>Ga0247831_1000164_pt1 | contig 146806 bp, 144 predicted proteins | sample LaCruzMarch2015__9_FD_192406 | JGI IMG/M metagenome (GOLD analysis project Ga0247831, IMG submission 192406) | Freshwater microbial communities from meromictic Lake La Cruz, Castile-La Mancha, Spain - LaCruzMarch2015_1m | ecosystem: Environmental > Aquatic > Freshwater > Lake | place: Spain... | reverse complement strand
TCGAGGAGGAAGCCGACCGGTTCGCTCTTGCGTCGCCTGCCGCAACGCCGATACTTACATCGCGCGCGGCCTGAGCCGGTACACTGCTTGGCCGCCCCAATTTACACCACTCAGGTGGACGTGACCTCGGTCGGAAGCAGTCAGGGGTGCCACCCCATCTATCCTTGGCCCAAGGTTGGGGGACGGGCCGGAGGTGTCGCTTTTTCGCCGAACCGTCACGTTACTGTCAAGTAATACGCATTACGGATATGTGGGCAGGTTGGCCTCAACGATTTCCTCCAGTTACGTTTTCGGGTGCTGACAAGGTAAGTCCAAAACGACCGAACTCGTGTCTCGGCGGCCCGGCCACACCATATGAAATCTCGAGTGATTCCCGATAGGATCTCGGCCGATCCGGACCGAAAAGCACTAAACTTGTCAGCACCATTGAGATTGTTGGGATCGAGGCCGACGAGGTGCGTCCAGAATCGGCCGATTTGCGCAGCCCCGCAGCAGCCTGTCGCTTTTCCGTCGGCTGAGAAGAGATCACGCGCCCCCACACAGTCTCTGCGGGCGGGCGTCCCAAGGCCGATAGCTATCCGCCCCCAGACGCAAAGGCTGCGACCCGTCGCTTGAGAGGCCCGGACGCTCGCCGGGCGCGAACCCGGCGAGCTCCACGGAGGGGCTGTGGTCACAGCCCGGCCCGTCCCCCAGCTCCCATGCAGCCTCCCGGCCTCCTGGCGGTTGCCAAAGAGGTGGGAGGTTGCGATTGTATACAGTTCATTTTCGGAGAGAGATTTACCGTGACCGTGCGTAGACGCAGGACTTTCAAACGGTCGGGAACCGACTTTTTTCCGACTTTTGAGAGACTGAGCCTGTGAGCACGGGAGCCAGCCGCTTCAACCTGGCCCAGGAAGCCGACTTCGACCTTGGCCCGCTGCGAATCTCGCCGTCGGCCTGCCGGGTGTTCGCCGAGGGTCGCGAGATCCGCGTCGAGGCACAGACCATGTCGGTTCTCGTCGTGCTGGCGCGCGCGGGCCGAGCAACTGTCTCCCGGGACCAGCTGGTTGAGACCTGCTGGCAGGGTCGGATTGTCAGCGATGACGCGATCACACGGACGATCGGCAAGGTGCGTGCGCTGGCGCGCGGATTCGCGAAGAGCCCCTTTACGCTCGAGACACTGCCCAAAGTCGGCTATCGCCTGACGCACGGATCCAGCGTCGCCGCCGGTGACTTCGTCGGCGCGGCGACTGATGGCCGATCGCAAGTGACTACGGCTGCGCCGCCGCAGGCCGCCAAGCGCCGCCCGTTGACGCCGATCCTTGCGGTCGCGGGCGCGATCGCCCTGACCATTGCGTGGATCGCACTCACGCGCGGGCCGGCAACTGACCCGCCTGCCGTCGAGGCCGGGCTTGCTGGCAGCCTGCCAACCGCCGCCGAAGTTATGGAGGCACTTGTCCTGCTCGATCGCGAGCGCGTGCAGAACTATCTGGATCGCGGATGGGATCCGAACTGGAAGTTCGACGCCGAGGGGAATGGACCGCTGCACACCATGTTCATGGCGTGTGAACGCAACCTGGCTCACGATCATCTCATGGTCGCGCAGATTGCCAGGATGCTGGTGACTGCGGGGACCAATCCGGTCGAGCGCAACCGGTGGGATGACAGTCCGCTGGATACGGCGATTTCGCCACGCTTCTGCGGACCGACGCATCCCGTGACGGACTACCTAAAGGGCATCGTGCCGCCGGTGGAGATCTACCGGGTGTATGAGCGCGCATGCGCGGAAGCGTTCGGCGGGCGCGCGACACAAGCCAACTGGTCGAATTCCGGCTTGACGCAGCAGGCGTGCGCAGAGGCAGCGAAACTCAAACTGCCGCCGCTAAATGCTGCGCCGGAGAACTGAGCGAAGGCTGCGAGATGAATGTGGCTGGTGGCCCGCCCCTACCCGTTCGACAATTCCGTGTAGCGCCGCAGGCGCCAGTCGGTGTTGCGGAACTGGCTTTCGATGGGACTGTCAGCTTAACTTGGCTGAACGGCCTCGTTTCTTCGGACCAGCGCTAGTTTGAATAAGCGGCCATTTCTGCCTTCTGTCTTTTTCCCCTGCCGGAGCGGTTGAGCGACGGAGCGGAGCGCGCAGGCCCCACATACCGCAGCTGTCCGCTCCGTCGCGGTCACGGGCCCTGCGTTGGTGGTGATACTGGCGACAAACTCGGCCGGTGTCATGTAGCCGAGTGACGAATGAGGACGCTCCTCGTTGAAGTGGCGCCGCCAGGTCTCGATGATGACCTTTGCTTCGGCGCGTGAGCGGAACCGCTCGAGCGACAAACACTCGTCGCGGGACTTGCCGTTGAAGCTTTCCCCCGTCCAGTTCTGCCAGGGCTTGCCGGGATCGATCAGCGCTGTCGCGATGCCCTGATCGGCGATCAACTTCAGGAGGGCGCGAGAGACGAACTGGGGCCGTTGTCTGACCTCAGAAGACGCGGCGCGCCGCGCTCCGACACCAGCCGCGACGTCGCCCTGCATCTCAAAGGTGCATGGGTGGTCTCATCATTGTCTGCTGGCGAGCGCGACGCTTGCGAGGGTGACTGCGAACAGGCCCATAAGGGTCAGGACGACCGAAATGAAAAGGGGTGGGAATGACATCCGTGTCTCCGCGATGATGGCTTCAGGCTTGGGGTGAGCAAGATGGCAGGCGATAGAGATCGTCTGAATCGCAGGCGTAGGTTTTCTTCCCCGCGGTCACGCGCCACGAAATCTTGGCAGGCTGCCGGTGGACATCTGAGATCACGATCTGATCCGGGTTGACGCCCTCGATGGCGGCGAGAGTGGCTTCGCGAAGCTTTGCTTCAGATGTCGGTAACGGTGCACCGACAGCGCACGCAGAGAGCGCCAAGGCACCGCCAGCGATGATCAGGGTGAGGTTGATTGGCATCCTCATTGTGAAGCCTCCTGCTTCGATTTGGCCGCGCAGGATCAGTCTGGCTGCTTCGCTGGAAGGTGCTGGGCGACCCGATAAGTCAGATCGCGTCCATCGTTTTCGTGAATTGTTATGTAGCTGCCGAGCGCGAGCGCATGATCACCGAGGCGATAGACCGGTTCGTCATCGCCCTCGTGCGCTTCGTCATAGTGGAGGAACCAGTGAGACCCGCGGTGCGTCAGCTTCCCATCTGCATCCCGGTCGTCGCCCGGCTTGAACCGAATGACCGAACATTCGTCGCGAACCTTCTGCCATTCCTCCACGGAGAGCTTGAAGTCGGCGTCCAGCGGGGCGTTGATGACGTAGCCTTGGCTATCATCGCCTGCCGGAAAACCGGGGTTTCGCGCCAACCGCAATACAACCTGCGTCAATGACATGCGTGCCTCCACTGCTGGATGCATGCTGCAACTGTCTGGGCCTGCGCTGTCTGATTCAGATCAAGCGCCCGATTTGCACATTGCGACAAATTCGGCCGTCAGCCGTAAAATCCGCCTGGGTCAGTCGATGAAGGACAAATCGCCAATTCGCGACGGCCTTACGCCTTCTGGCGCCAAACCGGGCGTTGCCATAGGCTCGTCCGATGTGTGGAAGCTGCCGGAGACCGACTTGACGTCACTCTTCACCGACGAGCGCTTCCGGATCGTGCCGGAAACCATGGTCGATGGCCTGATCGTGATCGATGCGACTGGGGCGATCCAGTATGTGAACCCCGGTTGCGAGAAACTGTTCAGGTACAATACCGACGAACTCATTGGGCGTAATGTGTCAGTGCTGATGCCGGTATCGCAGGCTGCGACGCACGACGGATACCTGTCGCGCCATCGCGAGACGCGCGTGAAGCGCATCATCGGGATGGGACGGGAGCTGAGTGGCCTCAAGTCTGACGGCACGGTCTTCCCGATGTATCTGTCTGTCGGCGAAGCAGAGACCGCCGATGGCGTGATCTTTGTCGGCATCATCTATGATCTCACGGAAAAGAAGCGCGCCGAGGAGATGATCCTGCACCACCAGAAGCTGGACGCGATCGGCCAGCTTTCCGGCGGTGTCGCGCACGACTTCAACAATATTCTCAGCGTAATCGGCGGCAATCTGGAGATGATCGCTGCGGGGGACATGCCTCCCGCCGTGCGCCGGGCGGTTGCGCGGGCTCAGGAGGCGGCCGTGCGCGCTGCGCGGATCACACAGCGCCTGCTCGCTTTCGCGCGGAAGCAGCCGCTGATCCGCCAGCCTCTCAACCTCAACAAAGCGCTCGAGGACATGGAGGAGATGCTGCGACGCACGATCGGCGAGCAGATCGAGGTGCGCATGCACCTGTCCGACGATCCTGGAATTGTCGAGACAGATATCGACCAGTTCGAGACTGCAATCCTCAACCTCGCCGTGAATTCGCGCGACGCAATGCCGGATGGCGGCATCATCGACATCGATACGGAGGGGGTCCGCTTCGAAGATGACCCGCGCACCCCGCAGGAGGTGCCGCCCGGAGAGTATCTGTGCGTGTCGATTTCCGACACGGGCGTCGGGATGACGCCTGACGTGTGCGGACGAGCGATCGAGCCATTCTTCACGACCAAGGAGACTGGCTCGGGAACGGGACTTGGGCTCAGCATGGTCTATGGGCTCATGAAGCAGCTGGGGGGCCACGCACGGCTCTATAGCGAAGTGGGAAGCGGCACCCGTGTGAGCCTGTTCTTCCCGCGCGAAAAGGGGACAGCTGCTGTCAGGACTGTGGCGTCAAATCAGACCGTTCACAGGGGCAATACTGAAGTTGTGCTGGTCGTCGAGGATGATCCAGATGTGCGGCTGGTCACGGTCTCGCGCCTCGAGGGGCTGGGCTATCGCGTAAGGATCGCTGCGGACGGGCCCGGCGCCCTGGAGGTGTTGGCGCGCGACCCGGACATCGCGCTTGCGCTGATCGATGTCGTCATGCCGGGAGGAATGGACGGACACGCGCTCGCCGACGAAATCGACAAGCGCCATCCAAAGATGAAGGTCGTCCTGACATCCGGCTATTCGCCGCGCATGGCGAAGTCAGGTGTGCAGACAGACCGTCCATTCCTGCCCAAGCCATCGTCGCGCACGCAGCTGGCCCAGCTCATTCACGACACGCTTTATCGGAAAGGGTGATCAAGCCTCACGCGAGCCAGACCATACAACGACGCTCGCGAGGACATAACCTTCCCCGCGTACGGTCTGGATCAATTGTGACGAAGTGGTGTGCGGAGCGAGCTTGCGGCGCAGGCGGCTGACCAGCGTATCAATGCTACGGTCGAAGGCGCTCCAGTCATCTTTCCGCGTCACATCGGCGATGGCGTCGCGCGTCAGAACGCGATTGGGGCGTTCTGCAAAAGCCGCAATGAGATTGTACTCGGCGCCGGTGAGATCGATGTTATCGCCGGCGCTGCTCTTCAGCTCGCGGCGCGACGGCGTCAACACGAAGGCATCGAAACGGCACTGGCGCTCGGGCGCGGCGGGCTCGCCAGCGGCAACGGGCGGTCGCGCACGACGCAGGACCGCCCGGACGCGGGCCAGCAGCTCGCGCAGTTCGAAGGGCTTTGCGATATAGTCATCGGCGCCCACTTCGAGGCCTACGACACGGTCGACCATCGCACCCTTGCCCGACAGGATGATAATCGGGATTTCAGTCGAACGGCGAAGATCCCCCGCAAGCGAGAGCCCGTCGCCGCCTGGCATGTTGATATCGAGCAGGATGAGGTCGGGATGGCCGGTCGCGATTTGCGCCCGCGCTTCAGTCACGTTTCCAGCTTCACGGATGGCATAGCCTTCCATGGAGAGAAAATCGGCCACGGTCTCGCGCAGGCCGATATCGTCGTCAACCACGAGTATATGGCCTTGGCCGCCGTTCGCGGACACGTGTCGCTCCCACCCTAAGCGGCCCATAACAGGCGCCGCTCCTATCGATTGAAGGGCCATTGTCCGGAACGACTGTCAACATGTCTTGCCTGCGGCGACGTATCCCCAGGCGCGGGATCATTTGGGACGGTGGTTTTCCAGGAGAACGCGAGCGGCGGCGGCCGTGGGATCGTCGTACTGGCCGTATCGTAGCGACCAAATGAAAGCTGCAAGGACAACAAGGGCCAGCACTATGGCGCCCGGGATCATTAAGATGACCACGTTCTGCCGCCCCCCCTGTTTCCCGCCTGCCGCCAGTGGCCAGACGCAGCGCATTGAGAGTGACAATCACCGACGAGGAGGACATCGCAATTGCGGTTGAAGCTCCGAGAGTTCACGCCACCCGAGCAGGCCCGCCAGTCTGATGGCTGAGGCAACCAAGAAGATGAAGCCGTGCGCGCGGAATGCAAGATCGGCAGCGTTTGCTACTCCGCTGAAGGATAGGATCAGCATGACGAGCATCAGGAAGCCGACCGCAAATGTGCGGACGTCGATGTGCTAGCGGGAAAATGCTGCCGCCATGAATTTGCCCTTTCAAGCGGAGCGCTCTCCAGCGTGGAGGCGCGACGAGCGCGCATTGACATGCCGGCAATCCCCCGTCGCTTGATCCATCTCAAAGAGGGGGCGACGCAGAGGCGTACACAGACTGCGCGGTCGCTACGTTCCCAAATCCCACGCGACCGCGAGGTGGAGACGCTCGTGAAGCGATCGGTCGTATTCCTGTCCGGCTTGGCGACCACGATCACGGGCGTCTTCATTCGTTCCTGCGAGAGCGGCGTGGAGATGACACTCGGCAGCGCATGGTGTGGCAAAGCGCCGCCAGGAGCGGCGCTACTCGGGGGGGGCACGCGCACTGCGCAAGCTGTGCGATCGCCCTTGCGGGACTGGCCATGATGGGACTGACGGCAGCTAGCCGGATCACCGCGCGTGGTCTGAAGAACGCTGGTGCGAGGGCGGATCAATGAGCGACCTTACCTATCGCGCTCGCAGCGAGAAGGACGTGTGGGACTACCTGCCAGAATTCGCGTCCGAACAGCTGCCGCGATACACCAGCTATCCGCCTGCCAACCGGTTCTCCGCGAACGTAGATGCCGCAGTCGCCAGCTCCGCGCTTGCCCGCTTGCCCGCCGACGCGGCCATTTCGCTCTACCTTCACATCCCCTTCTGCCAGAAGCTCTGCTGGTATTGCGGCTGCCATACATCCGTTCCAACGATCGCAGATCCGGTCGACACTTATATCCGCGCGCTCAAGGCGGAGATCGCCCTCGTCGCATCTGATGTGCCGCCCAGTGCTCGTGTCACCAGGATACATTTTGGCGGCGGGTCGCCGGACATTCTGTCGCCGCAGCAGGTGGATGACCTGTTCGCTGCGATCCGCACGCGTTTCGACCTTTCGCCCCTCGCAGACATCGCCGTCGAGCTTGATCCGCGCGGGATTTCGGCAGGGCTGGTCCACGCGTTTGTGAATGCCGGCCTCACCCGTGCCAGCCTCGGTGTTCAGGTGCTGAATACCGAAGTACAGAAGCGCATCAATCGGATCCAACCAAAAGCGGTGATCGAGGAAGCGATAAAGATGCTGCGCGGCATGGGTGTCGAAAGCATCAACATCGACATGATGTACGGCCTTCCGGGGCAGACCATCGCAGACGTCGTGGAGACCGGACTTTTTGCTGCGACGCAGGACGCCGATAGAATCGCCGTCTTCAGGTACGCGCACGTCCCGTGGATGAAGAGGCACCAGAAGGCATTCCGCACCGACGATCTGCCTTCAGGGGAGACGCGCTTCCGGCAGGCTGAGGCGGCGGCCCGTACGCTGACATCCGCGGGCTACATGCCGATCGGTTTTGATCATTTTGCGGCACCGGGGGACGCGTTGTCGACGGCAGAACAAAACGGCCGACTTCACCGGAGTTTCCAGGGGTACACAGACGATGCGAGCGACGCCCTCATCGGCCTTGGCGCTTCGGCGATCTCCTCCCTGCCCGATCTCTTCTACCAGAACACGACTGACACCGAGGCCTATCGCGCAAGCCTTGGCGAAGGGAAGTCGCCGGTCGTCCGTGGCCTGAAGCCAACGCGGGAGGAGTTATCGATCGGCCGGCTGATCGAGGGCGTGCTTTGCAATTTCGAGGTCAATCTCGATGCTGACACCAAGAATGCCGTTTATCCGAAACTGGCCCCGCTGATGCGGGCCGGGCTTGTTGGCCTGCACGGGAACACCCTCACCGTGTCGGCACGCGGCAAACCCTACGCCCGCAATATTGCCGCCTGTCTTGATCCCGGTTTCACCCCGAAGCCACGCGTCCATGGTCTGACGATCTGAGCGAGGCCAGTCTCGACCTGGCCCTGCGACAAATGCGCTGGAACATTGGCAGGCCGGGCCAATTCGGACCTTCGCAGTCCAGGTGTCACGTTTGGTCACAAAGCCAGACACACTTCGGCAAACGGCTGCAAGTTTGGCGAGACACGGTTCACGCATTGGAACCGGACAAGGACAATCTCAATGTGCATCGCTGGCGGTAGAATTGCTTCCCTCACAAAGGCATCCTTCGGGAAAGCCGAAGACTACAGACCTGGCCAATTGAAGCAGGTCGGAGCGCACGAGCACCTGTTCTTCGAGGGCGACGACCGGTCAGGTCTCTACGTCGTCGAAAGCGGATGGGTGAAGCTGTATCGCACGCTGATCGACGGTCAGCGTCAGGTCGTCGGCTTCGCCAATGCGGGCTCGATCCTCGGCCTTGAGAGCGACGACACGTACGTCAATGGCTGCGAGACGATCACAGCCGTCACGGTACGCGCCATACCCGGTGGATCGCTGAAGGATATCTGCCAGCGCGACGCGCTGCTCGCCGAGCAGCTGCTTCGTCAGGTCGGACGTCAGCTTGGGGCTGCGCAAGCCCAGCTTGCGGCGATCGGCGCGCAGTCCGCCGAGCAGAAGCTGGCGAGCTTCCTGCTGTCTGTCGCCGATCTTTGTGACGCGACGCACGGCGGTGACTTCGACCTTCCCATGCGCCGGGGAGACATGGCCGAGTTCCTCGGTTTGCGGCTTGAGACCGTCTCACGCAAGATGACGGAATTCCAGCGTCGCGGCTGGATCGAGATGACCTCGCTCTACCACTGCCGCATTGCGCGCCGTCACATGCTTCAGGAACTCGCCGAGGGTGGCGAATGCAATGAAGCGGCGTTGACGACAATCCCACCGCGCGCCCGTCCCATCCCATCGGGGGTCGCGGCGTAGAGCGGCGTTGCCCTGCGCGTACGCCAACTTTGGGCGAACGCGCAGGCATCGAGGCGAGCCTCGACGGTTGCGTCAGGCGTAGGCGTGTCGCAATCCTCAAGCAGACATGTTGGGTCGCGACGATACGCGCGTCCTTTACACTCAAGCCACATCTTCAAAATGAAGCCGGCCCCCCGGCCCATCTGACAACCTGCTCAAGAGCCGTTAGAGAGACGGGCTCCTAGCCGCCCGCTTCAAAAACCGCGCGGGCGATGGCGCGCGCGAGCGTGCTGGCCGCAAGCTCGCCGATGCGCGCCAGCATGAACGGACGATGCTCGCTGCGTTCGATCTGCGCGGTCGAGAGACAGAACACCACATCGCCATCGAAGGGCGCGAACGCTGGTCGTACGGCGCGCGCGACGCCCGCCATCGCCATCTTCGCTATCCGCTGCGCTTCCGCAGGCGCAAGCGCCACATTGGTCGCAACACAACAAAGCGTGGTGTTGGAGCGTCCTGCCATCGGCGGCAGGGGAAGGATGCCGGGATTGCTCTTGGCGCGGCCCCAGTCATCCGGATCGAGCGTATAGTCACCCGCGGGGCGTGCGCCGCCGAACTCGCCGGACTGTTCATAGGGCCATGCCCAGAATGCGTCGGACCCGGGCATCTTCACGGCGCCATGCGAATTCACCGCGGCAAGCGCCCCGACCACCACGCCGTCATGCGTCGCGATGCTCGCTGAGCCGAGGCCTCCGGGGCCTCCTCCCGCGCGCGCGCCGAAGCCAGCGCCTGCTCGGCCGAGGTCGAAAGCCTGCTTTGCGTTTGCTAGCGCCTGCATGCCCAGCGCACGATAAGGCGGCGTCTCGCCCCACGCCTTGTCACCGGCATTGGCGAGATCATAGAGAATGGCTGCGGGTACGATGGGAGACGTGGGAATGGGGCTGTTGGGAAAGAGCGCGAAGCCCTGCCGCGCCGCGCCCAGCGCTGCGGTCACGCCATCGGCGGCTGCAAGGCCGTAGACCGAGCCGCCCGAAAACACGATCGCATCTACGGCATCGACAAGTGTATCGGGCGCCAGCGCATCCGTTTCGCGCGTGCCAGGCCCTCCGCCGGCGACGACAACGGCTGTCACGGCGCGCGCCTCAGGGCGGATCACGGTGACGCCCGTACCCACGGATGCGTCATGCATCGAGCCGACGAGCAGCCCGCCAACGTCGGTGATGAGGTTTGCCGGGCCGGGGCGCGCACTCAACTGGAAATTCCCGTCATTTCACAGGCCTCAAGGCAGGCTTCAGTTGCCGTCATTGCAGGACGGTATAATGGGGCTGTATGACCGTCCTCTTTCTCCTGCGCAACAAGGAGCGCCCGCGCATGCGCCACACCAGGCTTGCCGGCATAGCCGCCTTCGCCCTTCTGATCGCGGCGTCGGGCTGCACCAGCCCGCCAGCGGCCGCACCGTCGTCAGATTGGAAACTCTCGGGCCGCGCCATGATCTCGGCGGCGGACAAACGCGCGGTTGAAGCAGGCCTTGCCGCGATCAAGGCCGGCGGCAGCGCCGTCGATGCGGCGATCGCAGCGCATGCCGTGCTGGGCCTTGTCGAGCCGCAGAGCTCTGGAATTGGCGGCGGCGGCTACATGGTCGTCTACGACCGCAAGTCCAACACCACGACCGTCTTCGACGGACGCGAGACCGCGCCGGCGGCGGCGACGGCGGACTACTTCACCGTTAACGGACAGAATCTCGGTTTCGGACCGGCGGTCACATCCGGAAAGTCCATTGGCGTGCCAGGCGCGGTTGCTCTCTACAAGGCCGCGCACGACAAGTACGGCAAGCAACCATGGGCGGCAAACTTCGACGCGGCGATCAAGCTGGCGGATGAAGGCTTCATCGTGTCGCCTCGCCTCGCAAGCTCGCTGGGATCATCCTACTTCAGGAACGGCCCTCTGGCGAAGAACCCGGCGACAGGCGCTTACTTCTTTCCTGACGGAAAGGCTCTGGCCGCCGGCGACCGGCGTACCAATCCCGAATATGCGGCCACGCTACGCTCGGTCGCCAAGAACGGACCGGCCGTCTTTTACAGCGGCCAGATCGCGCAGGACATCGTCGACGCTGTCCACTCCGGCGACATCCAGGGTGCGCTGTCGGCAAAGGACATCGCCGACTACAAGGTGCTTGAGAAGCCCGCCGTCTGCGGCCCGTTTCGCACCTATCGGATCTGCTCGGCGCCGCCCTCCTCTTCCGGCGGCGTGGCGATGAACCTGATCATGTCGCTGTACGACAAGATCGCCGCGGCGACCCCGGATGAAACGCCCGCAGCGAACCTGCGCGATTTCGTGCTGGCGCAGCAACTTGGCTATGCCGACCGCGATCACTATGTCGCCGATCCGGACGCCGTGTCAGTGCCGGTCGCTGACCTGCTCAACCCGACTTATATCAGCGCCCGCGCCGCCAGCGGCTTCAAGCCTGGCGACGCGCCGCAACCGGGCGACCCCGGCGCCGTGCTGCGCGGCAAGCCGATCGCCGACATGTGGGGACGCGATGCTAATGCAGCCCAGCCGGGCACAACGCACCTGTCCTTCATCGACTATGAGGGCAATGCCGTTTCATTCACCGCCACGGTGGAAAGCGGCTTCGGTTCGCAGCGCTGGACCAACGGTTTCCTGCTCAACAACCAGCTCACAGACTTCACGCGCCCGCCGACCCTCGGCGGCAAGTCCGTCGCCAACGCCCCGGGGCCAGGAAAGCGCCCGCGGTCATCCATGTCACCGACCATCGTGTTCGACCAGGCGGGCGATCCCTTTATGATCACAGGCTCACCCGGCGGCAACTCCATCATCGGCTATGTGTCGAAGACGCTGGTGGCCGTGCTGGACTGGGGCGCGACTGCCCAGCAGGCGAGTTCGCTGCCAAACGTGGTCGCGCGCGGTCCCGTGGTGAGTGTCGAGACTGCTGACGAGACCGGCAAGCAATGGTCGAAATTCCTGTCGGATGCCGGCTTCAAGATCCGCGAAGTGGCGGGTGAGAACTCAGGGCTCAACCTGATCGTGGTGCGTCCGGATCGTCTTGAAGGCGGCGCTGATCCAAGACGCGAAGGCGTGGCGCTGGAAATCGTGCGCTAAGCGCGCGCAGTCAGGCAAGCTCCGCCTGCAGGCGAAGCTGTATGCATCGTCATGTTCCGTCACGGGCTCTATCGGAACCCGCAATGAGTACTCACATTCTCACAGGACAGAGGTGCCGTCAGGCGTGACGGATTTAATCGGGAAGGCTTCGCTGGCGAACAGGTAAGAGATAGAAGGGGGGAAGATCGCGCTCGAAGGTGGAATCAGTGAAGGACTTCGCCCGGAAGATGGTTGATAGCCACACGGCTGGACATGCTGAGCTGCCCACCTTGTCCAAGGCGACCATGGTCACACCGCCCTCGGCACTCAGCAATGACCACATAGGCAAGCTTGATGATCTGAAGAAAGCCTCGGTCGAGGCTTTACACGACCTACATATCGACCAGCAGATCGAAGCTCACGAGAACACGCTCGACCTGATGAAGGACTTCGCGTCCAGCGATAAGGATGCGGGCCTGCCGGGCTTCACGAGGACGATGACCCCGACGGTCGAGCAGCATCTCACCGCCATGAAGGCGCCGGACGCGTCCGATGCCGGCGACGTGACCGGTTCGCCGAGCAGGACCTGATCCACAAAAAGGGGAACGGACGCGATCCGGTCCCGGCTCCGCTGGCGTACATGAGGGCTCATGGCTTGCCGTGGATCGCTGCAATCGGTTGAGTTGACGCACCCCGATGTATCCGACCGCGTACCGATCCATGCGCGCCGGTGACGTAGACATAGCCCAGAAGCGAGGCGCTACCTCATGCAACATCTCAGACGTTCCAGACACTATGGGTTAGGCACCTGCCTGGCTTGGGGATGCGTCCTCGTGATGGTGGCTCTGCTCGGCGCGTTCGCGCTCTTTCCGTAGATGTTGCGCTGGCCTAAGCAGCTGGAACACGCAGCGTGAAGGAAGCGCCCTCTGAACTGTTCGATAACATAACCAGCTCACCTTTCATGCCGCGAGCGAGCTCGCGCGCAATAGCAAGGCCCAGGCCTGCCCCCCCGCGCGACGCCGAGCCGGCGAAGGGCTGGAATAGCCGGCCCGCCACCATCGCCGGCACGCCGGGACCATTGTCGGCAATTTCGACCACGGCCGAACCGCCGTCGAGAAAGACGCGCGCGCTGACCTTGCCGGGGCAGGATCGGTCCTTCTGGTCGCGGATGGCCCGCGCGGCATTGCGGACAAGGTTGGCGACGATGCGATGCACATGATCGACATCAGCGACCGCATTGACCGGACCCGACGCGTCAAGCTTCCATTCGATCTCGCCGGCGCCTGCGAGGCCCTCGGCCGCAGCTTCATCGATGGCAGGGATGAGGTTCACAGTGCACAGGTTAGGCGCAGAGGGGTCTTGGCGCGCATGGCTCAGCGTCGCCTCGGCGAGATTGACCGCGCGCTGAATCGCCCGCTCAAGGCGTGGCGCAGCGCGCCTGACGCGCGGGTCTTCGGACTCGGCAAGGCCTTCAGAGACGATCTGGGCGGCGGAGAGCGAGTTGCGCAGGTCGTGGTTGATCTTGGCGACCGCCTCGCCGAGCTCGGCAAGCCGCTTGCGCTGGCGAAAGGCTGCGGACACCGTCTTCTGCATCGCCTGCAGCGCCACGTTGGCGCGACGCATCTCGTCGGCGCCTCTGGGCATCGGCTCGAACTCGGAGCCCTCGGGCGCATTTGCGAAGCGGACGATGCCCAGCGTCAGGCGCCGCATTGGCTGGATTACCAGCCGGTAGATTGCGAAATAGACCAGCGCGCCGACCATCGCGGCGATCAAAAGCGAGAGCAGCAGCAGCGTACGGGAGAACGCGATCAGCCCGTCCTTCAGCCCCTGCTCCTGCACGATCACTTCCATCACCTCGTCGCGCGTCAGGGATGGCGAGAGCAGGATGCGCAGGAAACGGCCCCGGGGCGCGAACATGTGGCTGAATGCGCCAGCAATACCTTCCACGAAATTCTCGGTTCGAAGATCGATCACCACCAGGTCGCCGGAGATGTCGATGGCGGGCGGCAGGATCTCGCCGCGGAAATCCTGCTCCTGCACGGCCACCGAGACGACCTGCGCGCGCTCCAGCAGCTGGCGCGACAGTTCGTCCCCCACCCGCCCGTCAGGCGCCGCCTCGACGGCCAGGGCGGCGATCTGGGCCGCCTGCCCTCGCTCCTCCAGCCAGTTGTTGCGGTAGCTCCCAGCCAGGACGGGATAGGCCAGCGACACGGCGATCAGAACGAAAGCGGCCGTCGAGATGAGAAGGCGACCGCGCAGGCCGGACAAAAAGCGTCCCTTTCCGCCTTCCGGCGCGCTGGCCGGGGCGGCATCTCCCTCCGAATGATCGATCTCGCTCAGCTGGTGGTCCCCTGGGCGTTCCCGTTTCGCCCGACTTTGCCGTCTTTTCATGTGGTTGTACGGCCTAGCAGTCACAATCCCGTCGCCGGAAGGTGACTTCATGCGACAGTCCGGTCGTGCTTGACTTGCCCGGATCGAGCATGTAGTTCCCCCGCCTCCTAAAGGAATAAGGGGCAGTGACCCGTGTCCACCAAACGGACTTTCCAGCCGAGCAACCTGAAGCGCAAGCGGCGCCACGGGTTCCGCGCGCGCATGGCGACCAAGAACGGCCAGAAAATCCTGGCATCCCGCCGCGCCAAGGGCCGCAAACGTCTGAGCGCGTAAGCGGTCCTGCGACCTCCGACACAGCGCCGCAAGTTCAGGTGCTTCGCCTTCGGGTGAGGCGCGAATTCCTCTTCGTTGCAGAGGGTTTTGCGGAAAGGCGGCGCCTTATCGTTGTTCAGGCCCGCCGCCGTAACCTCCAGCGGGGCGAGGCTGGCGCGGGGTTCACCACGACCAAGAAGATCGGTAACGCCGTGATCCGCAACCGCGCCCGGCGCAGATTGCGTGAGGCGGCGCGCTCGCTTTTGCCTGTCCATGGCGTTGGCGGCGCCGACTACGTTTTCGTGGCGCGTCAGGAAACCGCCGCAGCGCCATGGCCGCGTTTGCTTGACGATATGGAAAGGGCGTTGATAAGCCTCCGCCGCCGCCTCCTGACTTCAGATGGTGCCTTTCAGGCGGACGCCAGCGCCTCCAGCTCCCGGACCTGATCCATGGAACAGCAAGACCAGCGCAATCTCCTGCTGGCGCTCGCCCTGTGCTTCGGGCTGTTCATGATTTACAACATCTTCGTGCTGGACCCCCAGCAGAAGGCCGCACAGGCCGCCCGCCAGCAGGCCACGGCAAACGCCGTCGAGCAGGCCGCATCGCCGACGCCGACCATCCGCCCCCGCGAGGAAATCGTCACCGCCGGACTGGCGTCCGGACAGCGCGTCGTCGTGGACGCGCCATCGGTCGAAGGATCGATTTCGCTGCTCGGCTCGCGCATCGACGACGTTTCGCTGAAGAATTTCTACGAGACGATCGGCGACAAGGAAGCCAAGAACCCCGTCGGCGAGATCAAGCTGCTGGCGCCGGCAGAAGCCGAGCGCGCCTTCTACGCGACCGTCGCCTGGACGACCCCGAGCACGACCACCGATGACGTGCTCTGGACGCAGACGAGTGCCGGCACACTCACCGTCGATAATCCGCTGAAGCTTTCCTACATCGCCGCAGCCGTGCGCATCGATCGCACAATCACGGTAGATGCTGATTACATGTTCACCGTTACAGACGCCGTGGCCAACACCGGAGCGGCGGCCATCACCCTCACGCAGAAGACGCAGCTTCGCCAGCGTCAGACGCCCGACCTCGTGACGACACCGCATCAGGAACAAGGCGCCCACCGCGGAGCCCTCGGTGTCTACGGCACCGACAAGAACCAGATGAAGAACTATCACGACCTGACCCAGGGCCAGGCCGTGTCGCGCGCCGTGACTGGCGGCTGGAATTCACTGACCACGAAATACTGGATGGCCGCCGCAGTGCCCGAGCAGGGCGAGACCGTCACGATGGTCGCTAGGTCGGAGGCGCTCAACGGCACCGTCACCTATTCGGCCGGCTATGATCTGTCACCTTACGAGATCCAGCCCGGACAGTCGATCACCAAGACAGCACGCATTTTCGCCGGCGCTAAACGGCTCAGCGTGCTTGAGCGCTATGAAAACAAGGAGGGCGTGCCCTCCTTCACGGACGCGATCGACTGGTCGTTCATGTTCTTCATCACCAAGCCGTTCTTCTATTTCCTGATGCTCCTCCAGGGTTGGGTCGGCTATTTCGGCGTCGCCATCCTCGTGCTGACGGTCGTGGTGAAGACGCTGTTCTTCCCGCTGCAGTACAACATGTACAAATCAATGTCGAAGATGCGGCTGTTGCAGCCCGAGATGAAGTCCATCCAGGAACGCTTCGCCGCCGACCCGCAACGCATGCGCACGGAGCAGGCCAACCTGTTCAAGCGCGAGAAGGTGAACCCGGTCGCTGGCTGCCTACCTCTGATCCCGACCATGTTCGTGTTCTACGCGCTCTTCCACGTGCTCAACGTGACGATCGAGATGCGGCACACGCCCTTCGTTGGCTGGATCAGGGACATGTCTGCCGCTGACCCGACCTCGATCTTCAACCTGTTCGGCCTGATCCCGTGGGAGCCGCGCTCGGTGCCGCTCATTGGCGGCCTGCTTGGCATAGGTGTCTGGCCGATCCTGTATGGCATCACCATGGTCGGTCTGCAGGGCCTGTCGGCGCCGCCGGCCGACCCGATGCAGAAGGCGATCATGAAGTGGATCCCGCTTCTCTTCACGGTTCTGTTCGCGGGCTTCGCAGCGGGCCTCGTGATCTACTATGTCTGGTCGAACCTGATCTCGATCCTGCAGCAATACATCATCATGCGCCGCACCGGCGTCGAGACCGAGTTCGACAAATGGATGAAGAAGCGGTTCAGCGGAGCCAAGAAGCCCGCCTAAGCCTGCAGCACATCTTCCTCCTTTTTGACACGCCGCCTGAAGCAGCTTCTCAGCGTGAGGACGACACGACGCTGGTTTTTGATCCTTCATCCTGAGAAGAGCCCGAAGGGCTCGTCTTGAAGGGCGAGGGCGTGCTCACGGACCTGAAGCCTATGACTGACTGCACCCCCGAGCAGATCGAAGCCGCCCGCAAGCTGTTCGCTGGGCCGGTGGCGTTCGTCATGGGCGCAGTGTCGATCAGCGCCATGCCGCCCAGCGATCGACCCGAGATCGCCTTCGCTGGCCGATCCAATGTCGGCAAATCGAGCCTCATCAACGCGCTGTGCAACCGCAAGAACCTCGCGCGTGCATCCAATACGCCTGGCCGCACACAGGAGGTCAATTTCTTCGATCTCGCCGAGGGCAGGTTTTATCTCGTCGACCTGCCCGGCTACGGTTTTGCCGATGCGCCCAAGAAGAACGTCGACACCTGGAGCCGCCTCAATCTCAACTACCTGCGCAGCCGTTCGAAACTGCGGCGCGTGTTCATGCTGATCGACGCCCGCCGCGGCGTAGGCGAAGTGGACCGTACAGTGATGAAAGACCTCGACAGCGCGGCGGTGCAGTACCAGGTCGTGCTCACCAAGTCCGACAAGATCAAGAAGGCGGACCTGCCGGAGCTTGTCGCGGCCACCACCGCGGCGCTGATGAAACAGCCCGCCGCACATCCGCACGTGCTGGTGACGTCGAGCGAGAAGAACCTCGGGATAGCAGAGCTGCGGGCCACGATTCTCTCGCTGGCTTGAGTGTAATTCCGGACTTACGCACGGCGTACAAACCGGAACTCATGTGCCCCCCCTCTTGCAGTTACGGGGGTGAGAGGTTGATCGCAGATGAGATCTGACTTCCTGCCAGTGCAGTGTCAGCTACCGCGCAGGCTGCATTGGAAAATCTCTACCTACAATTGTCGGCTTTGATATTCCTTGTCCGTCCTCTGGACACAGGCAGCGGCGGGCCCCACATGGCGGGAGGTCGCCTACAGGGCCACAACGACACGCCTGGGGGGGCTTCTACATCATGCAACCCGTTCTCTCGATCCGGGGTCTCAGCAAGTCCTACAAGGGCGGGCTGCAGGCACTGAAGGCTGTCGATCTCGACATCCAGAAGGGCGAAATCTTCGCGCTGCTGGGCCCAAATGGCGCGGGCAAGACGACGCTGATCAATGCGGTATGCGGGATCGTGACGCCGACGACGGGCGTGATCACGGCCGCAGGCTATGACACGCGCAAGGAATACCGCGTCGCGCGATCGTTGATCGGCCTCGTGCCGCAGGAGATGCATATCGACATCTTCGAGACTGTCTGGGCCGTGACGACCTATTCGCGCGGGCTGTTCGGTCTGCCGGCCAACAACGCTCATATCGAAAAAACGCTGAAGGATCTGTCGCTATGGGACAAGAAGGACGAGAAGCTGCAGGCGCTCTCTGGTGGCATGAAGCGGCGCGTCCTGATCGCCAAAGCGCTGGCGCACGAGCCTGAAATCCTGTTCCTCGACGAGCCCACAGCAGGCGTCGACGTGGAACTTCGTCGTGACATGTGGAACCTCGTGCGCAAGCTGCGCGAAAAGGGCGTCACCGTGATCCTCACCACACACTACATCGAGGAGGCCGAAGAGATGGCCGACCGCGTCGGCGTCATCGCCAAGGGCGAGCTGATCCTGGTTGAGGAGAAGAAGACGCTGATGAGGAAGCTGGGCAAGAAGCAGGTGAATTTCGAACTCGCCAAGCCGCTCGGCGCCCTGCCGGAGGGCCTCTCGGGATGGGACCTTCAGCTCGCCGACAAGGGGCGCCGCCTCGAATATACGTTCAACACCACGGCGGAGCGCACCGGCGTCGCATCGCTGATCAGCCGCATGAGCGAACTGGGCGTACAGTTCAAGGATCTCGAGACGAAGTCTTCCTCGCTTGAAGACATCTTCGTCAGCCTCGTCCACACGCCGCAAGCCCAGACGGCCAGGGAGCTGCAGCGATGACGGAAGCAACCGCTGCCGGCCCGGCCCAGCCGCTCGATCGGCCCGTACGGCATGTTCCCGCCTTCAATGGCCATAGCGTCTGGGCGATGTACCGCTTCCAGATGGTGCGCTTCTTCCGCACCATCGGCGAAAGCCTCGCCACGCCGGTGATCACCACGGCGCTTTATTTCGTGGTGTTCGGCTCGGCGATCGGCAACCGCATGGCGCCCATCGTGCCTGGCCTCGAATACGGCTCCTTCCTCGTTCCGGGCCTGATCATGCTGTCGATCTTCACCAACTCGATCTTCAATGCGAGCTTCGGCATCTACTTCCCGAAATTCACCGGGACGATCTATGAACTCCTGTCTGCGCCTGTGTCCTACTTCGAAATCGTCATAGCCTTTGTCGGTGCTGCGGCGACCAAGTCGGTTATCCTCGGGCTGGTTATCCTCGCGACTGCCTATCTCTTCGTGCCGGTCACGATCCTGCATCCTGTCGAGATGGTGGCGCTCCTGATCCTGGTGTCGTTCGCCTTCAGCCTGTTCGGCTTCATCATCGGTATCTGGGCGCAGAGCTTCGAGCAGCTGAACTTCATTCCGATGCTGATCGTCACGCCCCTGACCTTCCTGGGCGGCGCGTTCTACACGGTCGATATGCTGCCAGAGGGGTGGCAGGGCATCGCGCAACTCAATCCGGTGGTGCATCTGATCTCGGGCTACCGGTGGGCCTTCTTCGGCCTGGACGGCGACAATGTGATGCTGAGCCTCGGCGTCACCGCCGTGTTCATCGCGGTCCTGCTCGCCGTGGTAAGCTGGATGTTCAAGACAGGCTATCGGCTGAAGAACTAGGTTTCAGGCGGGGTCTTCTACCCCCGCCCGAAACCCGCTACACCGCGCGCCATGACGAAGATACCTGCCCTGATTGCGGACCCGAACGCCGACGCATTCGCCACCGCGCGCCTGCTGTCCGAAGCGCTCCCCTACATCCAGCGCTATGACAGGCAGACCATCGTCATCAAGTATGGCGGCCACGCAATGGAGAACCAGGAGCTGGCGGACCTGTTCGCCCGCGACGTGGTTCTTCTCAAGCTGCTCGGCATCAACCCCGTTGTGGTCCATGGCGGCGGGCCGCAGATCGGCCGCATGCTGGAAAAGCTGGGCATCAAATCGACCTTTGAAGATGGCCTGCGCGTCACCGACGCCGCCTCGATGGAGATCGTCGAGATGGTACTGGCTGGCGGCATCAACAAATCCATCGTCCGCGCCATCAATGCCGCCGGCAATCAGGCTTTCCAGATCGACGGCGCAGACCCGGACCGCGTGACGAAAGTGAAGGCCGTCGGTCTCTCGGGCATCGATGCCAACCTTATCACGGCCCAGAAGTTAACCCGCACCAAGCGCGATCCTGATTCGAACATCGAGCGGGTGGTCGAGCTCGGCTATGTCGGAGAGCCCGACAAGGTAGACATTTCGGTACTGGAAGCATTGGCCGCCCAGGCCGACGACGATTTCATCCCCGTGGTCGCACCCGTAGGCATTGGACCGGACGGAAAAAGCTTCAACATCAACGCAGACACAGCCGCAGGAGCCATCGCCGGCGCACTGAAAGCCGAGCGCGTGCTCTTCCTCACCGACATCACCGGCGTCCTCGACAAGGACAAGAAGCTGATTGAGCGCCTGTCCGTGGACGAGGCGCGCGGACTTATCGCAGACGGAACTGCTCAGGGGGGGATGATTCCCAAGCTTGAAACCGCCATTCAGGCAGTGGAAAAGGGAGTTGGCGCCGCCGTCATCATGGACGGGAGGCAGCGTCATGCCCTGCTGATGGAGCTGTTCACCGAACATGGCGCCGGTACGCTGGTTCACAACGCCAAACCCCGTGGCTAGCTGGCCAATCGCTGGCTGGAGTGCCCGGCTCGGCGTGCTGATCGCGATGCTGGCCGCCTTCATCGTGCCGTCCTCGGCGCAAAGCGGATCAAACGGCTGGGAGCTCTGCAACCGCACGAGCTACGTTGTCGAAGCCGCCACCGGCCGCCCCGACGGCGAGGACGTGATCGTCGAAGGCTGGACCCGCATCCGCCCCGGCCAGTGCGAGACGGCCCTCGAAGGCCCGCTCAGGCCCGGCGTCTATTTCGTCTTCGCCCGTTCCTCCAAGGCGCACCGCGGCGGCCAGCGCGACTGGAGCGGCAAGACACCGCTCTGCATTGATACCAATGGCTCGTTCGCGGTCGAGAACCCCTCCTCCTGCCAGTCCATGGGCATGGAGCAGCGCGGCTTCAGCGCGGTGCGCATCGATGGCAAGGGCGCTTCGATGACGTTGAAGGAAACCGAGTTGTACGACAAGGCGAACCAGTCACCGCAGAACGCAGGCATCCAGCGCCTGCTCAACGATGCCGGCATCTTCCAGGATGTGGTTGACGGCTATCTTGGCCGCGAAAGCCGCGCCGCAATCAACGCCTTCCTGACCGAACGCAAGCTGCCGCCGAACACAACCCAGGCTGAGCTGATCGACGCGTTGGAAGATGTCGCCAACCGCCGCGCTCGCCAGGTCGGCATGGAGCTGTGCAATCGCACTGGCAACCGCATTCTCGCTGCGATGGCGCGCAGCCGCCCCGACGGCCTGGAGTCACGCGGCTGGTGGCTGATCGACGCCAATCTCTGCGTGCGCGCTGTCGACGAGAGCCTGATTACGGCGCCGCACTATGTCTTTGCGGAGATGCAGACCGACGACGGCATCCGCCGCCTGAAGAACGCGTCGACAGTCTTCTGCACGTCGCGCGCCCAGTTCGCCATTCTCGGCAACCAGGCCTGCGAACAGCGCCGCTATCGTCCCGAGAAATTCATCGAGACGACCCCTCCTGAAGAAGGCAAACTGGTCTACGAATTCTTCGAAAGCGCCTTCGGCCCGCCACAGCTGGATTGAGCTCCGCACCGGCGGGCTCACCCGCTTTGCCTACTTCCCAGCCTCATCTGCCTTCGCCGGCTCCCGAGCGCTGGCCTTCGCATTCGCCTTCGTCTTCTTCTCCGGTTTCGGCGGCGCCGGCACGAGTACCAGCCTGAACGGCTTAAGCGGACCGGGGTTGTAACGCGGCTTCAGTTCAGCAGCAGACAGGCGCTGCACGACGCTCGGATCGAGAACGCTGCCCGCATAGTCGACCGTCGGCAGCTCCCTTCGCGATTTCGCCGCCCATATGCGGCGCGAGGCGAACGGATAGTTCATCGGCGACAGCGAGTCCCAGAAACGCGGACGCGAGATACGGCCGCTGAACACCAGCCCCGCCTCGCGTACAGCAATGCTCAAAGGCGATTCATCGCCGCCATAGCTTCCGTAAAAGCGCAGCCCGCAATCGGCCGCACCTTCGGCGATCCATTTCAGCGACGCCGCAGACAGGGGCGACCCCTCGCCACCGCCAATGTCGCCATGCGTACCGATGAACCAGCGCTGCGCATAGCGCTCACGCCCGTCGCTACAGTGCTCGCGCCTGTTCGCCTCGTCCACACCCTCCCACAGCGTCGGCGGAAAGCCGAGCCGGTTCTCGTCCACGGCCACCGCATGGCGCGCCGAGAGCACGCACTTGCCGATCTCCATGTCATGAAAGCCGAAGCGCTTATTGAACACTGACGCCAGCCCGCCGAGCGCGCTTGGCACGCCGCGCTGGCCCACCGTGTCGAAAATGCCGAGATAGGTGATCTTCGGCGCCTCGTCCGACTTGATGCGCGTGCCGTCGGCTGCGCGCTTGCCCTTGCCATAGCTCGCGCGGAACTCGCGCCGCGCGCGCTCATAGTCTTCCATCTCGAACCTGGTCGCCTTGCGTCCAGGGTTCGCGCGATAGAGCCGGAACGCGTCCCATGCCTTCTCAGCATGCATGCGACTCACAATGCCAGCGCTTCCGACCAGCCCCGCAAAGCTGCGGGCACAGAATGCGCCGCGACTGAAACCGAACACGTAAATTTCGTCGCCGTCCTCATAGTTGAAGGCGAGCCGCAGATAGGTCTCGACAATGTTGTCTTCCAGCCCTTCGCCGAACACACCACCGAGGATGCGATTCAGCCACTCGCTGAACCCGTCCAGAAATCCGTCCTTGCCCAGCGCATCCACATTGGACCCGACGCCCGGACTGTAAAGTACGATCTGCGGAATCTGCCTGCCATCAGGAAGCGTATGCGTGTGGGCGATGCTGCGTGCAATAATGGCGATGTTGGTGGGCTTCGGCTGGCGAAGCTTCTGCCAGGTGCCATCAAAACAGACCACGAAACGCTTCAAAACCACCCGCCCACGCCAGAACACGGCGATCCTATCAGAGCCGCCACGGACCGTCAGCCTGCTCGCCTGTATTCGTGACGGAGAACAGATGCGAGAAGGGGCCCGCTTTCAGTGCGGCTTGCAGCCCGAAGCATCTTCACCGTGAAAGTCTGCTTTTCACCGCAGCCCTGCGTCAGAAGCCGCCTTCCAACCACAATGCATGATCGACTTTCGCGACAACCTGCGCTTTTGATAAGCTTCCAGGCAGCAAGCTGCTCATCCGCCAAGGACATTGCATGAACCGCCTTCTGCCGCTTTCCACGACCGCCCTTGCGGCCTGCCTGTTCGCGGCCTGCTCGCCTCAGGCGCCGGCGCCGCAAGTCGCGGAGACGCCTCCGCCAGAGGCGGCGGACGAAGGCGGCCGTGACGGGCCGCTCGTACCGATGATGACCTGTGATTCGAACGCGATGTTCAATGCTGCGACCACAAAGGCCTCGCTCATTGCCGCCCACGGCGCCGAGAACATCCGCGAGGAAAAGGCGCCATGGGTCGACAGTGAACTCGACGCCATCGTCCTGTTCCCGGACAATCCGGCCATGCAGGCTGAGGTGCTCTGGTTCGGCGACAAGTCGGGCATGCCCGAAGCTGCGCGCGTGTCTGGCGGACCGGAATCGCTGTGGGTCGGACCCGAAGGCCTCCTGCTGGGCGCTACGATCGCCGATATCGAGACGGCCAATGGCGGACCCTTCATGATGACCGCGTTCGAGAACCACAATCATGGCGAGGTGTCGAACTTCCTCGGCGGAAAACTCGACGCCGAAGTGGGCGGCTGCCGCGTCAGCTTCATGCTAGAGGCCGCGCCCGATGCGCCTGAAGCGGCCCTTGCCGCATTGTCCGGCGTCTCCGAAAAATCCTTCCGCTCCGACAGCACGGAGATGCGCGCGATGCAACCTGTGCTGGCCGCGATGACCATCCTGTTCTCCAAGCCATGACCTTCGCCCCACCTTTCTCGGGTTCCCAGCAGGACGAGACAATCGAGCTGCGTCCGAAGTTCGATTCCGACGGCCTCGTCGCGGCGATCGCGCAGGATGCAGACACGGGCGAAGTCCTGATGCTGGCGTGGATGAATGCAGAGGCGCTGCAGCTCACCATCGAAACCGGCCGCGCGGTCTACTGGTCACGCTCGCGCAAGGCGCTCTGGCGCAAGGGGGATACGTCCGGCCACGAACAGCATGTCGCCGAAATCCGCGTCGATTGCGACCAGGACGCTGTGCTCCTCAAGGTTCGCCAGACAGGCGCTGCCTGCCACACAGGCCGCCCTTCGTGTTTTTATCGGATAGCGAACCCGGCCGGGCTCACGAAGGCATGAGCCCTTCCACTTCGCGACGCGCCGCGATAGCGTGGGAGAGGCTATGGAGGCTTGGATGTTCAGGACACCGGTGATCGCGGCGATCCTCGCGCTTGCCTCATGCGCCGCCGTCCCGCCTTCGGGCGAACAACATGCAATGACGGCCGCAGCAGGCTGGAACACCGCCGCCCTGGCCGATGTCGCTTCTTACGTCGAGGCGCAGAAGACGACCGGCTTCCTGATCATCCAGGACGGCAGGACCATCGCCGAGCACGACTGGCCGCTGCCGGACGATGCTGCCTCGCAGACCTTCCGCGCCAACTTTGTGCATGGCGAACAGCCGGGCGGAGCATTGCGCGAGGACGTGGCCTCGCAACAGAAGAGCCTGATCGCGCTCCTTGTCGGCGTCGGCGTGGACAAGGGCGTGATCGATGTCGGGAAGTCCGTGACATCCTACATCGGCTCCGGCTGGTCGAAGGCCGCGCCCGGACAGGAAGCCGCGATCACCGTTCGCCACCTGCTCGAGATGAACTCAGGGCTGAGGGAGGATCTCACTTATGACGCTCCGGCGGGCGCAGAGTTCTTCTACAACACGCCAGCCTACGCCAAGCTGAAGCCGTTGCTCGAGAAGGCGGCGGGACAGGACCTCCGGGTTCTCACCCAGCTCTGGTTCACGAAGATCGCGGACATGCACAGCACGGGCTGGGAACAGCGACCAGGCGCGTTCAGCGATGTCGGCAATTCCACCGGCCTCGTCACCACGCCGCGTGATCTTGCCATCTTGGGTCAGATCATTCTCGATCGCGGGCGCAAGCCCAACGGCGCGCGCCTCATCTCCGAAGCACAACTCGATGCGATCTTCACGCCGAGCGCGACCAACCCGGCGTATGGCCGCCTGTGGTGGCTGAACAACGGCGCCTACGCCCTGAACGCTGGCCCCAACGCCCCTCGCCGCGAAGGCCGCTTCATTCCCTCGGCGCCGGCCGACACGCTCTCCGCCCTCGGCGCGCAGGACCGGAAGCTGTTCGTCGTTCCCTCGATGAAACTGATCGTCGTGCGCACCGGGCAGGCCGCCCCCGACCGCGACTTCAACAACCGTCTTTGGCAATTGCTGTCGAAGGCTGCACCGCAGCAATAAAGGTCGCCAGCCGCCCCCCTCTTCCCATCTCTGGCAGGCATGCTAACGCAAATCTGCAGTTGCGAGGGAGCATACCCATGAAGAGCCAGGCCATCGTCGCTTACGGGGCGCCGCTCGAAGAGGTCACCTCCGACATCCCGACCCCGAAGGGCACGGAAGTCGTGGTGAAGATCACTCATTCCGGGGTCTGCCATTCCGACGTCCACCTGCAGGACGGCCATGTCGACATTGGCGACGGCGACAAGATCGACTGGTCCAAGGGCCGCACCCTGCCCCACACGCTTGGCCACGAGATCGAGGGAACGCTCTCGGCCGTTGGCCCGGATACGCAGGGCCTGCTTGAAGGCCGCGCCGTCGGCCAGCGCTTCGTTGTCTTCCCCTGGATCGGCTGCGGGGAGTGCGCCACCTGCAAGCGCGACCAGGAACACATCTGTGCCAAGCCACGCCAGCTCGGCATCCAGGTTGCCGGCGGATACTCAGAATACGTCCTGGTTCCCCACCCGAAATACCTGCTCGACGCAACCGGCGTCCCAGAAGGCCTTGCCGCCACCTACATGTGCTCTGGCATCACGGCGTTCTCGGCGCTGAAGAAAGTTCGCACCGCGTATGAAGGCGAATCCATCGCCATCGTCGGTCTCGGCGGCGTCGGCATGATGGGCCTGCAGTTTGCGCGCGCCATGTTCCCGAACAACAAGATCATCGGCTGCGACATCGACGCAAGGAAGCTGGATGCAGCGATGGCTGCGGGCGCCCACGCCGTCTACAATTCGAAGGAAGCGGATTCGCTGAAAAAGCTGAAGCTCGATACAGGCGGCGGCGTTGCCGCAGCGGTTGATTTCGTCGGCTCGACGCCGTCGCTCAATTACGCCAACGGCGCCATCCGCCGCGGCGGCGAGATCATTGTGGTCGGCCTGTTCGGCGGCAAGTTCGCAGCCCCGATCCCCACCTTCCCCGGCCGCCCGTATTCGATCGTGGGCTCCTACACCGGCCCGCTCGGCGAAACGCGCGAGATGATGGAGCTGGTGAAGACGGGAAAGATCGCCCCGATTCCCGTCGAGATGCGCGCGCTCGATCAAGCAGAGCGTACGCTAAATCAGTTGCGCGAAGGCACGATCGTCGGGCGGGTTGTGCTGAGACCCTAGACTGGTGACCAGAAGGCAAGATTGCTGGTCAGGCAGCAACCGTGGCGTTCGCCAGTAGCGGGCGCTTGCCCATCGCCAGCGAGATCTTGTGCGTGAGCTCGCGCTGGTCCAGCGGCTTGGGGACATAGTCCGTCATGCCAAGCGCGAGATAGCGCTCGCGGTCTCCACTCATGGCATCGGCCGTCAGCGCGATCACCGGCAGCCCGGCCCAGGGCTCGCGTGATCCGCGGATGCGCTTGATCGCTTCTTTGCCGTCCATCACAGGCATGTGCACATCGAGCAGCACAATGTCGAATGGCTCGTCGCGCAAACGGTCGAGAGCCTCCTGCCCGTTCGCCGCTTCGACATAGCACGCCGAGAGTTGCGCGGTGAACAGCTTCACGACCTGGCGGTTCACAGCGTTGTCGTCGACCAGGAGGATCTTGATCCCGCGCAGGCTGCCCAACTGGCTGTCTCTCACGGCGGACGCAATGGCCTCTGCTGGCTTGTCAGCCTGGTCCTGCTTGACGGCCTCGGCTACGAAGATCAGCGTGAAGGTGGAGCCGATGCCGGGCTCGCTATCAACCGTCACGTCGCCGCCCATCAGGCGCGCCAGCTGCCGCGTGATGACAAGGCCAAGACCCGATCCGCCAAAGCGGCGCGATATTGTGGCGTCGGCCTGGGTGAATGTCGTGAACAGCCTTCTCATCACGGCCGGCGTCATGCCGATGCCCGTATCCTGCACGGCGACCGCAACGCGCCACAAGCCGGGCTGGAACTCTTCCGATGTTACGTCGACCCTCACCGCGCCGCGTTCGGTGAACTTGATTGCGTTGGACAGGAGATTGCCAACGCACTGACGCACGCGCACGGGATCGAAGTGCAGCATCGCCGGCATTCCGGGCGCGATGTGAAGATCGATCTTAAGGCCACGCTCAACAGCCTTGGACAGGAAAAGCTGGCGCAACCTGTCCAGCGCAACTGACAACTCCCCGTCTGTGCAGGCGATCTCGATCTTGCCGGCTTCGATCTTGGAAAGGTCGAGCACGTCGTTCAGAAGCGCTGTCAGCGTGCGGCCGGACTCGAGGATGACGTCGACCTTCTCTTGCTGGTCGGCCAGCAGCCTATCGCTGACCAGCGACTGCGCCATGCCGAGAATGCCGTTGAGCGGCGTGCGGATCTCGTGGCTCATCGAGGCGAGGAAGTTCGATTTCGCGACGGTTGCTGCCTCCGCCTGTTTCTTCGCTTCGATCAGCGCAAGCTCCTGGACCTTCTGCTGCTGGATATCCAGCATCAGGCCAACCCCGCGCACCGGCACCTGGTGGGCGTCACGCTGCACGCGCATGAAGAGGCGCACCCACTGCTCGCCGCCGTGCGGACGATAAAGACGCGCATCAATCGACTCGACCTCGCACGAACGCAGGCAGCGCTCCCAGCTGTCGCGAACCGCGGGGATATCATCGTCATGATACATGCCGAACGGCTTCATCGAATGGCGCGCCAGAGCTTCAGGGCCGGCAAGGGCCTGGTATTGCGGCGAGGTCCACCGCTCGGACGATCGCAGGTCGATCTCATAGACGCCTGCGCTCGCCGCGCTCATGGCGATCTCGAGGCGGTCATGCATCACAGCCGCCTGGTCGCGCGCATCCACAAGCTCGGTGATGTTCTGCGACAGTCCGAAGATCTCGAACTTGCCAGACGGCAGCCTGCGTCCGGAAATGAACTGGACAAGCGTGTGCCGCCAGGCGCCGTCGGTCTTGCGCCGCCGCAGATGCAGCGTGGCTGTGCCGCCTTCACGCGACAGGCGTTCGCGCACCTGCGCATCCTTCTCGACATCGTCCTGGTGCAGATCCTTGACCACGTCCGAGATATGATAGCCTGGCAGTTCTTCGCCACGGCGAACCAGCGCCTCGGAAAACTGCAGCGTGCCGTCGTCAGGGTTGTAGCCGAAGATGCCGGTGTCGGCATCGCGCATCAGCCTGTCGCGTACCTGGATGGTCGTCACCAGCTTGCCGAGCATGCTCCACTCGCTGGTCACGTCCGAGAGGGTGATCACGCCCTCGGCCAAACCGCGGCCCGAGCGGGGTCTCAGCCAGCGTTCGCCACGCGGCGTCGCGAAGCGGTAGACCGACGTCTCGCCGCCATACGCAGTGTGCTCGACCGCACTGGTCTCAAGCACGTCCGCCAGGCGTTGTCCGATAAGGGCTTCAGGGCTGATCCCGGTGAGCTGGAAGAAAAGCTCGTTGGCCTCGGCGACGGCGTCGTCCTGGCCCAGCCGCACGGCCCCTATGCCGAGCGCGCTAAGCTGCTCCAGCATGAGCACGGCGTCCGATGCGGACTGGTGCAGCAAATCAGGTCCCCTGCCGTCAACCGACGTAGGGTAACTACTAGCCTGCTCCGCGTTAATTTGGCCTTTCCGACCCGGCCTGTTTCCCGAAAAAAGCAGGATTATCAGGGAGTTTCAGACCTGGAATTGGGGCTTGCGCATCCTCAGCCCATTATCCGCTGAAGCCCACCCATGCCGCCGATCTCGTTGGTGCGGGCAAGGAATCTGGCGTCCGTACTGGCGTAATACTCCCGTGACCTGATGGTGGACACCTTCACGAACTCGGCCTCGACCTGATCGGCGGTGAGCGTCAGCACCGTGAACCCCTTCGAGAACGCGTTGTAGTACACCACCTCGTCGTTCGCCTCCGGCATCAGCCAGTTGAGTTCCTGCAGCGGCAGGCTGTCCCCCGCCCCGTTCGAGGTGACCGACGTGCAGCCGAACTCGACGCCGCGCTTCTGCCCTGAAGCATCGTGCAGCTCGTTGGCCCAGGCCGTGTGGGTATCGCCGGTCAGCGTCACGAGCCGTGCATTGGCCACTTTCGCAGCCTGGTAGAGCCGCTCACGCGCCTGCGGAAAGCCGGACCAGGCATCGGGATTCCATTCCAGGCCCCAGCGGGCGGTCGAATAGGACCGCTTGGCGCCCTGGGGCACGGTCGCGTACTGATCGGGCGTCAGGTGGCGCTGCAGGTCTGGCATCTGTACCCTCGCCATCGTCACCTGGTTGCCGAGCACCTGCCACTTCTTGCCCGCCGCTGCCGACTGCTTCAGCCCCTCGGCAAGCCAGGCCTCCTGCTCGAAGCCAAGCATCGTGCGGTTCGGATCGTTGATCTTGGCCTTGATCCGGTCGACGATCGCAGGACGGTCGACGTCGGCCGCGAGATAGATCTCCCCATACGTGACATCCTCGCCGCGCCCTACGAGACGGCTCTCCAGCAGGAACAGCGTTGCCAGATCGCCGATCTCGAACTTGCGCCAGATCGCCTCGCGCGCCTTGCCGGCTTCGGGATCGCGCACCGGCATCCATTCGAGATACGCCTGCACCGCAACCGCCTTGCGAACACTCCAGTCGCCCTCAGTGTCGGCCTGATGGTTCTCGGCTCCCGTGCGATAGGAGTTGTTGGTCGATTCATGATCGTCCCACGTGCAGAACCACGGCGCCACTGCATGCGCGGCCTGCAGGTCTGGATCGGACTTGTACTGAGCGTGCCGCAGCCGGTAATCGGCTAGCGTGATGATCTCGTGCTCGGGCACATGATTGCGGCCAAGCTCCTTGCCGACCGAGCTGCCATAACCGTTGATGCTGTATTCGTAGATATAGTCACCGAGATGGATCACGGCGTCGATCTTTCCCTGCGCCCCGCGCTTGGCGATCTCGCGATAGGCATTGAAATACCCGAACGGCCAGTTCGAGCACGATACCACCGCCATGCGGTAATCGCTCACCCCCGTCGCCGGCAGCGTGCGTGTCGCCCCGCCCGGCGACGAAGTGCGCCCCACAGAGAACCAGTAGTAGTAAAGTTGCCCCGGCTCGAGCCCCTGGACGTCCACCTTGACTGTGTAGTCCCGCTCGGGACCCGTGTTGAACGTTCCGCGTTTCACGACGTCCTTGAACCCGGAATCGCGCGCAACACCCCAGGCAACCGACATAGGTCCTTCTGCCTCCGGCGTAACGCGCGTCCAGATCAGCACGCTGGTCTGGGTCGGATCGCCCGAGGCGATACCGTGCTGGAAAGCGCCTTTTGAGCTTGCGATATCGCCCGTTGTGGCGCAGCCAGCCGCACCGAGACCGGCAACCCCCAGACCCGCACCAAGTCCCAGCGCACCGCGCCGTGTCAGCCTGGTCATGGATTTATCCTCCCCGCCGGGTTAGTTGCCGCCTGAAGTACTCAAGACTCCCTACCTCGCAGCGCATCGCGACGAAAGCATGACGTCAGACCCCTCACCCGCCCTGACCCTTACCGCCCCGGCGGAAGCTGCAGGCGCGCGCCTCGATAAATGGCTGGCGGACGCCGGAACCGGCATGTCCCGCTCGCGCCTGCGCGTCCTGATCGAGGAAGGCCGCGTCACCGCTAACGGCCAGCCCGCCACCGACGCGAGCGCCAAGGTGATCACGGGCGCGGTCTACGCCATCGACCTGCCCGCCCCCGTCTCCGCCCTGCCAGAGGCCGAGGACATCGCGCTCGACATCGTCTTCGAGGACAAGCACCTCATCGTCATCAACAAGCCGCCCGGCCTCGTGGTTCATCCTGCCGGCGGATCCGAGCGCGGCACGCTGGTCAACGCGTTGCTTTTCCACTGCGGACCGGAGCTGACCGGCATCGGCGGCGTCGCGCGCCCCGGCATCGTGCACCGTCTCGACAAGGATACGTCAGGCGTGATGGTCGCAGCAAAGTCCGAAGCCGCCCACACAGCGCTCACGTCCATGTTCGCCGCGCACGACATCGAGCGCGCCTATCTCGCCGTCACGCGCGGCGCGCCGCGTCCGCTGGTCGGACGGATCGAGACGAACATCGGCCGCTCGCCCAACGACCGGAAGAAGATGGCGGTTATGAAGGAGAAGCACTTCCGCGCCGATCACTGGTCCGACGATTCAAGCCAGGAGAACGACGCGCCGCAAGGCAAGATCGCGATCACCAACTATCGCGCGCTGGAAACCTTCGGGCGTCTTGATGAAACAGGAACACAGCCCGCCGCGGCCCTTCTCGAATGCCGGCTCGAGACTGGCCGCACCCACCAGATCCGCGTGCACATGGCGCACATCCAGGCCCCCGTCCTCGGCGACCAGACCTATGGCAAGCACCGCTGGCTCCGTGCCGCCGGCAAGGGCGCAGCGTTCGAGCGCGCCACATCAACGGCGAAGGCTTTCCCGCGCCAGGCTCTGCACGCGGCCATCCTCGGCTTCGTGCATCCCATCACCGGCAAGGAGATGCGCTTCGAGCGCGACCCGCCGGAAGACATGGCGGACCTGATCGAGGCACTGCGCGGGATGCCCGCCTAGGGCAGCCTCGTCCAGCACGGCATGCCCGGAAGATTTGGCCACTCCCGGCCCGAAGGTCTTTCCGCTCGCATCGATGCATATGCTGATCGATACAGGGCCTTCCAGCCGGTCGCGTAGCGCCTCAAGAGGATAAGGCGGCTCCAATCCGGTATGCGCCTGATCCACCGCTGGCCGCTGGGTGATCGACGAGCCCTTCCCGCCCCGTGCAGCTTCCTGGCCTGAGACGAGGCCAGAGCCTGCCGCTGCACACACGACAATGACGGCGATCCGAAACATGACCGAGGCACCCCCCGACCACTCGGCAGGAAAGCTTACCTGCGAGCAGCATTGGCGATACCCTGCCGCCCCTACCGCGACTGCCGCTCCTGCACACGCCACTCATAGTCGCGGCGGTATCCGCATACGGCCATCGGCTCGCCGTTGACCTCTGCCGGCGCAAACTTGGCCGTCTGCGCCCAGGCCAGCGTCGCGCTGTCCAGCGTCACCGAGCCCGACGATTGCGCGAGCTTTACATCGGCCATCCGTCCCTCGACCGTCACGCAGGATTCGAGCGAGGCATCGCCAGCCTCCGCTTTGCGGATCGCGTCTTCCGGATAGACGGGTAGCTCGGTCGACGCATCAATGCGAGGTCGTCGCGTAAGGCCGGGCATCTGCAGCTTCCATTGCACGAAGAACGCCGGTCGGTCCGACGCCATCATGTCGCGCCGAGACTTGGCCGCACGCTCGATGACAGGATCACCCGATAAAAGCACCGGCTCCATAGCCGGTGTGATTTCCGTCTGCGCGAACCCCGGTAGGCCTGGCATCGGAATCGAGATGTCGGTCAACGGTATCGGTATCGCAGAGCAACCCGCGAGTGATGCCGCGCCTAGAACTAGCCACCCCGCCCCGGATAGTTGCGCAGCACGCATGCCGCTTACCTCCGTTATGTGGTCTAGCAGAACCTTGACATTCCACGCGCCCGCTCGCCGCGCGAGACAAATCGTCCGTCGGAGCGAACGTTGTTATCCGGCCGCCGCCATGATCTTTGACCATTCCTCAGCCGACATGAATCCGTCCTTGTCGCTGTCGACGTAGTTCTGGAAGACCCATGCGTGGTAGCCGAGGAATTCCTTCTGCGAGAGCGTGCGTCCCCCCTCGGCGTTGGCGTTCTTGAACACAAAGGCAGCGTTCATTTTCGACTGGCCCTGCAGCGACTCCCGGAACTCGCCGAGGTTAAGGCCGCCATCGCCATCCTTGTCGAACTGCGCCAGCCGCGGCTGCTGGAAGGTGAGGTACTCGTTGAGATCGCACTTCCCGTCGGCATTCTTGTCGAGGAAGGCGATCACCATCCCCGGCTGCTGGGCGAACGCCGCCCCCATGCCAGGCCACGCCGCAAGTGCGAGGCCGACCACCGCCAATCCCGTTGTCCTGAGCCGCATTGCGACCTCCATGATTTGCGAGGCAAGCCTACCATGCGTCACCCGCCCACGACAGTTGACGTAAGCGTAACCCTTTGTCCTGACGTCCGTGAAAACGTTGCTCTTTGTCACAAATACGTTGGCAGAGCTCCCACAAGGATGCTGCTGAGGCTGACTTTAGCCCGGCTGGGCTCGTGGCATAGATTTCATCGCGGGCCGTGCCCCTTTTACGCCGCCATGCTGTCCCCCATTTAACAAATCGGACGACCAATTGGACGGTAAGGGGGGTGGGACCATAATCCTGCCAGATAGCCTTCGTAGGTCCGTTTCGTGAGGGTCCTTGTAGACATACAAAGAGGGACCCCGCGCGACGCCTGAAGAACAAGAATGCCAGCCTTCCTCCCCAGGACAGAGCTGGCGAAAAGAAGGAGATGAAAATGGCAAGCCTTGCGATCTCACTCAGCCCGGAACAGGGCCTTTCGCGCTACCTCTCCGAAATCCGTAAATTCCCGCTTCTGGAGAAGAACGAGGAGTTCATGCTCGCGCAACGCTGGGCGCAGCACCAGGACGCCGAAGCCGCCGAGCGGATGGTAACCTCCCACCTGCGCCTCGTGGCCAAGATCGCCATGGGCTATCGCGGCTATGGCCTGCCCATGGGCGAGGTCATTTCCGAGGGCAATGTCGGCCTCATGCAGGCCGTGAAGAAGTTCGACCCGGACAAGGGCTTCCGTTTGGCCACCTACGCCATGTGGTGGATCCGCGCCGCGATCCAGGAATACATCCTGCGCTCGTGGTCGCTGGTAAAGCTTGGCACCACGGCGGCGCAGAAGAAGCTGTTCTTCAACCTGCGACGTCTCAAGGGCGAAATCAGTGCGCTGGAAGAAGGCGACCTGCGCCCGGAAAACGTGGCTGAAATCTCCCGCCGCCTGGGCGTCACGGAAGAAGAAGTCACGTCGATGAACCGGCGCATGGCCTCCGGCGGCGACGCCTCCCTCAACGCCCCGATCGGCGGGATGGAAGGCGAAGCTGAGTGGCAGGACTGGATCGCCGACGACACGCCTGGCCAGGCCGAGCGCATGGCGGAGAGCGACGAGTTCGGCGCGCGGATGAGCTTGCTTGAAAGCGCGATGGGGTCGCTCAACGAACGTGAGCGCCACATCATCACCGAGCGCCGCCTGAAGGAAGAACCGACCACGCTGGAAGACCTCTCGGCGCACTACAATGTAAGCCGCGAGCGCATCCGCCAGATCGAGGTCCGCGCCTTCGAGAAGCTGCAGACGGCGATGCGGGAAGCCGCACGCGAACGCGGCCTGGTTGACGCGAACTAGAACAAGCCCGGCCCGGTCGAAAGACCGGGCCGGATCGCTTCAGGGGCCGGTCTTGTTGATGCGGGCCCCGACCGAGACGCGCGAGCGTTTCTCCCTGAGCGCCATCTACGATGGCCTCCTGGAGAAGCCCGCGCTGCCCGCCTCTGGATCGTGCGGTGGTCCCCGCGATCAGGAGGCGGGCCACATTTTTCCTTTTTGAACGATTGTTCGAGGACGCAGACTTTTTTGTCGTGTTTCCTTGACAGGCGCCAGCCTGTCGTGTTTCCTTGACTAACCGTCATGGAGAGTTGACATGCAGCCGGCCGAGCTAACCGTCGAAAACGCCGAGATGAGTACAAGCCTCGGGGCCGGATTCTGGACCGGGTGGGCGGCCGCGATGGCGGCAACACTCGGCGCCTTCGCGGGCGCGGTCTACCTGTTCATGCATTCCGGCTCGCCCGGCGGACCGATGGTCGGCGGCGTCATCGTCGTGGCCTTCACGCTGGCGCTGATCGCTATCGCCAACATCCCGAACATGATCCGCCGCAAGCGCGGCGTCGGCGAGCGCATGCGCGCACCCTACCGCCGCTACGCGATGCGCTTCCTGCCCGCCATGTTCGCCTACGTCTTCCTGCTGATGGCAGCGGTGAGCTACGCAAACAGCGCCGAACCGACCGGCTGGGTCGCTTGGGCCGTCGCCATCGCGCCGGCCATTCCTCTCATCTTCGCCATTCGCGCCATCTTCCTGCTGCCGCGCGAGGAGGACGACGAATACCAGCGCGATCGCATCAACCGCGCTTACGCCTGGGCGACGGGCGCCACGCTGATGGTCTGCACCACGGTCGGCTTCCTCGACATGTTCGGCGTCGTGCCGCACCTCGAACTGTGGGTGATCTTCCCGATCTGGGCGATCTTTATGGGCGTGGCCCGTTGCCTTCCGCTTGGAGGCGCGAGGTGAAGAACGACCTTCGCGTTCTCCGCGCCCAGAAAGGCTGGAGCCAGGGAGACCTCGCCGACGCGCTCGGCGTCTCCCGCCAGTCGGTGAACGCTCTCGAGACCGGCAAATACGATCCCTCGCTTCCGCTGGCCTTCCGCATCGCGCGGCTGTTCGGCAAGCGCGTAGACGAGATCTTCGACGACGAGTTGGGCGGCTTCAGCAAAGCTGCCGAGTAGACGAACCCACCAGGAGACACCTCACATGCACCGCTTCTTCAACGCCGCCATCACGGCGATCGCCCTTGCCTTGCCCGCGCTCAGCCTCACCGCCATAGCGCAGGAACGCTTCACCGCAACCGTTACGGGACAAGGCCCGGACGTGATCCTCATTCCCGGCCTCGCCTCCTCCGGCGCCGTGTGGGACGCGACGGTCAAGCAACTGTCGCCGACCCACCGCGTCCACGTCCTGAAGGTCAACGGGTTCGCCGGATCGCCCCCCGGCCCCAACGCCGACGGCGCGATCATCGCGCCACTCACGGCAGAGATCGCCGCCTACGCCGGCAAGCTCGACCACCCCGCGATCATCGGCCACTCCATGGGCGGACTGATGGCGCTCAAGATCGCCGCCGCAAAGCCCGCCGCAATCGGCCGCGTAATGATCGTCGACGCACTACCCTTCTACTCGCTGCTCTATGGCTCCACCGCCACCGCAGCCACCGCCACGCCCTTCGCCGAACAGGCGCGCACGCAGATCCTCTCCTTGTCCGACAGCGACTTTGCCGAGGGCCAGACGCAGACCATGAACATGATGACGCTCACCGAAGCCGCGCGCCCCACCCTGGCCGACTGGTCGATCCGCTCGGATCGCCAAGTCATGGCACAGGCGATGCACGACATCATGATCGACGACGCTCGCCCACAGCTCGCCGCCATCAAGGCGACCGTCACGGTGCTCTATGCGTGGGACGAGACGATGGGCCAGCCGCAGTCGATGGCTGACGACCTCTATAAGGGCGCGTACGAGGGCCTCCCCGCCGCCAGGCTGCAGCGCATGGACGGCAGCTACCACTTCATCATGCTCGACCAGCCGGAAGCGTTCGCGAAGGCCGTAACTGCATTCCTCGACTAGGCTCGCAGGCGGGGTGTGAAACTTCACCACACCCCGCTTTGCGCGTGCGCCAAACAGGGCTATGTCTTGACACTGTCAACCATTAGGAGCCTCCCCATGGCCGACACGGCGACCGCACTCAAGTCCTACAACGACATCCCCGTCCTCGACTGGGACCTGCAGAATCCGGTCGCCTCGTCCTACGACCTCTTCAAGGACCTGCGCGAGCAGACGCCGCTTGTGAAGGTGCCGATGGGGATGGGCTCGCTGGTGATGGCTCTGCGCGCGCGCATGGTCGACCAGATCGTCTCGCCGGAAAACACCCGCCAGCTCGAGACCGAGTTGAAGATGATGCAGGGCATCTTCGACGGCCCGATCTTCGACTTCGTCGCGCAGGTCATGCTTTTCGCCAATGGGGACGCTCACCAGCGCCGCCGCCAGCCCGTCGCCCGCACCTTCGCCTTCAAGCTGATGGAAGCGATGCGCCCCAAGGCCGCCGCCATCGCCGCCGAGATCATCAATGACCATCTCGGTAAGGGTCCCGTCGACTTCCTCAAGGACTTCGCCGCCCAGCTGCCGGCCCGCATCATCGCCGACATCCTCGGTATCCCGCGCGCGGACCTGCCCGTCTTCATGCGCTGGATCAGCGACACCTCTGAATCAATCGGCTTCGTCGACGTGTCGCGTCGCGCCGACATCGAGCAGTCGCTTACCGCGTTCAACGCCTATGTCGACAAGCTGCTGGCCGACCGCCGCTCCAACCCGCGCGGCGACTTCCTGTCGGACTATGTCGCCGCCACCGCCGCATCGGGCGACCTGACCGAGCAAGAAATCCGCGCGCAGGTTGTAGGCCTCATCCTCGCCGGCTCCGACACCACGCGCAATTCGATGTGCATGACGTTGTCACAGCTCCTGCATCATCCGGATCAATGGCAAGCGCTCTGCGCCGATCCGGATGGCCTCAAGAAAAAGGCCAGCGAGGAAGGCCTGCGCTACGAGCCCGTCGTCTCCGGCATTCCGCGCGTCACGACACGCGAACTCGAGATCGAGGGCTTCCTGATCCCGCCTGGCGCCATCACCATGGTCTCGATCCTGTCGGTCCTGCGCGACCCTGAAGTGTATGTGGACCCCGAAACCTTCAACATCCACCGCACCGACCAGCAGCGCTGGCACCTCGCCTTCGGCGCCGGCGCTCACCGTTGCGCTGGCGAAGCCCTCGCCCGCGTCGAACTGGAAGAGACGCTGGCAGCGATCGCCCGCCTCGCTCCTAACACACGCGTCGTGGGCGCCGCTCCGAGGCTCAACCCCGGCGGCATCCGTACGGTGGATCAGATGCAGGTCGAATTCGCGTAGCTTTACCGGCTCCCAGCCCCCACCGGACAATCACGCGCTTGGCCGGTGGGGCCGCGGTAAAAGTCACTGGGACTTCGGCTTTGTCTCCGCCATGCGCTGCGCCATCAGGATGTGTGGCGCCGAAAGCGAGCATCGTTGCCTGTGCCTTCGATTCCATCAGGATCACGAAAATCTGCGTCCAGATTTCCTCGAGGCCTGGATGTCCAGCAGCGGTACGGCCCGCAGGAGGCTCGCTCCGACCGGCCTGCACTGACGCATGGGGCGCCGCAACGCTGACTGTGGCGCGAGAAATCGGCTGGCATATCTCCACCCTCGCCCGATGCGCCCGTCTTCACGCGCCGGCTACAAAATCTCCGCTCGCCCCGCCGCTCTTGGCCAGCAGGCGTACGCCCTCGATCCGCATGCCGCGATCGACAGCCTTCAGCATGTCGTAGATCGTGAGGCACGCAACCGACACCGCCGTCAGCGCCTCCATCTCAACACCCGTCGGCCCCGTCGTCACCACTTCCGCGACAACTGCGATCCCCGACCCGTCGTCCAGCTCATCCACCCGAACCTTCACGCTCGACAGCGCCAGCGGATGACACATCGGGATCAGGTCCGAGGTCCGCTTCGCCGCCATCACGCCGGCGATCTCCGCCGTCGCACGCACATCACCCTTCCCGCCCTTCGACCTTGCAAGCTCCAGCGCCACGCACGACATCAGAACATGGCCTTCGGCTTTCGCGATCCGTTTGGTCGCCGCCTTGTCGGAGACATCGACCATGCGGGCGCGTCCGTCCGCGTCGATATGGGTCAGCTTGTCGGCCATGGTTTTCCTCATCCAGGTCGCTATCCTCTATCAGCTATAGCCCGAGAGACACCAGATGATCCGCATGGCCTCCGTCGAACAGGCGCTCGCCTTGATCGCCGAACAGGCCGCATCGCGCCGTCTTGGCGCCGAATCCGTGCCGCTGGCGCAAGCGTTCGGCCGCGTCCTCGCCGACCCCGTGCGCGCCCGCGTCTCCCAGCCACCTGCCGACGTTTCCGCCATGGATGGCTACGCCGTTCGCTTCGCCGACATGAAGATGGGCGCCGCCCTTCAGGTCTCCGGCGAATCCCGCGCTGGCGAGCCATCCAGGATGAAACTCAACCCCGGTGAAGCCATCCGCATCTTCACCGGCGCCCACCTGCCGGAAGGCGCAGACCACATTCTCATCCAGGAAGACACAAGGCGCGAAGGCGACACCATCATCGTCACCTTCGAGCAGCGCAAACCTGAGAACATCCGTCGCCGCGGCATGGATTTTGGCCTGAACGACCAGCTCATCCCCGCTGGCAGCATGATCAGCGAAGGCGCCATCTCGCTCGCCGCCGCCGGCAATAATGGAACACTCACGGTCGCGAAGGCGCCCCGCATCGGCGTGCTCGCCAATGGCGACGAACTCGCCGAGGCAGGCGCCGACCTCTCATCCCGTCAGATCGTCAACTCGATCCAGCCCGCACTGCTTGCTCTTGTCCGTCGCTGGGGCGCCGAGGCGATCGACCTCGGCATCAGCCATGACGACGAAGCTGACGTGCGCAAGCGTCTCTCCGTTTCGTGCGATGTCATCGTCTCCATCGGCGGCGCATCCGTTGGCGACTACGATGTCGTCCGCAGCGCCTTCGCAGCCGAGGGCTTCACGCCCGTCTTCGAGAAGGTCGCCGTGAAGCCCGGCAAGCCGACCTGGTTCTCGGCAAAGGACGGCGTCCTGGCCCTCGGCCTGCCTGGCAATCCGGCGGCCGCCATGGTCACCGCGCAACTCTTCCTGCGCCCCCTGATAGCCGCCCTCACCGGTGCGATGCCAGCCCAGCCACACACCCACCGCGCCTTCACCGCTTACGACATCCCCGCAGCAGGCGCCCGCGAGGAATATCTCCGCGCCGTCGTCAGCCTTGGCGATGACGGGTCATCAACGGTCCGCGCTGCAGAGAACCAGGACTCCTCCCTCCTCTCCCCCTTCCTCGTCGCCAACTGCCTGATCCGCCGTCCCGTCAAGGCGCCCGCCGCGAAAGCCGGCGACCTGGTCGAAATCATGCTGCTGAAGTGACCCCGTTCGCCGGGCTTGCTTTTTGCTCCGCAATGCGCGTGAACAGCGCGACGCGGGCGTGGCGGAACTGGTAGACGCACCAGACTTAAAATCTGTTGGGCCGCAAGGCCCGTCCCGGTTCGACCCCGGGCGCCCGCACCAGACACTGCACCGCCTTTACTTGATCCAACACGTGATTGGGTCGAACGCTGCGACGCGGTCCAAAGGAGACTGCACTTGGCCTTCTTCATGGGCTGGCATGCGTCACGGCCGGATATCGCGGGCTGGCAGGGGTGTGTGTCGATCAGCGCGGAGAGCGCATCTGCGATACTTGACCATGAGGCATTGGCCATAGCTGCACCAGACAGACCATCGCAATACTCCGGTCCCACCCAGGCTCTCGTGATGGTGCAGAATTTGCTGGAACGAAGGGAAAGGACCAATCCATGCTGGAAGCACTGAACGCACCCCGGGGATCCAAAGGTATTCGTTGAGGATTGAGCCGGTTGGCCGTGGCATCGGTTAGATGCGCGGTTGGCAGGGCTGGGCTGGAAGCAGCCTCCTCGACAGCCTTTTGCATTGCAACGTGCCCAACGCTAACATTGCGGGATGATCCTTCGCGCCCTCGCCTTCGCAACGACACTGTGCCTGTTCGCGACGCCGGCCTTCGCGCAGGACCCGGAGGTGGAAGAGCCAGCGCCGCCGCGCAGCGCGCCGATCGCGTTGGTCACCGAACTTGCCGAAATGCTCGGCCGCGCGCATGCCGTCCGCACGCTTTGCAATGGTGACACGGATTCGACCTGGCGTAACTACATGCTCAACCTGATGTCTTACGAGGCTCCCGCCGGCGAGCGGCGCGCCTCCCTGACTGATGCCTTCAACCGCGGCTATCGCGGCCAGAACCGGGAAACGTCAACTTGCGCCGCTGGCATGCCGGCGATCGAGGCAGGAATCGCCCGCCGCGGCCGCGAACTCTCTGACGCCATCGCGCGGACCTATTTGAATTAAGCAACCAAGGCGGCGATACCTCGCCACCCGCGTCAAGGTCGCTCAACGTACCCCGCGCGCAGGACGCGATCAGGCCAGTACCGCCAACAAGGCGAAGTCAGATTTCATCACAGTTATGGGTCTGAAGTGCCGATGTCCCTCAGTGCGACCCTCAGGGAATGAGGCAGGCGATCAGGCGTGGGCCTCGCACGGCTACCGCGCGTTGCAGCGCATCGTTGAACTGGGCGCAGGTGGAAACAGCTTCGGCGCCCACACCCATGCTCTCGCTCAGCTTGACCCAGTCGATATCCGGATTGCCAAGGCTCAACATGTTGTTGGCGGCTGGCCCGGGATTGCCAGCGCCGGTGCGTGCGAGCTCGATCTTGAGGATGCGATAGGCGTTGTTGACGAACACGATGGTCAGCACGTCAAGTTTTTCGCGCGCCATCGTCCACAGGGACTGAACCGTGTACATGCCCGCACCATCTCCCGCGAGACACACTGTCTTCACATCCGGCCGTGCAACCGCAGCGCCCACCGCGACCGGCATGCCCTGCCCGATCGCGCCGCCGGTGTGGCCGAGCCATTCATGGCGCGCGCCAGCCGCCATCGCCTGGTAGATCGGCAGGCTCGACGTGACGCCATCGTCCGAGATCAATGCGCCCTCAGGCAGGTAGTGCGCCAGCGACATGCCGATCGTGTGGGGATTGAACTTGTCGCCCGATCCCGCCGCCGGCCTTGCCCAGTGCGCCACACGCGGCGCCATCGGCGCATCGAGCCAGTCGGCCAGCCGCACAACTGCATCGAAACTGTCTGTCTCGGGACCGCCCAGGCTGAGTGTCCGCGCCCCCTCGGGCGTGAAGGCGCCAGGCGTGTTGGGATAGGCGAAGAACGCAACTGGCGACTTCGTGCCTGCGATCAACAGCAGATCGACATCCGCCAAGGCCTCGACCGCCAGCTCGGCAAAATACGGCAGCCGCGCCGCATCATATAGCCCGCCGCCTCTCACATGACGCGCCATGAAGGTATCAGTGATCACGCGAACGCCCTGCGCCTCCATCCGCCGCAGCGTCTCTGCCCCGCCCGCATGCAGCGCCGTGCCGTTCACGATCATGGCGGGGCGCTTCGCCTTCGCGACTGCCCGCCCTGCCGCTTCGATCAAGTCATCGTCTGCGGTTTTCAGGCTCGCGCGTGCGCCGCCGGCCGCCCGCATTGCGCCCTGCGTCCAGGCCACATCCGCAGGCATTATCAGCGACACCGGACCCGGCGGCGGACCATAGCTCGCCTCGAACGCTTCAACCGCAAGTGCGCCAGCATCCTCGACGCGATCCACCGACTTCAGCCAGCGCGAATTGGGCGCTGCCAGCACCGCAATGTCAGACGCCAGCGGCGCATCATACTGGCGGTGCGTCACGGCATGATCGCCGATCAGGTTGATCATCGGCACGAACGCCCGCCGGCCATTGTGGATGTTGGCCCCGCCATTGAGATAACCCGGCCCAAGGTGCAGCAGCGTCAATGCAGGCGTCGCGGCCATGCGTGCGTATCCATCCGCCGCGCCGGTCGCGACCCCCTCGAACAGGCACAGCACCGACCTGATCCGCGGCTCGCGATCCAGAGCCGTCACGAGATGCATTTCGCTGGTGCCGGGGTTGGCGAAGCATGCGGCCACACCGCAGTCCGCCAGCGATCCGATGATCGCTTCCGCCCCTGTCATGTCGCTGGAAGCTGTCGCCATATCCGCCTCGTCTACCTGCGCGGACCCTATCCGCCGGGCGCCACGTTGCAAGCCCGGCGCTCCGGTCAACCGCCGACGTCGGCCTCACCTTCCGGGAAGAGGTTCGCGCCGCAACGCCGGCAATGCGCGGCGTCACGCTCATGCTGTGACAGGTGACACGCCGGACATTCGTGACGGATCTTGTCGCCGATTGCGATGGCGCGGATCAGCTGCAGGAACAGGGATACGCCCAGGACCATCATGATGACGGAAAGCCATCGCCCCGTCGTGCCCTGCATGGTGATGTCACCAAAGCCGGTCGTCGTCAGGGTCGTCACCGTGAAGTAGAGCGCATCGAGATAGTTCTGAATCTTGTCGTTCTGTCCGTGCTGGTCGACATAAACGAACGCCGTAACGATGAAGACGAAGACGATGAGGTTGACCACTTTCGACACGACGAACGAGTTGTAGTTCAGCCATTTCGACACGACATTCTGCCGGTCGAGAAATTCAAACGCGCGCACCAGACGGACCACGCGAAAGACACGGAGGAAGACCATGTTCTGCGCGAAGAAGGGAATGAGCAGCGTGGCTGCGACGACCAGATCGGCAAGATTGGTGATGCGCAGGAAGAACCGTGCCTTGTAGCGCTCGATGTAGAAACGCGCCGCAAGGTCGAGCGTGATGATGGCTGCGATGAAGAGGTCGATCACGACCCATACGCCATCCATCAGCCGCTCTTCGCCGCGCCAGGAAATCGACGGATGAAAGAGGAACAGGATGATCGAGACAAGGTCGAAGGCGAGCATCGACCACCGGAACACGTTCGGCCAGCGGCCATGCCCGGAGTACAGCCAGAACAGCGCCCGATTCAGCCCCCTGCGATGCTCGTGCATCAGGCTTGCACCAGCGTCTCGACGAACTGGACCTGCTCACCGCGACCGGGCGCGACAAGCGCGCCATCGCACATGACCATCGCGCCACGTTCGAAGGTAGCCATCGGCCAGGCTTTCGCCTCCATGCCGTCGAACGGCGTCCAGCCACAGCGCGAGACGGACCATTCATGCGTGATCGTCTTGCGCGCCGTAATGTCGACGATGGTGAAGTCGGCGTCGTAACCTTGCGCGATGCACCCTTTGTCCGCGCTTCCGAACACGCATTGCAGCTCCGCGCTGGTCAGGTCGATAACGCGCTCAAGGCTCATCTTGCCTTCAGCTAAGTGGGTCAGCATCACAGGCACGAGGGTCTGCACCCCCGCCATGCCGGCAGGCGACGCCGGACAGGGCCACGACTTCTCCTCTTTCGTGTTCGGCGCATGATCCGAGCCGATGAGGTCCGGAATTCCCTGGCTCACCGCCTGCCACAGTGCAGCGCGCTGGGCTGCGTCACGCACCGGCGGGTTCATCTGCGTATAGCCTTTGAGACGCATATCATCCTCCGGCCCCGACAGCGTCAGATGCTGCGGCGTCACCTCGAGCGTCGCGATGTCCTTGTTGGCGGCGACATCAGCAACGCCCCGACCGCCCGGCGTCGCCACCGTGCTGGCCTTGATGATCAGATCGAATGTTTCTGCCATCGCCTGCTCCGGAAACCTTGGGGCTGTATGGACCGGGGCCGGTTTCTGGCCAAGTGCAGGACCTGAATCAGAAGGGCGGCTGAAAAGCCGCCCCTCCTCCACCACCCGCGCCTTTGCCAGCGTCTTTCGGACACGTCTTGAGCGGGGGAAGGGCCAGTGGCCCTTCTCTCCGCATCAGGTGTCCATTTCGTCGTGATACATGTCGCCCATCAGGGCTCCGTCGCCCGAACTCAGGACCTTGATGATCCAGGCCAGGACGGCGACCGCAATGACCGCCCAGTGCAGCGCAGGATTTTGCGCCGCTTCCACCATCAACTCCCACATGTCTCGCTGTTCTCCCGCGACTTCAGGTGAACCTAGAGCAAGCGAATTAACGAAGCCTCTCGCAAACCTTTCGCTCTGGTAAGCGCAGCGCTTTTCGAGAAGTTTTCTGGAGCGGTCTGGCCTCGGGGTCGCTTAACGCCACGCGTTCTGCACATAATCCAACGTGGTTCCGATTCCGCTGTTCCGCTTGCCGTCGGAACGATTTCGATGGCACGAGATCGCGATGACGACAGGCTCTCGCAACAGCCCCCGCCCCGGCAAGGACCCGCCAGCGCCCCGCGCCTGGCAGCGCATGCTTTCAGGCCGCCGGCTTGACCTGCTGGATCCCTCGCCGCTGGATATAGAGATCGTGGACATCGCCCACGGGCTCGCGCGCGTGGCCCGCTGGAATGGCCAGACCAAGGGCGACCACGCCTTCTCGGTTGCACAGCATTCTGTGCTGGTGGAATCGCTCGTCCAGCAGGTCTGGCCTGATGCGGATGCCTCCCACCTGCTCGGCGCACTGCTCCACGATGCGCCCGAATATGTGATCGGCGACATGATCTCGCCATTCAAGAATGCGCTCGGCGTCGACTACCGCCAGTTCGAGTCCAGGCTCGAATCGGCCATCCACCTGCGCTTCGGCCTGCCAGCAAGGATTTCGGCAGAGCTGAAGGCCCGCATCAAGCAAGCCGACCGGTCCGCCGCCTTCTACGAGGCCACCCGCCTGGCAGGCTTCGACATCGACGAAGCGCTGGATTTCTTCGGCGCCCCGCCCCCGGGGCCGGCGCCCGACATGACGCCAATGTCCCCGATCGACGCGCAGGCTCTTTTCCTGCGCAGGTTCGAGGCGCTGCAGGGCGAGATCGACCGCTCTCGATAATGAGCATCCCGGATGTTGGGACATACCCCACCTGTCCGCCCCCTTTTCAGGGGTGGATAGCTCGGGGTCTGTCTCAACGCTTCCCGGTTCAACCAACCCACACTACCATTGGTCCATGACCATATGGATCTGCTCCCTCGCCGCCGCCCCCAAGCTGGCGCAAGAACTGCGCCCCTCGCGCATCGTTAGCCTGCTAAGTCCCTATGACACCTTCCCGGTGTTCGACGGCCTGGCGGCCGACCTGCACCTGCAGGTGCCGATCCACGATATCACCGCAGACATTGGCGAGTGGCGCGCTCCGGCCGCATCCGACGCCGAACGCGTGATCCGCTTCGTGGAAGGCTGGGACCGCGACGCTCCCCTGCTGATCCACTGCTGGGCCGGCATCTCGCGGTCCACGGCCAGCGCCTTCATCACGGCTTGCCTGCACAATCCGGCATCGGATGAAGAAGAGATCGCCCTCGCGATGCGCTCAGCCTCGCCCACTGCCTCGCCAAATCCGCGACTGGTGGGCTACGCCGATGCCCTGCTTGGCCGTGGCGGGCGCATGTCCAAAGCGGTGGAAACCATCGGGCGCGGCGCGGTTTCGGACGAGGCGCAAACCTTCTCGATCCCGTCCACCTTCGGCGGATCGCGATGAGCACGCCGATCGCCGTCGGCCTGTCGGCAGTGATCGTGGCGGCTGATGGCAAGGCGCCCTACGCGCTCACCACCCGCCACGCCGATGGCGCGGCAGGCCTGCCCCACGGGCGGTTCGACCCGAAAGGCCACCGCACGTTCGAGCTTGGCCTGCGCGACTGGGTCCGCGCCCAGACCGGCTTCGAGCCCGGCTATGTCGAACAGCTCTACACATTCGGAGATCTCGGAAGAGAACTGCCTCAGGCAGATCTAGGCGATGCTCCTTCAGGCGCCCGCCTGATCTCCGTCGGCTATCTCGGCCTGACGCCAGAACGCACCGACATCTCCGCCTTCGACGCAGTCTGGCGCGACTGGTACCGCCACTTTCCCTGGGAAGATCATCGCGCCGGCCGTCCCACGCTGATCGACCAGGCGCTCGCGCCCGGCTTGCGCACATGGTCAGACAACAACGGCAAACAGGCTGCAGCCCAACTCGCCCGCGTGCAGCTGGCCTTTGGGCTCGACGGCCAGCCGTGGATCGAGGAGCGCACGCTCGAACGCTACGAGCTTCTCTACGAAGCCGGTCTCGCGCCCGAAGCCACACGCGACAGGGGCCGCAAGCCGCCCGCCCTTCCGGTGTCCGCCCTAGGCGAGCCGATGATCTCTGACCATCGTCGCATCCTTGCCACCGCCATCGGCCGCCTGCGCGGCAAGCTGAAATACCGTCCTGTCGTGTTCGAGCTGATGCGCGACAGCTTCACGCTCCTCGAACTGCAGAAGGTCTTGGAATCCATCCTCGGCCTCAGCCTCCACAAGCAGAACTTCCGCCGCTCCCTAGACCGATCAGGTCTGGTCGTTGGCCTCGGGCAGACCACGCAAGCAACCGGCGGGCGTCCCGCCGAATTGTTCCGCTTTCGCCGCGAAGCCCTCCGCCACGGCCACCTCTCGGGCGTGCAGACGCCACGCGGCTGACGAATGGCGTCGCAACGAATCCCACTCGACGAGATGACGGTTTTATGAGAACCTACTTATACTCAAGTTGAGTTTAAGTGGATTGTCAGATCGGATGAGCGGCTTTCAGTTGAAAGCCATTTTTTCGGGCCCACTTTATGCTCATATTGAGCACAAGCTGGAGGGACCGTAATGGCCCGTGTCATCGAATTCGGCCCCGGCTGCGATGTCCCCGCCGCCCGCCGCCGCCCATCCGCCGCCGAACAGCGCGGCCTCGCCTATGACGCCGAGGTGAAAGCCGCGACGGACCAGCTCTATGAGCAGGTGAAGGACTTCATCACCCCGATGGAATGGCCAGCGGTCGCGCCGCTGGTGCACCACATAAACCTTCTGAAGAAGGCGAAGAACGCCGTCATCCTCGCGCACAACTACATGACGCCTGACGTGTTCAGACTGGTCGGCGACTTCCGGGGTGACTCGCTGCAGCTTGCCCGCGAAGCTGCGCGCACTGATGCGAAGGTCATCGTTCAGGCTGGCGTGCACTTCATGGCGGAAACCTCAAAAATCCTGAGCCCGGACAAGACTGTGCTTATACCGGACACGCGCGCCGGATGCTCGCTGGCGGCCTCGATCACAGGCGCCGACGTGCGCCTGATCCGTCAGCGCTACCCCCACCTGCCGATCGTCACCTATGTGAACACGACGGCCGACGTGAAGGCCGAATGCGACATTACGTGCACCTCGTCCAACGCGACGCAGGTTGTGGAGCACGTGGCCAAGGTATGGGGTGTCGACACCGTGATCATGGTGCCGGACGAATTCCTTGCGCGGAACGTGGCCGCCAACACAGACGTGAAGATCATCGCCTGGGAAGGCCATTGTGAGGTCCACGAGAAGTTTTCGGGCGAAGATGTGCGGCAAATCCGTGACGCCCACCCCGGCGCGATTGTGCTCGCGCACCCGGAATGTCCACCGGATGTCCTTGAAGAAGCCGACTTTGCGGGGTCAACATCGGCCCTGTCGAGCCACGTGAAGGAATCAGGCGCCCGGAAGGTCGTTCTCCTCACCGAGTGTTCGATGAGCGATAATGTCGCCGCGGACAATCCCGGCGTGGAGTTCGTGAAGCCATGCAACCTCTGCCCGCACATGAAGCGCATCTCGCTGGAGAACATCTACGACGCGCTGGTGTCGATGAAGCACGAAGTCCTGGTGCCGGAGGACATCCGCATCCGGGCCAAGGCGGCGATCGACGCCATGCTGGCTCTGGGCTCGCCCGCGAAGTCGCCGAGGTTCAAGGTCGGGGACGGCGTGCGGGTTCCGGTCGAGGTCATATGAAACCTCGCGGCGTCATGCGCAGGCTCGCGGCCATCCTCGGCTGCTCGATCGCCCTCACGGCGGCGATGCCGGCGTTGGCCGACGACGTTGCCGGTGACTGGCTGTTCGACACATCCAAGTTTGCTGACGACTGCCAGATTTCAGGTCGCATCACGTTCACCCAGACCTCGGTCAAGAACACCTACAGCTGCGTGTTCGAGAGCGAGCAGATCTGCGGCAAGCTGAACTTTGATCTCTACATCCGCGTGCAGCAGAACTGCACGGCGCAGCGCATCGGCAAGCAGGTCGCGATCAAGTCGAGCGTCGGGAAAGTTCTCGAAGTGCGGCCGGCTGGCTATCCAACGTCTTACCTCGCGGACAACTTCATCGTTCAGCTGTCCAACAACAAGCAGGAAATGAACGGCTCGCACTACGACGAACAACGGCAGCTCAAGGCACGCTTCTGGCGCGACGTCGAGCTGATCGGATGACAGTCATGGCTGGGATCGGATGAAGCACACGTCATCGCGGCGACTCATCGCCAGCCTCGCCCTCGCCTGTCTCCTGCTGCAGCCAGCATCAGCCGATCCGACGCCCCCATCGCCCGTGGGCGACTGGTCTTTCGTCACCGGGAAGATGGGAAACAGTTGCATCCTGTCAGGCGAGATGTCGGTGACGCGCAAGGCTGACAGGACGCTTGCCTGCCAGTTCACTGCTGACTGGGCTTGCAAGGCCGGCATGATGAGGTCGGTCGAGACCGTGCAATCCTGCACAGCGAAGCAGGCTGGCCAGGATATCGTCGTCACCAGCAAGATCGAGAAGATCACAAGGTCAGATCCTGCTGACCTGCTCGGCTACATGCGCGCCAACTACGCCCCCGATCATTTCAAGGTGAAGATCAACCCGCGCGGCGACGAGATGCGCGGGCTGTTCCATTCCCACGGCCAGGCCGAAGTGGTCTTCCGCAAGCACCACGACCTGATCGGCTAGGCAGTGGCGAACCGCGATATCCTCATCGTCGGCGCCGGGCTCGCCGGGCTGTTCCTCGCGCTCAAGCTGGCGCCGCGTCGGTGTACCGTCATAGCGCTTGCGCCGCTTGGACAGGCGGCTGCGTCAGCATGGGCGCAGGGCGGCCTCGCGGCGGCGCTGTCGCCAGAAGACCAACCATCCCTGCACGCCTTCGACACGGTCGCCGCAGGCGCCGGCATTGTCGATCCGGTTGTCGCCCGCCTGATCTCGGAGGACGGACCCCATCGTGTCCGCGACCTGCTCGAACTCGGCGTCCCTTTCGATCGCACCGCCGGGGGCGATCTAGCCCTGTCGCTCGAAGCTGCGCACTCTCGCGCCCGTGTCGCGCGCGTATCAGGCGACCTCGCTGGCAAGGCGATCATGGAGGCGCTCAGCTACGCCGTCTCCGCCTCGGCCCATATCGAGGTGATTGAGCGCGTGAAAGCACTCGCGCTGCTTCAGGATGGCAATGGCCGCATTGCCGGCGTTCTGGCGCAGGATTCAGATGGTGCGCGCGTCGAACTTCGCGCGCGTGAAACTGTATTGTGCGCCGGCGGTTCTGGCGGCCTCTTCGCCATAACGACCAATCCACGCTCGTCACAAGGCGACGCCGTTGCAATGGCTTACACGGCAGGTGCGCTCATCGCCGATCCGGAGTTCGTGCAGTTCCACCCAACCGCAATCGACATCGGTCGGGACCCCGCACCGCTTGCGACCGAAGCCTTGCGTGGTGACGGCGCGATCCTGGTCGATCGCAACGGCGACGCCTTCATGACGAGGTATCATCCACTCGGCGATCTTGCGCCGCGCGACGAAGTTGCCCGCGCCATTCATTCCGAACGACAGGCAGGGCGCGGCGCGTTTCTGGACTGCCGCAAGGCGATCGGGGGACACTTTCCGGAACACTTCCCGACTGTGTTCGCTACCTGCCAGTCGGCGAACATCGATCCGCGCATCATGCCGATCCCGGTTGCGCCGGCGATGCACTACCACATGGGCGGCATCGTTACCGACCTGTGGGCGAGGACTTCGCTCGAAGGCCTCTCCGCCTGTGGCGAGTCAGCGGCGACAGGCGCGCACGGCGCCAACCGCCTCGCCTCCAACTCGCTGCTCGAGGCCGTGGTCTTCGCCGAGCGCGCCGCGCGCCGCCTGAGGGGCGCGGCACTGACCGATATCGGAGATGCGCACGCAATCGCGCCACCCGAACTCAACGAACTGTCGCTGGTCGAACTGCGCAAGCGCATGCATGGTCAGGTTGGCGTTGTACGCGACGCTGCAGGGCTGGGCGCCACACTCGACTGGCTCACGGAGGCGCATGCGAATGTCGGCCCTGCGCGCGCGATCATTGCAGCCCGCCTGATCACGGCTGGCGCCCTGGCGCGACAGGAAAGCCGCGGCGGCCACTATCGCAGCGACTACCCGGAGACTGCCGCGCCCCATCGCACTTTCATCCGCCGGGGCGAAGACGGCCTGCCCCTGATCCACCACGCCGCAACCGCGGATGGAGAAACCACGTGAGCGACAGACTGCCCATCCCGCCCCTGCCCGACGTAGTGATCGAACCTCTCGTTCGCCTCGCCCTGACCGAAGACTTCGGCCGCGGCGGCGACATCACGACCGATGCCGTTATCCCGGCAGATACCCGTATGCGCGCCGTCATCGACGCGCGCGAGCCCGGCATCGCCGCAGGATATGACGCCGCGCGCCTCGCGTTGCGCCTCATCGACCCGTCCGCGACCTGGACCACGCTCACGGAAGAAGGCGTCGCTTTTGTCAAAGGCGCCGACCTGATCCGCATCGAAGGCTCCGCGCGTTCGATCCTGATGGCTGAGCGTGTGATGCTCAACTTCATCGGCCCCCTCTCGGGCGTCGCGACGCTGACCTCGAAGTTCGTGGCTGAAACAGCCGGCACGAACGGGAAGATCACCTGCACGCGCAAGACAACGCCCGGCTTCCGCGCGCTTGAGAAGCGCGCCGTGCGGCTCGGCGGCGGCGTGAACCATCGGCTCGGCCTCGACGACGCCATCCTCATCAAGGACAATCACATCGCAGCCGCCGGCGGCGTTGGCCGGGCGCTCGAACGCGCGCGTGCGGCGGTCGGCCACCTGCGGGCCATCGAGATCGAGGTTGATCGGATCGACCAGATCCACGAAGTGCTGCCCTTCAAGCCGGACGCGATCCTGCTCGACAACATGTCGACGACAATGCTCAGGGAGGCTGTCGTGCTCATCGCTGGACGGGCCAAGACTGAGGCCTCGGGCGGCGTACGCCTCGATACGGTGAAAGCCATCGCGGCGACGGGCGTGGATTTCATTTCCGCAGGCGCGCTGACGCACTCTGCGGTGAACCTTGATGTCGGCCTGGACTATGAGAGCTAGAGAGGCTGGCCGTACATCTCGTCGTCTGCGACGGGAACGCGCGCCACGTTATCCGGCTCGACCGAAATCGTGATCAGGGACTGCAGCGCTTCTGGGGCGACATCCTCCAGTCCGGCCTCGATCGGCGAGCCATCGTCGAGAATAATAGTCGAACTTTCGCCGTGACGGCTGGCGTCCAGAGCAGCACGCGCGTCGTGCCATTCCCTGGATGTCTTCGGGAAGCGGTAGAAGATGTGCGTCCCGATGGTCGCGGTCTCCACCAGGCCGGGCGCCCAATACGGGTTCACATAATCGGTATGGTAATGCGTAGCCTTGTTGGTGATCGGCGTGTTGAGGCCAAGCATGACATGCAGCGCGATGTTCTTCGCACGATCCCAGGAGAGACCGGCAGGCTTGTTCCGCACCGAACCATCGCAGGTGAAGGTGAACTGGCAGCCCGTATGGCGATACTGGCCCTGATAGACCACTTCGCAGATCGATTTCGGGAAGCGCGGGTCGCGCACCCGGTTCATGACGACTTCGGCAACCGCCATCTGGCCCGCCGTGTCTTCCGAGCGCGCTTCGTAATAGACGGCGCGCGACAGGCAATCGAGTTGGCGATCGGCGCCCGTGAATGCGCCAAGATCGTCGAGCGTGAATGATAGCAGGCCTTCGAGGGCCAGATTGTCCCGGGCGCGCAGGGTCATGCCGCCGATGAGGTCGGCGACGGACGCTTCGTCGGCGTCCTCAATCATGTCGGTGGGTTCGGAGCCGTAGGAGGCGGGGATCATCAGGGCGGACGCGTTGGCCCTGTTGGAGAACATGCCGGGACGCAGCGCGGGCGCGTACGTGTCGGCCGCGATCGACTCGGCGAGGACGGCGGCTTCGTTGAGATAGACTTCCTGGGATTTCTGGACGTCGAAGCGATGGGCGACGAGCGGCCCGCCGAGCGCGAATGCGGCGGCGCAGGCGCCGACCGCGAGGGTGCGCTGACGCGTCTGGCGTTTGTCGGTAACCGACATGCTCGTCCACCACCATGAGATAGCTTTGATCGCCGTCTTCAGATGAGCGAGCATAGGTCCGAGAGCTTTCGCGAGGTTTAACACCCCAGCCATCCCTTTACCTTCGTTAACCGACAATCCGGTCCGGGCGCCCGCGCGCGCCCAAAATCGACACTCCAACCAACACCCGTCGCGTATTCGTTTTCTGTAGCCGTGCGACCCAGCCGCCCTATCCGGGCCGTCGATACGGGGCAACCCCGCCCTTGAGACCATCCGCATGCCGCAAGTTGTGCGCGACGCGAAACACGCCAGCCGCCGTTCAACCAAGGGGCGAGCGGTTAACGATTGGCGTTTACGAATTGCCTCTCGATTCAAGCCCGTCCGGCCGGCTCGAGAATCCGACATAGGGCTGGGGGGTGTTTGGGCAACACCACCCCGGATTCCCGCTAACGCTGTTTTGACTGACAGTAACAGGCGGACGCTACGGCAACCGACTCTTGTGGATATGTCGTTTTGGGGCCGCTTGGGACCCGCCGCGGCGGGAGACGAGTCCGATGAGCCACCCGCTAGGCGAGGCTGCGCGCCTGTATCCGCAGCCGGTCCCAGGCGCCCGTGATCGCCAGCGTGATGCCGGGACGCTGCATGTTCACGAAGAGGGTTCGGCCGTCGGGCGAGAAGCACGCGCCACAGAGCTCCGACTTTCCGGCGTCAGCGTTTCTGGCCAGTGTGTAGATCACGCCGTCCGGCGTGATTGCGCGCACATAATTGTCGCCGCCCCCGTCCTCGCAGACGATAAGCTCGCCGCGCGGGCTGGCGACAATGTTGTCGCACTTCTCGAAGTCAGACTGCCCCCCGCTCTCGGCAAACAGCACGAGACGCGCCGGCGCATCGCTCTCGCGCGAAGTCCCTTCATGCCGGCTCGGGATGTAGCGGAAGATTTGCCCCATCTGTGCGGGGCCGCCGGAGGTGCAGGCGAAGTAGATCGCAGCGCCCTGCGGCTCAAGCGCGAAGGCCAACCCTTCGCCCCGCGCAAAGATCGCAGCGCCCGCTTTCCTCCCCCGCAGGCGCAGGTCTCCATCGGGCGCCTCAACGTCCGCCATGTCGATCCAGCGCACGGCGTAGTCCCGGTTCGGGGTCATGCGCAGCGCGACATCGCCGCCCTGGTCGGCCGACCAGTTGCGCGTGTCCGCCCCCACCTGTTCCACCAGCGCCAGAGCCTGCAACCTGCCGCCCTTCGCGAGCTCGCCGCGCGCAGCTGGCAGGAAGCGGTAGAAGAGTGAGTCAGCCGTGTCCTCGGTGAGGTAGACAATACCCGTCGCCGGATCGACTGCTGCGGCCTCATGCGAGAAGCGTCCCATCGCCGTCAGCGGCACAGGCGCAGCAGGCGATTTGAGCAATGCCGGCACCTCAAAGACAAAGCCGTGGCGTTTGCTGGCCTCGGGGCCTGCGACCATCTGCGTCTCCTCGCATGACAGCCACGACCCCCAAGGCGTCGGCCCGCCAGCGCAGTTCACTGCCGTCCCGGCGAGCGACAGATGCGTCCGCTCCACGCGCATCGATGTGAGGTTCACCACAGCCGTTGTCGTGCCGCCGGCGAATGGTCTGCCCGACGGCGGGAGATCGTAGACATGCTCACGTTCGATGCGCGACGCGCGCGCATAGTCCGCGCCGAAGGCCGATACCGGAGATGTGGCTCCAAGCTCGTGATTCCGCACCAGGATGCAGCGCGATGGATCGCCTTCAACCGGGAACGCCGCCATGCCGTCGTGATTGCCCGGCTCAAGCAGGCCATCGGCCATCTCGTCGCCCGCACGCGATAACACCGTGTAGGAAAGCCCCGGCGCGAGATCTAGCAGCCCCCGGGGATCAGGCGTCAGCGCCAGCGCCGACACGCGCTGACGCACCAACGGCCGCGCCTCTCCACCTGTCATGCACCCGCCGAGCAACTGAAGTGCAGGTGCCGCGAGCGCGACGCTGGCTGCCGAACGGATGAGACTGCGGCGGGACAGGTGCATGCTTCATTCTCCTGAGCATGGTTTCTAATACCGCGTGCCGGCCACGCCTGAGCATGAAGATTTTGTGTCGTTTGCCTCTAGCGCTTCTTCGCCAGCGCCGCATGCGCCGCCGCAAGCCGCGCCACGGGCACGCGGTAGGGCGAGGCCGAAACATAATCGAGCCCTAATTCCTCGAAGAAGAACACAGACGCCGGATCGCCGCCATGTTCGCCGCATACGCCAAGCTTGATCCGCGGCCGCGCCGCGCGTCCGCGTTCGCAACCCATGCGCACAAGCTCGCCCACGCCATCTCGATCGATCGAGACGAACGGGTCCTTCTCGTAGATGCCTTTCTCCTCATACACCTTGAGGAAGCGCGAAGCATCGTCTCGCGAGATGCCGAGCGCGGTCTGCGTCAGGTCGTTCGTGCCGAAGGAGAAGAACTCCGCCTCCTCCGCGATCTCGCCCGCCCGCAGCGCAGCGCGCGGCAGCTCGATCATCGTGCCGACGAGATATTCCACCTGCGCCTTGCGCTCCTGGAACACGCGCTCGGCCGTCTGCACCACGATTGCTCGCATCAGCTCCAGCTCGCGTCTGGTCGCCACAAGCGGGATCATGACCTCCGGCACAGGCGCGTTGCCCGTCTCCTTCGCCACATCCAGCGCCGCCTCGAAGATGGCGCGCGCCTGCATCTCGTAGATCTCCGGAAAGGTCACGCCCAGCCGGCAGCCGCGATGCCCAAGCATCGGGTTGGACTCGTGCAGCTCCTCCGCCCGCGCCTTCAGCACCTCCGCCGAAATGCCGGACTGCTTCGCAACCTCTGCAATGTCCTCGTCCTTGTGAGGCAGAAACTCGTGCAGCGGCGGATCAAGCAGACGGATCGTGACCGGCAGGCCCGCCATGATGCGGAAGATCGCCGCGAAGTCCGCGCGCTGCATCGGCAGCAGCTTGTCGAGCGCCCTGCGCCGTCCCGCCTCTTTCTCGGCAAGGATCATCTCGCGCACCACCGGAATACGCTCAGCGTCGAAGAACATGTGCTCCGTGCGGCACAGCCCAATGCCCTCCGCGCCAAACTTGCGCGCCGTTTCCGCATCCAGCGGCGTCTCGGCATTGGCGCGCACCTTCATCCGGCGCACCGAATCGGCCCATCCCATCAGCACGCCAAAATCGCCGCCCAGCGCCGGCTCCACCATCTTCACCGAGCCGACCAGAACCTCGCCCTTCGCGCCGTCGACAGTGATGATGTCACCCTTCTTCAGCGTCCGCGAGCCAACCCGGACAATTCCCTTCTCCACATCGATCTGCAGCGAGCCTGCGCCGCAGACGCACGGCCGCCCCATGCCACGCGCCACCACCGCTGCGTGCGAGGTCATGCCGCCACGCGCTGTCACGATCGCCTTGGCCGCGTGCATGCCCTGAATGTCTTCAGGCGACGTTTCGATGCGCACCAGGATCACCGGCTTGCCCGTGCCCGCGAGCACTACCGCCTCAGCCGGATCAAACACGACCTGACCCACAGCCGCGCCGGGCGAGGCCGGCAGGCCCTTCACGAACACGTCGCGTACGGCGTCCTTCGCGATGGTCGGGTGCAGCAGCTGGTCAAGCTGCGAGGGATCAAGCCGCAACACGGCTTCCCGTTCCGTGATCAACTCCTCGCGGCACATGTCGACAGCCAGCTTAAGCGCTGCCTGCGCTGTGCGCTTTCCGCTGCGGGTCTGAAGCATGTAGAGCACGCCCTGCTCCACAGTGAACTCGATGTCCTGCATGTCGCGATAGTGGCGCTCCAGCCGGTCGGCCACGGCGATCAGCTGCCCATAGACTTCCGGCATCGCCTCTTCGAGCGACAGGTCTTCCGACTTGAGATCAGCCTTGCGCGAGTTGGAGATCGGCGCCGGCGTGCGGATGCCTGCCACCACATCCTCGCCCTGCGCATTGACGAGATATTCGCCATAGAAGCGCTTTTCGCCGGTCGATGGATCACGCGTGAAGGCGACGCCCGTGGCCGAGCTCTCGCCCATATTGCCGAACACCATCGACTGCACGTTCACCGCCGTGCCCCAGCTCTCCGGAATGTCGTTCAGCCGGCGATAGGTGATTGCGCGATCGTTCATCCAGCTCGCGAACACTGCGCCGATGGCGCCCCACAGCTGGTCCTTCGGCTCCTGCGGGAAAGGCCGCCCGGCCTTCTTCTCCACGGCCTTCTTGTAGAGCGCGATCACCTCGATCCAGCTCTCGGCGCCGAGATCGGTGTCGAAGTTGAAGTCGCGGCTTTCCTTGTAGTCGTCGAGAATGTGCTCGAACTCGTCGTGCGAGACGTTCAGCACCACGTTGGAATACATCTGGATGAAGCGGCGATAGCTGTCATAGGCAAAGCGCCGGTCGCCCGAGAGCTTCGACAGCCCCTCCGCCGTCTGGTCGTTGAGACCAAGGTTCAGCACCGTGTCCATCATGCCCGGCATCGACGCGCGCGACCCCGAACGCACCGACACCAGCAACGGATTGCGCACGTCGCCAAACTTCTTGCCCGTCCGCCCCTCGAGCGCCTTCAGCGCATCATTGACCTGGCCTTCGAGGTCTTCCGGGTACTTCCGCTTGTTCTTGTAGAAGACCGTGCAGACCTCGGTCGTGATGGTGAAGCCCGGCGGCACGGGCAGGCCCAGCTTCGACATCTCGGCAAGGTTCGCGCCCTTGCCGCCCAGCAGGTTCTTCATCGACGCATCGCCATCCGAGGCGCCGCCGCCGAAATCATAGACCCACTTGGTGGCGAGTTGGCTCATGCTGGTCGTCCGCTCTGTTTGTGATCCCGCATGCGTGAGACGCTATCCGGGACCCATTGGTCTGCTTGTCCTGCCGCCCGATGCTTCCCGGTTCTCCGCATCGCTGCGGCCGGGATGACAAGTGAGGGCTAGCCTTCGATCTTGCTGAAATCCGCCACGCGCCCGAGCGCATCGCGGATCTGCGAAAGTATCCTCAGCCGGTTCTCACGCACGTCCGCCTTGTCCGCGTTGACTGTAACCTTCTCGAAGAAGGCGTCTACCGGCCCGCGAAGCTTCGACAGCGCCCGCATGGCGCCTGCGAAATCCTCGCGCTGCAGTGCAGATGTAGCCTCCGGCGCCGCACGGCCAAGCGCCGCGACCAGCGCATCCACCTCCGGCGGATCGCCCGGCATGGAGATCCCCTGCCCGGAGTAGGCCTTTCCGTCCTTCTTCTCCTCGATGGCGAGGATGTTCGCCGCGCGCTTGTACCCCGCGAGCAGGTTCTTGCCGTCCTCGGTGGACAGGAACTGACCCAGCGCCTCAACACGCTTCACGATGAGAACAAGGTCATCTTCGCCCAGCGCAAACACCGCATCGATCAGATCATGCCGCGCGCCCTGTTCGCGAAGGTGCACTTTGAGGCGGTCGGCGAAGAACGACATCAGGCTAGCGTGGATGTCGGCCCACTTCGCGTTGATCCCAGTTGAGTGACCGTCCTCAGCGCCGATGTTCTGCACGTCGAGGATTTGTATCGCACCATTCAGTGTGTCGATCAGACCAAGTCGCAGCTCGTTCTCCAGAACGATCCGCACGAATCCAAGAGCCGCTCTGCGCAGCGCAAACGGGTCCTTGGAGCCCGTAGGCTTTTCATCGATCGCCCAGAACCCGACCATTGTGTCGAGCTTGTCTGCCAGAGCCACGGCTGTTCCGACCGGTCCGCCCGGCACGGTGTCTCCCGGCCCCTTTGGCTTGTAGTGATCGCGCACCGCGTCCGCGATCGCCTGCGGTTCGCCCTGCAGCGTCGCGTAATATCGGCCCATCACGCCTTCGAGTTCCGCAAACTCGCCGACCATGTCGGAGACAAGATCGCACTTCGCCAGCTTCGCGGCGCGCTCGGCCTGGGCCGGATCCGCGCCGACCTTCGGCGCCAGTTCCCTGGCCAGCTCCATAACGCGCTCAGCTTTAGCCTTCACCGTACCCAGCTTCTCGTGGAACACGATGTTGCCCAGCTTCTCGAAGCGCGACTCCAGCGAGACCTTCCGGTCATTGTCCCAGAAGAACCGCGCATCGTTCAGGCGCGCCGACAGCACACGGGAATTTCCCTCCGCGATCTTCCTGCCACCGTCCGCCGCATCGAGGTTCGCCACCACGATGAATTTCGGCGCGAGTTGACCCTCGCCCTTTGCCGGATCGCGTACCGCGAAATACTTCTGGTGCGTACGCATTGACAGCTTGATCACTTCCGGCGGCAAATCGAGAAACGAGCGATCCATGTCGCCGATGATGACGACGGGATGCTCCGCCAGTCCGGCCACTTCCTCAAGCAGGCCGATATCCTCGACCAGCTCAAGGTTCTGCGCCGCACACAGCTGCTTCGCGTCGGTGAGGATGATCTCCTTCCGTTCATCGCGGTCGATGATCACGCGGCCCCTGTTCTTGAGCACATCGGCATAGTCGTCGAACCGGCGTACCCGATAAGGCCCGCGTCCCATCACGCGATGGCCCTCGGTCGCGTTACCCGAACGGATGCCCTCGATCTCGAACGGCACGACCTCGCCATCGAATGTGCAGAGGATGCGGCTGATCGGGCGCACCCAGCGCAGGTCTCCTGTCCCCCAGCGCATCGATTTTGGCCAGTGGAAGCCGCGAATGATCTGCGGCACGAGGGCGGCAATCACATCCGCCGTCTGCCGGCCCGCCTTGCGAACATGCGCAACATACACCCGCCCCTTCTTGGGCACGTCATGCACATGCGCCTGGCTGATGTCCGACAGCGCGGCCTTCTTGAGAAATCCCTGGATCGCCGCGTCTGGCGCGCCTTCCTTCGGCCCGATCACATCCTCGACCAGGTCGACCGATTTCACAGGCAGGCCTTCAACCACGGCAACCAGACGGCGAGGCCCCGAAAAGCCCTTGATGCCCTCAGGTATCAGGCCCGCCGCCGTCAGCCCGTCCATCAGCGCCTTGACGAGATCGGCCTCGGCCTTCGCCTGCATGCGAGCCGGGATTTCCTCTGACAGGATTTCGAGCAGAAGCTGTGGCATTCGGGCCTTGTTCGCAGTCGCAGAAACCGTTGCGTGAGTGCAGCGGAACGAGCCGAAAGGCAAGGCTGCTGAGGCCGTCCGCCCGCCCCACACTGAAAGGGCGCCGGATACCGGCCGCCGACTACTCCCTCTGCGCCGGCGCCGGCGTTTCGGACAGCAACGGCCTCAGCCACTCTGCTTGCAGAGCGTCCATCTGCGGCAGCATCACCCGCGTCGTGTAGTGGCCGAAAAGCTGGTCCCCGCTCATGAAGGCCCAGTCGACGATCTGGTTCTCCTGGAAGTCCACAATCGCGTGTTCCTTCAGGTCGCCCAGAAATCGCGGCTGCACCGACAGTTCGCCGACAATCCTGTCCGGGGCGTGAGCCACATTCTCCACCCACGCCTCCTCGACGCCGGGCTGGCCGTCGCGGCGCGGAAACGCCGCCTTCAGCGAGAAGTCATAATCGCCCGCGTCGGGCAGCGCGAACCGGCCCCAGAATGCAGGCAGGCTGGCCCGCGCTGCGTCCTTGGCCGCCGCAAGCTCCCTCTGATAGGCCGCTTCTGGATCGTCCACCTGTCCCGAACAGGCCGCAAGCGCCAGGCCTGCCAGCGCGGCCAGTTTCCTCACGGGGTCGCACCGGCCATGGGGTCGGTGACCCTGATCTCGAACAGCTTGGGCCAAAGCTTGCCGGTCACGTAGAGCTTGTCGTTCGCCTTGTCCCACGCAATGCCATTCAACACGTCGGTCTGCTGCCGTTCAGCGGGCGTGAGCAGGTTCCGCAGCAGCAGCACGCCCGTCACCTTGCCCGTTGCCGGATTGATCCGCACGATGCGATCGGTCTCGAACACGTTCGCCCAGATCTCGCCCTTCACGAACTCCAGCTCGTTCAGCTTTGCTACAGGCTGGCCATTCATCGTCACGTCGATGCGGCCGGTCTCCTGCAATGTCGCCGGATCCAGCTTGCGGATCTGTTGCGTGCCGTCGCTCATGTAGATCTGCGTATCGTCACGCGTCAGGCCCCAGCCCTCGCCCTGATAGGTCCACTCGCCTTCCTTCGCGAGCGTTTCCTTGTCGAGAATGAAGCCCTTCTGGTGGCGCCAGGTCAGCGTGATGACGCGGTCATCCCAAACCACCATGCCCTCGCCGAAATACTGCGGATCGATGACGTGCTCCTGCTGCACGGCGCCGGTCTTCAGATCGACCTTCCGAACCCATGACGTGCCCTCCTGCCCGGTGCTTTCCCACAGCTGGCCATCCTCGATCAGCAGCCCCTGCGTGAACGCCTTGGGATCATGCGGATAGGTCGCGACCACCTCGTAGGAAAAGGCAGGCATCGCAGGCGCTGCGATAACGGGCGTCGGCGCAGGCCCCGTTGCGGGCGAGCATGCGGAAGCGGCGAGCAAGGCGGCTAGAAGCAGGGTTCTCATGACCCTGCTTCTAACGCGATGCGATTTCCCGCGCCAGCGTATCGATCACTGGGCCTGCGACGGCTGGCGCGGTCCCGGAGGGGCGTGCGCCGGCAGGGCCGGCAGATTGCCGACCATGCCATTGGGCAATGCCTTGGCGCGCGCCGCCTTGAAGGCGGGCCTGGCCTCGATGCGGGTCCGCCATTCAGCGATTCTCGGGAACTGGTTCTTGTCGACGATGTTCAACGCCGTCGCGAAATTCAACGGAAACACCATCATGATGTCAGCTGCCGAAAACTCCGAGCCTCCGAACCAGGGATGCCTGGAGAGATAGTTCTCGGCGTACTGGACGACCTGTTCCGAATCGACCAGCGGCGAGCGCGAGGTCGGCGGCTTGATCTGCCAGACGCGATAGTCGGCGATAACGCGCGAGGCCAGCGAGCCTTCCGCGTAGTGCATCCATTTAAGATGCTCCGGGTAGTCTGGCGAATCGAGCGGCGGCGTGAGCTTTCCCGGCGCATAGCGGTTGATGATCGTCTCGATGATGGCGCCGGATTCGACGAGCACCTGCTCGCCAATGGCTACGGTCGGCGCCACAGGCATTTCCGGGTTGATCGCGCGGATCGGCGCCATCGATCCTGCCAGGTCGCCCTGCTTGAACTTCAGCGTGTAAGGCAGGCCCAGCTCTTCCATCAGCCAGACGATCCGTTCCGACCTTCGCCCCTCGAGGTGGTAGATCGTGATCTCCGGCATCGCCATGGCGGCCTGCGCCGAGCCGGCAGCCTGCATCCCCGACGAACCGGTGGCGCAACCGGCAAGCATCACTGCCGCAAGCGCGGCGCCGAACAGAACTTTCATGAGGTCTCTCCCGGTCGTTCAACGACACCCCGCCTAGCACGCGACCCTGTCTGCCGCCTAGCGTGGCGGCGGCCGCGCCTCGTCCGGCAATGGCACGGGCGGATTGAGCATGCCATTCGGCCGCGCCGTTGCGACCATGCGCTTGTAGGCGGGACGCGCATGCATCCGCTGCAGCCAGTCGAGGATTTTCGGGTAGCGCTCGCTGTCGACGATGTTCAGGAGCAGCGTATAGCGCAGCGCGAACTCCATCATGATATCAGACGACGTGAACTCCGCGCCGCCGAAATAGGGGTTCTTTGCAAGCCAGTCCTCCGCAAAGCGAATGACGTTTTCGGAATCGACCAGCGGCGATCGCCGCTCCGGCGGCTTGATCTGCCAGACATTGTAGTCTGTTCCCACGCGCGGCAGCAGCGAGCCTTCGGCGTACTGATACCAGATCTGGTGCCAGGGATAGTCCTTGCTGTCGAGCGCCGGCATCAGCTTGCCTGGCGCATGACGGCGCAGGATCACGTCGATGATCGCGCCGGATTCCATCAGCACCTGATCGCCGTAGATCAAGGTCGGCGCGGTTGGCATGCCTGGGTTGACCTTGCGGATCTCCGCGAGCGAGGCGCCAAGACTGTTGTTCACGAACTTGAGCTCATAGGGAAACCCCAGTTCCTCCATCAGCCAGACGACGCGCTCCGACCGGCGCCCCTCAAGGTGATAGATGGTGATGGGCGGCATCGGCATCGCCGCCTGAAGCACGGGCGTATCCATCCGCGCGTCCGGCGCCGACATCGACGCGCAACCAGCAAGTGTTGGCAGCATGGCAGCGACAGCAAGCAGCATCTTCATGGTAGACCTCCCTTGCGCCCGCCCCTTGCTTGCGAGCCGTCGTCACCTGTTAGACTGCGCCGGACCAGCGCGATAGCTGCCCCGAAATCGCTTCCCCATTTTGCGATCAGCCTCTTGCCAGGCGGCGCGAAAAGCGCATCCGTCTACACCGTCAACATCGGAGATTTGCGTGGCGACGTTTCAGGACGGACTTCTCAAGGGCAAGAACGCGTTCGTCGCGGGCGCCTCCAGCGGCATCAACCTCCAGATCGCAACGCGCCTCGCACAGGCGGGCGCTGCAGTCACGGTCCTGTCCCGCTCACCCGACAAGATCGAGGCCGCGGCCGCAGGCATCCGCGCCACCGGCGCCAAATGCATCGGCATCCCGCAGGACGTCCGGGATCATGAGGGCGTCGGTGAAGCCTTTGCAAAGTCGGTAGCCGCTCACGGCCCCATCGACATCATCGTCTCGGGCGCAGCGGGCAATTTCGTCGCGCCGTTCAACGGCATTTCCTACAACGGCTTTCGGGCCGTGATCGATATCGACCTCGTCGGCTGCTACAATGTGATGAAACAGGGCTTCCCCCACCTGCGCACGCCGGGTGCATCCGTCATCACGATTTCAGCCCCGCAGGCGATCCATCCCTATCCGATGCAGGCGCACGTCAACGCCGCCAAGGCTGGCGCAGACATGCTCGTGAAGACGCTTGCCGTCGAATGGGGCCCGCTCGGCGTGCGCGTGAACGCGATCATACCGGGGCCCATCGCGGACACCGAAGGGATGGCCCGCCTCGCGCCCAATCCGGAAGCCATGGCGAAGAGCGCAAAGAGCACGCCAATGCAGCGTCTCGGCACCAAGGACGAAGTCGCCGACCTGGCCCTGTTCCTCTGCTCGGAGGCAGCCGCCTACATTACGGGCGCGATCATCCCGTGCGATGGCGGCCTCTGCCTTCTTGGCGCCGGCCGCGTAGGTGCGGATCGCTGAGATCGGAAAACCGACGCGCAGTTCATGGACGCACGGCGCGCAATATCGCGCAGCGCATGCGTGGCGCTTTAAGTGGCATGTTTCCCGATCATGCCTCCCAGGTTCTCGTCAATCGAAGAATGGATCGTTGGCTGAGGCGCGCCCTGATACGGTTTCCGCCTGAACGGCAGCAGGCGCCCCAACATCCCGGTCGCGTCTGCGCGTCGCAAAGCGTATCGCCAAGCGCGCCACGATCGCGATCCCCAGAGGCGCCAGCACCATCCACCATTCCGGCTTCAGCGGGTCGTCCATTGCGAAACCAAACCCGATCAGCGCCAGCGCCGACATCAGATAGAACCCCTTGAGCAGCATGCGCAGCGGCTTGCCGCGCCAGGGGAACCATCCGAGCATGATGCCAACGGCCAGCAAGCCGAGAAACGCCAACGCGAACCATCCGACCCAGTGGATGTCCAGCGCGCCCATCGTGCCTACGATGGCGATGCACGCTGCTGCGCAGCCCAACCCGAGAAGGTTCAGCACGATATGATAGACGACCTTCAACGCACTTTTCCCCTCCGAGCATGCCGCATGCCGGGCTCGACAGCCACAACAGCAACCGCGCCCGCAAGGTAAGCCGCTATGTCGAACATGTCGAACGCCACGCCCAGCGGCGTCGCCGCCCACAGCACCGCACAGACAAGCATCACGGCGAGCACGTCTCCTGGCTCCCGCCAACCGGCATGCATAGGAAAACAGAAATGGAAGCCTTGCATCAGCTAGCGCTGGCTGGCTTCCCAAGCCTCGGCCGACCCCTTCGCAAGGTCACGCACGCGGCCGATGAAGCTTTGTCGCTCAGTCGGCGAGATCACGCCGCGCGCATCCAGCAGGTTGAAGATGTGGCTTGCCTTCAGCGCCTGCTCATACGCCGGCAGGGGTAGCGGCTTCTCAAGCCCGAGCAACTTCTTGCAGACCTTCTCGCAGTCCGCGAACCAGCGCTGCAGCACTTCGGTGTCCGCGTGTTCGAAATTGTACGCCGACTGCTGTTTCTCATTCTCGAGGAACACATCGCCATAGGTAAGCGGGTATTCGCTTTGCGGATCGTTGAACGGCAGGTCATAGACGCGATCGAGTCCGAACACATACATCGCCAGCCGCTCGAGCCCGTAGGTCAACTCGCCCGACACCGGCCGCACATCCAGCCCGCCGACCTGCTGGAAATAGGTGAACTGCGAGACTTCCATACCATCGCACCACACTTCCCAGCCCAGCCCCCACGCGCCCACGGTCGGGTTCTCCCAGTCGTCCTCGACAAATCGAATGTCGTGCACGCTGGGATCGATGCCGATCTCGTACAGGCTCTGCAGGTAGAGATCCTGGATGTCCGGCGGGTTGGGTTTCAGGATGACCTGGTACTGGTAGTAATGCTGCAGCCGGTTCGGGTTTTCGCCATATCGCCCGTCTTTTGGCCGCCGCGAGGGCTGCGGATAGGCCGCATACCAGGGCTTCGGTCCCAGCGCGCGCAGCGTCGTCCCGGGATGCAGCGTGCCGGCGCCCACCTCCATGTCGTATGGCTGCAGTATCGCGCATCCCCTGGACGACCAGTAGGCGGACAGCTTCAGGACGATCTCCTGGAAGCTCCTGGGTTTCTGGATCTCACGTCGGGCGGTCATATGCATCTCCGTCGGCGCCATGCATAGGCAGCGGGCGGTGACCTGTCATCAGTCCACCACGAGCGCTTGTTCGCGCAGCGCCAATGGGGACGCCGGGACAACGCCCCGCGAGCCAATTAGAAAAAATACAATGAAAGCAGAAGGATGCATGCTACACATGCTGTAATCCCGGACAGCATTTCGTCCGTCGCCGCCGCCGTTGAGGAACAGTCTGCAGCCACATCGGAAAGCGCCTCCACAATCAGACTGCGGCCAATTCAGTTATCGCGATCGACAACGGCGTGAGCGGGATGGCGAGGGCCATGGCGTCTGCAAGCCAGGCGACCGAGCGGGTCCGCGGTAGCATGCAGGTGCTCGTCCAGCAGGGCTATCTGCGGCTGTCGTTCGGAGGCACCGCGAGCACGGCAAGGATGCCAAACGCGACCACGAGTGAGACGCCTTGAAACAACATTTCCATGACGGGAACCGTCGACGCAAAGGGTTCAGATAATCTTAAGGGCGGGGTGCGTTTTGCGCACCCTCTATGGCCACTTTGTCGCAGCGTCATCAAGGTCTCAGTCCGGTCCAGAAACGTCGCGGGCTTAACCCTCGAGAGTCAGGACTTTTGGGTGTCGTCAGCGGGCGACTTGGCCTTGCGATGGTCGTCCAGCTTGTGCACCACCACCTCGTGCGGCGGCGTCTCCGGGTCAGCTTCCGCCGCGGGCTCTGCCTGCTTCTGGCGGGCGCGCAGCGCCGGCGTGATCAGCAGAGCGATCAGCGCCACCAGGATGAACAACAGGATCACGCCGCCCAAGACCGTATTCCCTTCACTTCCACTCCAGCGCGCCGCCGCGCAGCGCATCTGCCGCGCGTGACGTGCCAGGTCCGCCCGCTACGTCATGTAGCGTCAGACCATCATATAGGGTGACCGGCCCCCGGCGCAGCCCCTTGCGCGCTCGGACCAGCACCCTGCCTGCGGCTACACCCGGCGCCGGCCGCACCGGCAGGATCTCGATTTCGCCTGTCCGCGCTCCCAGCAGCTCCAGGAGATCGCCCAGCACCGCCGCCCGGTGGATGATGGTGATCCGACCGCCCGGCCGGGTGATATGGTGAAGGAACAGGATCCAGGCCTTTAGCGGCGTTTCCGCCAGATAGGCGGCCTGCCTGCCCGGCGATGGCGGGCGCACGGCCCCCGGCTCGAAGAAAGGTGGGTTGCTGAAGCTCTGGTCGAACTGGTTTTCGAGCTTTGCCGGCCGTTCACCCACATCGTGCGCAACGAGCGTCACGCGCTGTTCCAGCCCGTTCGCGGCAATCCCCAGCTGCGCCAGCGCCAGTGCACCCGGCTCCCGCTCGAACCCCGTCAGCGAACAGGCGGCCAGCCTGTGCGCTGCGCACAACAGGGCAGCGCCCGCCCCACACCCTGCTTCCGCGATCGACTCACCCGCGCGCCCCGCCAGCGACGCCGCCAGCAGCACCGCGTCCATCCCGGCGCGATATCCCTCCACCGGCTGCACGACCGTTACAGCGCCGTCGAGAAACCGGTCATGCGTTATACCCGGACTGTTCACGCGGGCTCATCATCAGGATCGAAAACCGGTTCGTCCGCGAGCGGCCGGTCGAGCTCTTCCAGCGCCTGCTTCGCGCGGTGCTCATGTTCATCTGGCACGAGAATCCGGCGCTCGAAGGCGGAGATCCCCCCCTCCACCGATGAAATGAACCGGTCAGCCACAAAAGGATGGCATCCCGCGCGCTTGAGCAGGACAACGGCGTAGTCGAGCCGAACAGGATTGTTTGTGCGCAGGACTTCAATCATTCTCGCGACAACTTGCCACGTCATTGGCGGGACGGGAACCTGTTCGTTGACCGGCTTCTCAGGCGAGAAATATCCTATATCAGCAACGGTCGTTGAGTCGTGTTGCAAGCGCAAGGTATACCCATTGGCCCTGCACGCCGAGGTCCAGAAGCAAGACCCATTGCCAGCCACGTCGCCATCCACCCCCATGGATCGGCTGATGGTGCTGCTGGCGCTGGAACTTGCTGATGTTGAACGCCTGCTGGCCGAGCGGGCGGCGAGCCCCGTCACGACGATACCCGACCTGTCGAGTTACCTGATCGCCGCCGGCGGAAAGCGGCTTCGTCCGGTCCTGACCCTCGCCTCCGCGCGCGCCGTGGGCGGCAAGGGTGGCGACGCCGTTTGCAAGCTGGCTGCTGCGGTCGAATTCATCCACACGGCCACGCTGCTGCATGACGATGTGGTCGACGATTCCGACCTGCGGCGCGGCAAGGCCGCCGCCAAGAATGTCTGGGGCGCATCGGCCTCGATCCTTGTCGGCGATTTCCTCTTCGCCCGCTCCTTCACGCTTATGACCGAGACGCGCGACCTGCGTATCCTCGACATCCTCAGCCGCGCCTCCTGCGTCATCGCAGAGGGCGAAGTCCGCCAGCTCGCCGCGATTGGCAAGCCGGATCTCGCCCTGCCGGAATACATGGCCATCGTCGAAGCCAAGACCGCCGCCCTGTTCGAAGCCGCCGCCCGCGCTGGCGCCTACACAGCCACCGACGACGACGACGCAGCGGACGCGATGGGCGAGTACGGCCGTCGTCTCGGCCGCGCCTTCCAGATCGTCGATGACCTGCTTGATTACGGTGGCCTCACCTCGGTGATCGGCAAGGCTGTCGGCGACGATTTCCGGGAAGGCAAGATCACCCTGCCCGTCATCTACGCGCGCGAAGCCGGCAGCGCTGCCGACCGCGAATTCTGGGACCGCGTCATGGGCGAGCGCGACCAGCGCGACAGCGACCTCGCGCACGCCATTCATCTGATCCGCGCCACAGGCGCCGCCGAACGCACGCTCGAGACCGCGCGCATCGAATCCGCCGCCGCCCGCGCCGCCCTTGCCCGCGCCGCCCGCGGCCCCTGCCACGACGAACTCGCGGAACTCGCGGATCAGTCCTTGAACCGGGCGTTCTGACCGCTACAGCACGTCCGCGCCAACCAGCCCGTTCGCGACGCCCGCGCGGCGGATGCGCCAGTGCACCCATGTCGAGATGGCCAGCAGCGCGATGAACGCGACCACCGGCGCATAACCGCCCAGCATGCTGGCGCCTATGGCCACCACGGCCGCATTCAGCGCCCACACCGCATGCACGCCCGCGATCTGCGAATGCTTCAGGCCAGTCTTCAGCGCGATCTGGTAGCTGTGATCAAGGTGAGCAACCCACAGCTTCTTGCCGTGCTTCGATCGCCACGCCAGCGTCAGCAACACGTCCGACAGGAATGGCAGCAGCAGGATCGCCGGCACGAACAGCAGGTCCGGCCGCAGCCGCACCAGCTCGAGCCCCAGCCCGCCCAGCAGCGCGCCCGTGAACAGCGCACCCGCATCGCCGGCATACAGCAGCCCCTGCACATTCCACACGAGAAATCCTGCGAGCCCGCCCGCCAGGGCCGCCGCGGCAAGAGAGATGTGCCAGGCGCCCGTCACCGCACCGCACACTGCCAGCCCGATCGCCGCCACGCATGCCATCCCCATCGACAGGCCGTTGGCGCCGTCCATGAAGTTCACCGCGTTGATCACCACGATCAGCCAGAATGCTGACCCTGCTATTGCGAGCAGCAGCGGCAGCTCAAGCGACGCCCCTGGCCAGAACCCCATCATCTCCGCGCGCAGGCCAAGCGCCGTCATTGCAACAGCAAGCGCCGCGATCAGCGCCAGCTTCACGATCGCCTGCAGCTTCAATACGTCGTCGGCAAGGCCGACCGCGAGCACTGCGAGCGATCCAGCGCCTGCAACGGTCAGCCCGAGATCGTAACCGAAGCGCGAGACCTCCGCATACGTCGCGAACGCCAGCACCGCCGACAACGCCACGGCGAGGCCGCCAGCAGTCGGCACCGGCGCCTTCTGCAGCTTGCGCGCTTCGGTCGGCGCATCGACGATCCGCAGCGTGATCACCACGCGGCACAGCAACGCCGACGGCGCCGCCGCCAGGGCGAACACCGCCAGGATGTGCCAAAGCTCAGTCATCGACAGGAACCGGCGGCGCGCCGCGGAAGGCCGTCGCCTTGACCCAGTATTTCTGTTTCGCCTTGCTGATCGCCGCGGCTGCCGCCGCTGCTTCGGCGTCGCTGCCGAACAGGGCAAAGCATGTCGGCCCGCTGCCCGACATGCGCGCGAGCAGACAACCCGGCTGCGCCTGCATGAGCTTCAGCGCGCGGCCAATCTCGGGACATAGCGCGAGCGCTGCAGGCTCCAGGTCATTGCGAAACTCCCTCAGCCCGGCGGCAAGCTCCTGCGGCCCCTTGCCCCATGGCGGCTCCATCTCACGAAACGTCCGGTTCGCACCCAACCGGTCAAACCGGTCGAACACCTTGCGCGTCTCCAGCATGATGCCCGGATTGACAAGAATAGCCGGAAGGTCCGGCGCCGCGACATCGATCAGCCGCTCTCCTGTCCCGCGCATCACGAGCGGCCGCTGCCGCACGCAAGCCGGCACATCGGAGCCCAGCTGCACGGCGATTCGCTCCAGCGCCGCCTCGCCAAACTCCACGCCCCACATCTCGTTGAGCACAAGCAGCGTCGCCGCCGCATCGGATGACCCCCCGCCGACGCCGCCGGCAATCGGCAGCACCTTGTGCAGGGTCAGCCCCGCGCCCAGCCCCGTGCGATCGCACGCATCGCGCAACGCCATCGCCGCCGCGAGCGCAAGATTGTTCGGCGCGTGCTTGAGCTGCCTGGCCCCAGGCCCCTCGACGCTCAGCGAAACATGCGGCGCGCGCCGGGCATGAATGCGATCCGCCGCGCGTGTATCGGCAAACATCACCAGGCTGTCCACCGGGTGAAGCCCGCCGGGGCCAGCCGCGCCGACGTGCAGGTAAAGGTTCACCTTCGCCGGCGCCCACGCCGTGGAGAAGTTCGCGCGATCAGGAGAGAGGCTCATGGACGCGAAGCTAGACGCGGTCCCGGCATCGCTGGCAAGCCCTTCTCGAGCTTCTCGCGCAGCGTGATCTCACGCGCGGCCTCCGGCTTCAGTCGGAGCGCGGCGAGCCATTCGAAGCGCGCGTCTTCCTGCCGCCCGGAGCGCCAGTAGGCATCCCCAAGATGATCAAGAATTTCCGGATCGATGGGCGACAATTCCGCGGCGCGTTCGAGATGCTGGATCGCTACATCGTAGTGCCCGAGCTGGTAATGCGCCCATCCGAGGCTATCGACGATATAGCCCTGATCAGGCCGCGATTCCGCTGCGCGCGTGATCAGGGCCAGCCCTTCCTCAATGCGCTTGCCCTGCTTGATCCAGCCATAGCCAAGATAGTTGAGAAGCTCAGGCTGGTCCGGCTCGATCGCCATTGCAGCCTTGAGGTCGTCTTCCGCACCGGTCCAGTCCGCCGCCTCGTTGCGGACTGTCGCGCGCGCATACAGCACCATCCAGTCCGCACGCCCGCGCGCCGTATCGGCAGCAATCGCCTGGTCATACAGCTTGCGCGCCACGTCGAGCCGTCCATTGAACCGGTTGAGGTCGCCGGCGCGCACCAGGATTTCCCGACGCTGCGACAACGACACAGCGCGATCCCCCATCATCAGCGCTTCGGCCGGCTTCTCTTCGGCATTCAGCACGGCCGCAGCTTCCATCCGCGCATCCGCGGCCCAGGCTGATGAATCCGGGATGAACTGAAGCGCAGCCAGCGCCGCATCCGGCCTGTCCTGCCGCGTATAGGCATCCGCCAGCGCAAAGCGCGCCGCTGCAAGTTCCGGATCGAGGTGCAGCACCAGCGCGTGCCGCATTGCCGACAGCTCAGGGCTCGACCGAACCAGCCCCGTGCCCGACGCGACAAACATCGCCATCGCCGCGCCGCTGCGCGTCGTCAGCTTCGGCCGCACAATCTTCCGGCCGGCATCAATATCCGCCAGTAAGCGCGCGACGCCGGGCCCGCCCTCATCGTCGCCCGCGGCAAGCGCGATCAGCTCGCGCGCACCCTGCAGATTCCCGCGCGAGGCCTGCAGGCTCGCGCCCATCGTCGCCACTGCGTCGCGCGTCGCCAGCGGCATGCGCAATGCCTGCCGGAAGAACTCCGCCGCCTCGTCGTCGCGGCCTGCCTGCATCAGCACCATCGCCTTCAGCGTCGCCTGCTCGCCCGCCACCATGCGCCGCCCCGGCAGCTGATCGGCCTCGACCACGCCACGCTGCCCATTCTCGGTCGCCGTCAGCCACACGGAGAGAAAGCCGGCGAGATCCACATTCAGCGCGCCGAGTACGGGCTTGCGCAAGCGCGTCTGCGCCGACTTCAGCCGGCCCTCTGCGATGTCGTCGACGATCAGCGCCAGCTGCGCGCTCGGCGCATCATCGGCTGCGCCGGCGGACGCCCCACGCGCCAGTTTGGTGGCAGCCACCGCATCACCCGCCGCCAATGTCGAGATCGTCGCGCGCTCGAGCAGCCCCGGATCGCCCGGCGAACGCGTCCACGCGCGGCGGTAGTATGTCGCCGCCGCCGCCGGATCGCCGGTCATCACTGCATAACGGGCCGTAATGAAGTCCGCATACTGCTGCTGCGTGCGCAGTTCCTCGAGCATTTCCGCCGAGAACCAAGGCGGCACCGCGGGCGACATGGCGCATCCGCTCATCGCCAGCGCGGACAAGGCCGCCCCTGAAAACAAAGCTAGCCGCGCCCGGAATCCGGCCGGCACTTTTCCTGACCACATCCTTCCACCCTGCCCGAAGCCGTTCTCCGCATCAACCGGCAGGTACGGTTGAGACTTCGGGCTATGCGGCGAGACAGCCTCAGATATCGCTGATGGCCTCGTCCCTCTGGTTCAGCGGAACCTCCGGCGTATCGCGCCGGACCGGAGGCGGCGTGGTCAGCCCGTCACGCAGCTTTTCCTCGATCCGCGCCACACGCTCGGCGGGCGGGTAGGCCGTCAGCGACTCGCGCCAGTGCTTGCGCGCCTCGTCAGGCTCGCCCAGGCGCCACTTCACGTCGCCCATGTGATCCGACAGCTCCCAGTGCCCGAACGGATCGTAGGCCTCCAGCGCCATCTCGATGAAGCGGTTGGCTTCCCGGAAGTCGCCATACTGATAGTAGGCCCATCCGATCGAATCGAGGAGGTTTGGCTCGTCCGGCGTCAGGCGGATCGCCTGCTTCAGCATGCGGAAGCCTTCGTCCAGCTCCGCCGCGCTCGCATGATCGTCCACCAGCGAGTATCCGAAGTTGTTCATCAGCCCGGTATTGTCCGGAGAGTCCGCCAGCATCTTGCGCATGATGCCGAGCCCCTCCTGCCGCTCCGGCGTATCGACCAGGAGCGAGGCCAGGAATTGTTGCGTTGATTCATCATCGCGGATCGCACGCGCCGCGCGCGCATCACTCACCGCCAGCGCCATGTTGCCGCCCTGGCTGTGCGCCTGCGAGCGCGTCAGCAGCGCAAATACCCGCTGGGCATCTGACATCCGGCCCTGCTTCATCGCCTGGTCGATCAGCTGCAGCGCGCGGGGAATCCTGTTTGCCGACACCAGCGAACTCGCCGCCTGGACTTTCGCATCCGCGCTGTTGTCGATCTTCAGCGAGCGCTCGACCACCGCCTCCATGGTCTCCGGCGAACCCAGCTCCAGCGCCGCGAGCCCAGCGGTCGATTGGAGCAGCGCCGCATATTCCTTGCGCGGACTGCCGATCTGCGAAATGCGCAGTGCCGGCTCGAACTTGCCCTGCGCGTACAGCTTGCCCGCCTCAGCGATGCGGATCTCGCCATTGTCCGGATCGACCAGCAGCGCGCTCTGGCGCATCGATGACAGGAGATGGTTGAACGGCGCCTTCGCGCCGCGGCCGCTCATCGCGGCCATAATGGCTTCCTGTTCCTCGACCAGGTCCGCCTGATCTCCGATCGCCCGCGCCATCGCCTGCTTCAGCGTGCGCGGCTTCCAGCGATCCTCGCCCGACTTTGCGGTCTCCAGCCGCGCCTCGACATAGCTATCCTGCGGCGTTGCCGCGAGCAGCTGCGTCAGCAGCGCCACCGCCTCCGCATCGCGATTGATCCCCCGGAGCAGCTCCGCCTGGCGCAAGGCCAGCAGGCGTTGCGCATTGAACGCGCGCGCCCGCGCAAAATACGTCATCGATCCCGCTTCGGCAGGATCGGGCGCATCGAACTCATCCGGCGCTTCATCGTAGACAGCCAGCGCGCCATCATAATCGCCCAGGCCCTCGGCGAGCAGCGCGCGATGCCCGAGCACTGTCGCCGACGGCAGCGCGCGACGCAGTTTCACCATCTCGGCCTTCGCCTCGTCGGCGCGATTGTTGAACGCCAGCACCCACGGCTTGAGATGAATGGCCCCCATCCACTCCTGCGGCGGCTTGCCTTCGAGTGCATCGATCACGCTCTGGGCCGTCGCTGGGTCGTCAGCCGCGATGGCGTCGACAACCAAGTAGCCCCAAGCCCCCGCACTGTCGGATCGCGCAAACTCACGCCGCACGCGCGTCATGAACGCATTCATATCGGCGTTCTCGATCATGGCGTTGGGGCTTGCATACGGCGCCAGCGGCGTATCGAACGGAGCCGTCGTCGCTGCAGCCGCCGACACCGGTATCACCACCGGCGCGGACGCTGCGGCCGGATCGACAGGCGCATCGCCTTCAGGCGCGGGCGCAATCATCGCCTGCTGCGCGGTCAGTGAATCGCGCGGCAGCTGCCCGCACGTATTCATCGGCTGCACGCCGCCGCCCGTGAACACGTAGACGGTCCGGCATCCGCCGATATCGCCGAACCCCGGCAAACCGCCCGTGGCGCACGCCGAAAGCAGCACGGCCGCCGAAGCCGCAAGTATCAGGCGAAGTTTCAGGTGTTTCATGTGCCGACGCTATCCGAACACAACCAAAGGCTCAACCGAGCCGGCGCCCCAGTTGCATCATCCTTTTTGGCGTTAAAGCGGCGGACACCGGGCGGGCATGTGTGCGAGGCTTTCCGTTCACGCCACAAGCGACCGGCACGCGTCGCTCCTAGCAGGCCCGATCGCTAATTCATGAGGCAGGCGAGCGAAAGCTCACGACGACACGCGCCTTGAGCAAAGTCACTCGCTGACAAGCTGTGCGGCGTTCTGCTGGTTCATCATATAGGTCACGCCGCCGATGGCGAGCGCGCCAATGATCAGAACAAGCCACGGAGACACCCGCAATGGACGCCGCGGCTTCTTGGGCGGCGGCGGCTTGCGGAACCGGATGACATTATCTTCGCTCATTTTATGCAGCCTGCAGCACCTGATCATCCGGTACGCCAGCTGGACCACTCTTGGACACGAACCCCGCCGCCCGCCATGCCAGCACCAGATACATCAGCGCGACCGAAGAGATCAGCACGCCGCGCATGAAAACGACTCCGGCCCGCATGCTGCCCCCCGACCTTCGCAGCCTACATGTTCGGATAGTTCGGCCCGCCGCTGCCCTCGGGCGTCGTCCAGGTGATGTTCTGGTTCGGGTCCTTGATATCGCATGTCTTGCAGTGGACGCAGTTCTGCGCGTTGATCTGGAAGCGCTTGTCGCCCTTGCCGTCATCCACCCACTCATAGACGCCGGCCGGGCAGTAGCGGTTCGATGGACCGCCATAGACGCCCAGCTCGCTCGCCTTCTGCAGCGCCATGTCGGCAACCTTCAGGTGCGCCGGCTGGTCCTCGCCATGGTTGGTGAAGGCGTACGCGACGCTCGTCAGGCGATCGAACGACAGCACGCCATCCGGCTTCGGATAGACGATCTTCTTGTGCTTGGCCGCCGGCTCCAGCGACTTCGCATCCGTCTTCTCGTGCTTCATCGTCCCGAAGAACGAGAACCGCCCGAGCAGCGTGTTCACCCACAGGTCGAGCCCGGTCAGCGGAATGCCCAGCGCCGTGCCGAACTTCGTCCACAGCGGCTTCGCATTGCGGACAGCCTTCAGCTCCTTCGCCACCCAGCTCGCCTTGAACGCCTGTGCGTAAGCCGTCAGCTCGTCGCCCTGACGTCCATCGACAACAGCCGCGAAAGCAGCTTCGCCCGCCAGCATGCCGGTCTTCATCGCGTTGTGGCTGCCCTTGATGCGCGGCAGGTTCACGAAGCCCGCCGAACACCCGATCAGCGCGCCGCCCGGGAAGGTCAGCTTCGGAATGGACTGCCAGCCGCCCTCAGTGATCGCGCGTGAGCCGTAGGAAATACGCGAGCCGCCCACGAGATGTTTCGACACCTCGGGATGATGCTTGAATCGCTGGAACTCCTCGAATGGCGACAGCCAGGGATTCTTGTAGTTGAGGTGCACCACCAGCCCGATCGCCACATAGCGATCGCCGAAATGGTACATGAACGTGCCTCCGCCCGTCGAATTGGCCAGCGGCCATCCGAATGTGTGCTGCACGAAGCCCGGCTTGTGCTGCTCGGCTGGAACCTGCCACAGCTCCTTGATGCCGATGCCGTACTTCTGCGGCTGGCTATCCTTGTCGAGCTTGAAGTCGCGGATCAGGCGCTTGGCCAGCGAACCGCGCACGCCCTCGCCGATCAGCACATACTTGCCATTGAGTTCCATGCCCGGTGAATAGTTCGGCCCCGGCTGGCCACTCTTCTCGATCCCCATCACGCCCGCGACGACGCCCTTGATGGAGCCGTCTTCACGGTAAGTGAGATCCGACGCCGCGAACCCTGGATAGATTTCCACGCCCAACGCTTCAGCCTGCTGCGCCATCCAGCGCGTCACGCTGCCCAGCGAGCCGATATACATGCCGTGGTTGTGCAGCATCGGCGGCATCAGGAAGACGGGCAGAGGAACTGACCCCATCTCGCCCAGTACCAGGAACGTGTCCTTGGTCACCGGCGTCTCGAACGGGCAGCCCTTTTCCTTCCAGTCCGGGATCAGCTCGTCCATCGCGCGCGGGTCCATCACGGCCCCCGACAGGATATGCGCGCCGACTTCCGACCCCTTCTCCAGCACGACAACCGAAACGTCATTTCCGGTCTCGGCCGCCATCTGCTTGATGCGGATCGCCGCAGCGAGGCCAGCGGGCCCTGCGCCCACGATGACCACGTCGAAATCCATGGACTCCCGCTCGACGGCCTCAGTCATTATAACAGTCTCCGAATGCCCCGAAGGAATCGACCCATGAATCGATCCTGAGCGGAAATCCCTGTACCTGCAGGCTAGTTAGCCTCATGGATCAGATGCAACAAGCACGGAGTCAAAGGGCGGCATGACGCACCCCCAATCCGAAATGGCCCCCAGTCTTTTGGCGCTGAGGGCTCTGGCTGATTTCTGGACCGATTTGGGCCTGGAGGAAGCGCGCGCCCTGCGGACATGGCGTCCACCGGGCGCTGCGGCCCCGCGCGCCGCCGCGCCAACCCGCGCTCCCGCCATCGCCCGCACGCCCGACATGCCCGCCGCCCCGCGCGGCGCACCCCGCAAGCTGAACAACAACCCCATCAACGACGCCAGGCGCCTCGCCGCCCAGGCCACCTCACTCGCGGAGCTTCGCGCCATCGTCGAACAGTATGACGGCTGCCCCCTCAAGAAGGCTGCCAAGACCACCGTCGTCTGCGACGGCGCCTATGCGGCAGAGATCATGATCGTCGGCGAGGCCCCCGGCGCCGAGGAAGACGCCCGCGGCCTCCCCTTTGTCGGGCGCGCCGGACAATTGCTCGACAGGATGCTCGCCAGCATCGGCCTCAGCCGGCAGGAGAGCGTATACATCACGAACCTGATCTACTGGCGCCCGCCCGGCAACCGCGACCCATCCCCCGTCGAGATGCAGATGTGCGCCCCGTTCCTGCTGCGCCAGATCGAACTCAAGCAGCCGAAGCTTCTCCTCACCGCCGGCAAGTTCGCCACCAGCGCCATGCTCGGCAAGGACGACGGCATCATGAAGCTGCGCGGCCGCAAGCTGAGCTACCAGCAGGAAGGCCTCGCCGCGATCCCCTGCATCCCCATGCTGCATCCCGCCTACCTGCTCCGCCGTCCCGAGGACAAATCCAAAGCCTGGGACGACCTCCGCGCCATCGCCAAACTCTGCGACGAGCTCGGCGTGAAGCGCGGGGAAAGCCTCTGACGCCTGGCGCGTTGACCTGTTGACGATCCGCAAGCGACGCTTCGGTCATGGGCGATCAGGCTCGTGGGGGACTGCAATCATGTCTATCCGGATGATCGGACTTCTCGCCGCCACCGCCACACTCGCCGCTGCATGCAGCCCAGGGCCCGGCAGCCCCGAATGGTGCAAGGCGGTGATCGAAGGCAAGGTCACGCCGAACGACGCCGAGATCGCTGCACATGAGGAGAAATGTAGCGCAGTGATCATGCAGGAAGTGATGAAGGGGCTTCAGCGCCAGTAGCCGCACTCGCGCACGTGAGTTGCACCTCCTGCGTCGTCGGCTAACCTCCCTCCCACAGGCGTGAGAACAACGCCGCATCCGGGAGGGACCGCCCATGATCACCACCGCCGCATCGCTCGTCGTCCTGCTGATGATGCAGCAGGGCGGAACCATGGTTCATCCTGAAAAGCCTTCGGCCAATCCGCCAAGGGTCGAGACCACGGTCGCAATCCCAACGCCGCCGCCCAAGCCGGAGAGCCCCGTCGTCGGTAACGATCCGCGCACCGGCAAGCCCGTCGCCAAGAAAGGCCTCGGCGCATCCGACTACGCCTACACCATGCCCGAAGGCGTCACGACGAAGGAGATCGTTTACTATTCCGACGGCGTCCCCTGCTACGGCAAGATTTTCTACCCAAAAGGCTTCGACGCCACGGAGAAGACACCCGCCATTGTCATGGGTCAGGGCTGGGCGGGCAGCCACGTCTCGATCGAGAAATACGCCGCCGCCTTCGCCAAGCACGGCCTCGTCGCAATGACGATCGACTATCGCGGCTGGGGCAATTCCTCCGGCAATGTGCGCCTGATCTCGCCCGTCGATCTTGGCGGCGGCATGGAGAAGGACGAGACCCGCCATACCATCATCAACAACGCCATCGTCTGGGTGAAGCGCACCAGGCTCGACGCCGCCGACCAGCAGGAGGATTATCGCAACGCGATCTCCTTCATTCAGGGCGAACCCGGCGTCGATCCCGACCGCATCGGTGTCTGGGGGTCGAGCTATGCCGGCGGCAACTCCCTCGCCGTCGCGGGACAGGACGCACGCGTGAAAGCCATCGCCATCCAGATCCCCGGCATCGGCGGCGATCCCACCGGCCTCAAGCCGCAGACCTATTCAGGCCAGATCCTGCAGGACGCCATCAAGCGCGCCCGTACCGGCCAAGGCGCCGAAATGTGGACCGGCTATTCCCGTTCGCTCTTGATCGACTCGGAAATGCTCGAAGCCAATCGCGAGAACAACACGCTGCAATGGGCGAAGAATATCGGCGAGCGCCCCTTCATGGTGATCGTCGCGGAGTTCGACGAACTCATCAACAACACCGCCGCCGGCAAGGCCGCGATCGACTACGCCAAGGGCCCCAAGGAATACATCGTCGTCCCGGACATCACCCACTTCGAGATGTACAGTGGCAAGCCGTTCGAGATTTCGAGCGAAGCAGCGGCGCGATGGTTCAAGACGCATCTGATGAAGTAGCTGTAACCGGCTTGGCCCCTGAAGCGTATAGCCTTGGCCAGCCAACCGGAGATTCGCCATGGTCACGCGCCGCAACCTGCTACAGACAGGAACCGCCATTGCCGGCGGCCTGTTTGTCACGGCCTGCGCTGGCGGCGGGGCAGCCGCCGAGAAGGAGATATTCGAGGTCACGCGCACCGACGCCGAATGGCGCAAGCTGCTCTCGCCCGAAGCCTACGCGGTACTCCGTCATGAGAGCACCGAGACCCCCGGCTCGAGCCCGCTCAACGCCGAAAAGCGCAAAGGCATCTTTGCATGCGCCGGGTGCGACCTTCCCGCCTACGGCTCCGCAACCAAGTTCGAGTCCGGCACCGGCTGGCCCAGCTTCTACCAGCCGCTCCCGGACGCCGTGAAGGAGAAGACGGACTGGACGCTCGGCATGTCGCGCACCGAGGTTCACTGCAGCCGCTGTGGCGGCCACCATGGACACGTCTTCAACGACGGCCCACGACCGACCGGCCTGCGCTACTGCATCAACGGCGTCGCGTTGAAATTCCTGCCGGCGTAATGCTCCCAGGGCAGATGCGGGAGGCGTCAACACTGACTGACGTGAGCGCCCCGCAACGGCGCCGAGGTTGGGAGAAAACCATTGTCCGCGTTTGGCGAAAACTCGGCTAACATCCCAAACTGGCAGGGCGCGAACTCGCCGCCCCCCACCGACAGAATTGCGCTGACGGCACACATCCGCTGGACAAGGACCAGGTGCAGAACCCGGCGCGCGCCTTCGCGCACCACACCGACATCCTGCGCTGACGCGGGAGCGCCACGCGCGTCGCGCGTGAGCGATGCATCAGCTGGCAGGCGTTGCCACGTCCTTATCCCACAGGTCTAAAGCAGCGCTCACGCTGAGCAGCGCGCAAAGCGCGCGTTCGTCGAAGCAAGAGCGCGGGCCCACCTCAGCCCGCGGCCCGCCCACCCTGTGTTGCCTCTTCGCCACCGCCCAACACCTCGGCGCTGCCACGCGACTGAGAACGCCCCTGCGCGTCACCCGCTCCGCACCTCGAAGCGATGGTCCAGATCGATCACCGCATCCACGGCCGCCAGCGCGCGATGCAACCTGGTCCGTGCCTTAGACTTCGTAGATCTTCTCGAACGCGACATCCTCGAGCCGAACCCGCTCACGATGCTGACCCTTCTGCCGGTCGAGAAAATTGTCCAGCCCGCCCGCGCCCGACACCACTGCCGTCACTGCCCCGGTGTCGCGCGGCAGCTCCAGCGTCACAAGCAAGCCGTCGAATGTGGTCTGCTTGTTCTTGCCCGAACCATGCGTCAGCTTCAGTTCGACAATGCTTATAGGCCGCGTGCCGACCGTGCGGATTCCTGCCATCCGGCCTGTGGTCCTGCGGAGGTCTGGGAAGCGTCCAAGTACACACTCTAACGGGCTCAGCCGCGTTCGTCCTGATTGATGCCTCGCCAGACGCGGGAAAGGACCAGCGGCGGACCGATGCTAGATCGATCCGCCGCCTCCTGGAGATCGAGACCAGCTGCGGGCGGGGCCTCGTTTCCTGACTCTTCGACCGGCCGTTTTGGCTCGGCGGTTGCGGAGACCAGCCACAACGAACTACAAGACGAGCAGCTTGGCAATCCCGTTTTGTTCTTTTTTATTTTCTGTTTTGTTCTCGTCTGGGGGCGTGGTTACTGCTGCAGATCGATGCCTCCGCAAGAACGATGGAAATCCCGATCACTGGCCGCTGACTGGTCCGAACTGCGCGACCAGGCGCGCGGCCGTGGCGCGCTCTCCAACGCCTCAGGCCGGTTCGAGCGTCAGTACGCAGAACCCTTCGATGACGGCTGGCTGCAGGACGAGAAGCCCGAAACGCTGAAGACGGAAACCATCCTCGAGAAGCCCAGGACCATCATTACCTACAACACCTCCCCCGACATCGGCTTCGATCGGACGATCAATCCCTACAAGGGCTGCGAGCATGGCTGCATCTACTGTTTCGCCCGCCCGAACCACGCCTATCGCGGCCTCTCGCCCGGCCTCGACTTCGAGACCAGGATCTTCGTGAAGCCCTCCGCCCCCGCCCTCCTCCGACGCGAGCTATCGAAGAAGACCTACAAGCCCAGCCCGATCCAGTTCGCCGGCGACACCGATATCTACCAGCCGCTCGAAAAGGAGTTGCGCATCGCGCGCGGCATTCTCGAAGTGCTGTCCGAGTTCAACCACCCGGTGATGCTGATCACCAAGTCTGCGCTGATCCTCCGCGACCTCGACCTGCTCGCGCCGATGGCGGAGAAAGGCCTTGTCTCCGTCGCCATCTCCTTCACCTCGCTCGACCGCCAGCTCTCGCGTGTCATGGAACCAAGATGCGCGACGCCCCATCGCCGCCTCGACGCCATGCGCGAACTCTCAGGTGCGGGCATCCCTGTCACGGCTATGACGGCCCCGCTCATCCCCGCACTCAACGAACCCAAACTCAAACAGCTTCTGGAGGCCGCCGCCGATGCAGGCGCAAGGCGCGCGGGCTATGTGCTCCTGCGCCTGCCGCTCGAAATCGCTGGCCTGTTCACAGAATGGCTGGAAGCACACTACCCAGACCGAGCCAGGCGCGTGATGTCACTCCTGCGCGGTATGCACAACGGACGGGACTACCGCTCCGAATGGGAAGTCCGCCAGCGCGGCGACGGCCCATACGCCCAGCTGATCGCCGCGCGATTCCGCAACACCACCCGCCGCCTCGGCCTCAATAGCGCACGCACAACTCTTCGCACCGACCTGTTCCGCGCGCCATCGCCGAAAGACACCGGCAGTCAGATGGGACTGTTCGATGATCCTTGACGGGCGCGCACAATCCGCCTTCGCTTGCAGACGCGGGACGGAGCAACCACATGAACTGCCGAACAAAATGCGCGGCCACGTATCTCGCACTTCTGTTTGCCTGCTCGGGCCACGCCGCCGCATTCGCCCAGCCATCTTTTGCGCCGAACTGCACCGACCCGTTCACGCAGTCGGAAATCAACATGTGCACCCGCGCGGAGCACGAGGCGGCCGACAAAGTAATGACCTCGATCTACGGTCAGGTAATCGAGCAGTTACGCGAACAGGACCATTCGTTCGCGGATCTCGGTCCGGCATACGTTGGCGCAGAATTGCTGATTGCCTCGTCGCAACAAGCATGGTCCACCAGCCGAGCCGATTTCTGCTCTGCAGCAGGGCTGGCCAACTATGGTGGATCGATGCGACCGGCCGTCGTCGCCACCTGTTTCGCGATGCTGGCGCGCAGCCGGACCGAAGAACTCCGCTGGCTGCTGGAATAGCGCCCGGATCCTTCGCGCCCATTATGGTAAATGCTCGCTTAATCATTGACTCAACAGCTTATTTACCCGGGTCAGCGAATCTCACCGCTTCAGTCCCGTCCGGGCGTTGCGTGAGACATCACAATGGCGATCAAGACGATCGACCCGCAGGTTCAGAAGAACACGAAAGCGAAAGCTGCTTCGGCGCTCGCCGCGAAGTTACTGACGCCGCCCAAGCTGCCACTCGACCAGATCGTGGTCGGCGACTGCATCGAATCGATGAACGCGCTGCCGCCCAACTCGGTGGACCTCATCTTCGCCGACCCGCCCTACAACCTTCAACTTGGCGGCGACCTCACCCGGCCCGACAACTCGCATGTCGACGCCGTCAATAACGACTGGGACAAGTTCGCCTCGTTCGCCGCATACGATGAATTCACGCGCAACTGGCTAAAGGCCGCCCGCCGCATATTGAAGCCCGACGGCGCCATCTGGGTGATCGGCTCCTACCACAACATCTTCCGCGTCGGCGCCGCGATCCAGGATCTCGGTTTCTGGATTCTCAACGACGTCGTCTGGAACAAGTCGAACCCGATGCCCAACTTCAAGGGCACGCGCCTCGCCAATGCGCACGAAACCCTGATCTGGGCCGCACGTAGCCAGGAGCAGAAGAAATACACCTTCAACTACGACGCGCTGAAGGCCGGTAACGAAGACATCCAGGCCCGCTCCGACTGGTGGACCTTCCCGATCTGCTCCGGTGGCGAACGCCTGAAGGGCGAAGACGGCCGTAAGTCGCATCCGACGCAAAAGCCCGAAGCCCTGCTCCACCGCATCATCGTCGGCACCACCAATCCGGGCGACGTGATCCTCGATCCGTTCTTCGGCACCGGCACCACCGGCGCCGTCGCCAAGCTTCTCGGCCGCCACTTCATCGGCCTCGAGCGTGATGCTGATTACATCGAGGTCGCTACCCGCCGCATCGCCAATGTCCGCACGCTCGGCGCCGAGGACATCGAAGTCCAGTCGAGCAAGAAGGCAGAACCGCGCGTCCCCTTCGGCGCCCTGGTCGAGCACGGCCTCGTCCGCCCCGGCGACCGCCTCTTCTGCCCGCAGAACCGCCACGTCGCCCGCGTCCGCGCCGACGGCTCTCTTGCCAATGGAGACGCAAGCGGCTCGATCCATCGCATGGGCGCCCACGTCCAGAACGCGCCGTCCTGCAATGGGTGGACGTTCTGGCACTTCAAGTCCGATCAGGGCCTCGCCCCGATCGACCTTCTGCGCCGCAAGTTCCGTACGCAGATGGGTCTGTAGGGTCCAAGGCGTCTCCTTCGTGTCCAGCCGACAGTGCCGCAGGCTCGACTTGCAATGGCAAGTTTGGGCTCGCACACGTCCAAAGTTCGCGTGAACTGCTTTTCCATCTTGCGCGATGGGTAAGGCGCCGGGCCGAACCAGAGCCTCGACAGCCTGCTGGGCGAGCGCGGTCCTGAGCTCCACAAAGGGTTGTTTCCGACGCGGAAAATCCACACCGCGCTCTTCGGCGCAAACGGCGGCTCAACCGGCGTCGACAACGACATACCCGAGCGCTCGTTCGAGAATGTCGGCGCCTGGATCCTGGGCCGCAACATGTTCGGCCCCGTACGCGGCGACTGGCCGGATCACAGCTGAAAAGGCTGGTGGGGCGATGCCCCGCCCTATGATTGAGATTTGTTCGTCCTGACGCACGATCCGCGCAAGTCATTCGCGCGCGCGCATGACGCTTCACGTCGCCACCGACGGTCCCCTCGCCGCGTTCGACCGCGCGAAGGCCTCCGCAAAAGGCAAGGACATCCACATCGGCGACGGCGTATCGAAGATCCGGCAATACCTGCAGGCCGGCCTGATCGACGGGATGCACCCTGCCGTCAGCCCGGTTGTCACAGGCAAGGGCTGACACCTGCTGCAAGGCATCGAACTGCCCAGGCTTGGCATCAAGACAATGCAGCAGATCCCCGGCGAAGGCGCATTGCACTTTCTGCTGTCGAGATAGCCGCTACTGCTGCAGGCTCTTTTTGGCTTCCGCCAATCCCTGGTTCAGCCACCCCAACTCGTTGCGATTGTTAGATGCCTTCACCAGTGCCTCGAACGCGGCCACGCGCGCGCGCAGCACATCCTTGTCGCCCGGCGCACCTTCAAGACCGATCGACGTCATGTGCAGGGCCTCGACCAGCTTGCCCTCGCCGACCAGCTTCATCGCCTCGCGGGCGACTGCTCCGGGGCCGCCGGCGAGCCTGATCAGCGAATTTGAAACGCTGCTCCGGGACTCCGGAAACATGCTCGCCGGATCGCCATCGAACCAGCCGACATAGTTTTCATAGATCCCGCGAACAGACCACGAGATCTTGCCGTACCCCTCGCCCACATCGAGTGCGGGCGGCAGCTTGATTTCGCGCATCAATGTGTGGACGTCCTTGCCCTCGTTCATGCCTTTCAGGACGGCGTCGTGCACATAGACGATCGCATCGCGCATCCTGGTGAACTGCGCACGAACATTCTCCTTGCCAACGATGGCCGGACCGTGGCTCGGGATTACGATCTCCGGCTCGAGCGCGAGGACCTTGTTCAGCGAATTGATATAGTCCATCGGCCAGCGTGGCCGGGTGCCGCGCAACGTGTACATGTTTGGAAACGACTCGTAGAAATTGTCGCCCACGAACGCAGCCTTCAGGCCTGGCGCCCAGACGGTGAGGTGATCCGGCGTCTCGCCCGGCGTCGAGATCAGCTGCAGCTTCACGCCGCCCACGTCGAGATCGAGGGTGTCGCGGAACGTGATGTCCGGCACAATGCTGGGCGCGTTCAGCTGCGCCGCTGCGGCCTGTCCGCCGGTTTGCGCCGGCGCTGCGGCGCCTCCACTGCCTGCGAACTGGAACTGCGCCGCGTTGCGGCGGCCAAAGAAGCCAGCAAGCATCCGCTGGTAGCCGAGAAACTCACCGAAGGATTCCTGTGCGACAACCTTTGCGCCCGCGCCCTTCCACAACGCAACGCCGCCGGTGTGGTCGCCATGTCCGTGTGTAAGGATGACATACGCCGCCTTTGTGACGCCGGCCTTCTGGAGCAGATCGAAATGCGCGCGCGATGCCGGCGGGCGAGAGGTGTCGATGATCACGGCGCCCGCTTGCGTCTCGAGCACGATGGTATTCGATGAGACGTTGCGGCCGAGCACATAGCGAAGACCCGGCGCGACGCTCGTGATCGCCAGGTTCTGCGTCGGGTCCGCGAAGTCCATGCTGGATGGAAGCGGTGGGGCGCCCACGCCGCTTTGCTGGGCCTCCACCGGCACCACCGCCTGACAGGACGCCAGCGCAACCATTGCCGCAAGTCCAACGAGTTTACGCATATGAAGCCCCAGCGCTGGCATAACGATGAATAGCCCTCCTACCGCTGCGGCAGGCCAGCTGCAATCTCGACCACAGTCGCCGACCGCGCCACAAAAAGTTGCGAACCCTCGGTTTCAATCGTCCACCGCCCGCCCTACCTGTGCCCGTCACAGAAGGAAGAACCGCATGAAGCTGTACTACGCCCCTGGCGCCTGCTCGCTCGCAACGCACATTCTGCTGCGCGAGGCCGGCCTGCCCTTCGACCTCGAGAAAGTCGACATCAGGAACAAGACCACTGAACACGGTGAAGACTGGATGGGACTCAATCCGAAGGGCTACGTGCCGGCGCTGCGTATGGACGATGGCGACATCCTCACCGAAAATCTGGTGCTTCACGGCTATGTCGCCGACCTCAAGCCCGACTCGAAGCTTGCCCCGCCGCATGGCACGAAAGCCCGCCTCAAGCAGGACGAGCTTGCCGTTTACGTCTCGACAGAAATCCACAAGACCTACGGCGCGATGTTCAACCCTGCGATCACCGACGACGCACGCAAAGCTGCGATCGATCGCCTCCATGCGCGCTACAAGCTTATCGAGGCGCTTCTCTCAGACGGTCGCACCTACCTCACAGGCGAACAGTTCGCGACGGTAGACGCATACCTGTTCACCGTCACCAACTGGGCCAATGCTCTGAAGATCGACCTCACTGCCTTCCCGAAACTTCTGGCCTACCAGCAGCGCGTCGTGGCGCGTCCGGCTGTTCTGGCTGCGCTGGTGGCCGAGGGGCTTGTGAAGGCGGCCTAGACGCCTCACGCATCGCTGTCATTCCGGTCGCACGCGACGCGCTTGGGCCGGAATGACAGTGATGGCGTGGGCCTGGCTACTTGCCCGCGACCTTCCGCGCGTGCGCTTCCGTCAGCGTCGGATAGTACTGCATGAACACCGTGTCGGTCGTTCCCGCGTGCTGGTCGTGGCAGGAATAGCACGCCTGGCTGCGCGGGATCGCATTGCCCACGGTAGAGGTCGCGCCAAAGCCGTAGAAGGTCCAGGCGCCCGGCCCGGCCTTCTCGTCCTTCACATGCAGCGAGCGCCCTATGACTTCGCCCTGCGTCTTGCCGCCCTTGGCCGGCGCGATCTCCTCGACGGGCCGCCGGACTTCGAGCTGGAAAATCGCGCCGACTGGAAACTTACCGGTCGAGACGAACGCGTCGTAGCTCTCCGGATCAAGCCGCACCGTGTTCAGTGTCACGCCGCCATCGCCCTCATAGCTGAGGGCATAGGTCGTGCCGACGGTCGGCCACCGATCCATGTTCTGAGGGATGACGATGCGGCCCTCCGCATCGTAGCTCGGCCCAGCGAAAGCAGCCGCCGCAAGTGAAGCGCAGCCGAGCAAGCCGGCGGCGATGAGGGTCAGGCGTTTCATGTCCAGCGTCCCGTATCAGGCGGCCTCCGCGTGCGGAAGCTCGTTATTCGACGTTGACGGATTCAGCCGTGAAAGCCGTCAAAACACAAGCGCCTGGGCCCGGCGCTTGCGGACAGAGTGTCGACCCATCAGGTCAGCGACCTGACACAAGCGCGCTCCAACTTGAGCCGGGCTATTCCTCGTCGGCGTTCGCCGCGACCGACCCCCCGGCCCGCTCCTGCGCCCGGGCGCCGGCGAGAATGCCCTCCATGGCGTAGTTGCCTTCATGGCAGGCGTATTCGTAGGAGGGCTCAGGCGACAGGTTGAAGGCCATCTCGCCCTTCCACGTCTGGGTGAATTGCGCGGGATCATCGACGGTGAATTCGTAGACGATCTGTTTCTCGTCCCAACGTGAGAACCTCTCGGTCAGCACGCCATCCTTGGTGAGATAACCGCGCTGTTGCGGATGCACATTGCGCGTCTCGACGACCAGCGTATTGCCCTCATACCAGCCGACCGGGTCGCCCAGCCACTGCTGGATCACGCCGGGCCGGAATTTCGCGCGCGCCTCAGCCGCCGATCCGAAGATCGGCACGATACGCGCATCATGGACCATCTCCACGAGGATCATCGCATGCGTCGGCGACTGCACGATCTGATAGGTGTTGTTGTACAGCACGTTGGTCATCACCGGCCCGCCGGTGTTGCCGAACCCGATAATGCAGCGCTCGCCCATGGGACGCGTCTCGGGATTGTCGTAGCTGCCAAAGCCTCCGCCCGCGTTGCGGTCAACCGCCCCCGGCCCCTGCACCGTGCCCGTTGGCGCGGGCGCGCCGGTCGGACGGGCGGCTGGAGCAGCAGGCCTAGCTTCGGCGGCAGCGCCCTTGCGCGGAATACGGCCATTGGCGGGCTCCACAATCCACGACGACCGGGGCGTGCCTTTCACCCGCGCGACATGGCTGCCCTGGTCCACCCAGAACGCGTTGTATCCGCCGCCCGAAAGAAGGTCAGTGCCGTCCAGCAGCTTCACATCCTCGGGGCGGTTCGGCTTGGCGTCTTCCCGGGTCCGGTTGTTGTAGTAATCGGCGCCTTCCATCTTCGCGACTTCGGCGTCGGTCATGATCAGGTTGGGATAGTCGGGCGCGCGCTGCATGTCGGTGATCGACGAATTGCTCCAATACCCTTGAAGGTCCGGCACGCCCCAGCTTGTCTTGGGCGGCGTGAATCCCGGGGCGCTGGACTGCGCGACGGCCGCCCCGCCCAAGCTCGCCGAGGCGATCGTGGCGAACAGCGCACAAGTGAGACGTGTGGACCGCATGTGTTTCTCCTCCGGGTCAGCGACGCGCGATGTCTTGCCGCAGCGTCTGCCTGTGGCCGTTTTTGCAGCCAGCTCCGTACAGAGGCAAGCTTGGTGGGGCAGTCAGGGGTGGGATTTTCCATTTCACACGGCGTTGTGTAGGGAAATCGACACAATCTTTGCTGCAACGCCGCAATCAGCTAGTGAACTGTTTCCAAGGCGGGAGTGCAGGCGAATGTCGGACGGCGTGGTGATAGCGGGACTTCTGGCGACAATTCGCCAGGCTGCACAGGACGCAGAGGCCTATTTCCTCGACCTCCGCAAATCGGTGGCGACCGTGGTTGCCCCCGGCGGAAAGGTCGACCGCAAGAAGATCGACGAGGAACAGCGCGCCACTCACGGCCTCGCCTGGGTGCTCACTTATGTCGAGACGCTGAAGGAAACCGCCAACTGGGCCGAGCGCATCAACGCCGAAGGCCGGTTCGGCGATATCGAGCAACTGCTCACCCAGATCCTGTTCGGCGAATATCTCTACCAGCTCGGCGGCGGCCTGCCGATGACGCAGCTGGAGATCGTGCGCCCTGGCGACATGACCTCGGATGCCTCCGTCATCCAGAAACTCGGTACGCCGGCGATCATCACACTGATAACGCGCGGCAACACGCCAGCCGCACGCATGGCGGCGGCGACGCACATCCGCGGCTTCCTCGACAGCCAGAAGGCGACAATCGAATACACAGGCCTCGACGAAACCTTCGAACAGATCCGCGACCAGTTCCGCGCCTTCGGCAAGGCCGTCGTCGAGCCCTATGCACACGAATGGCACCTCAAGGACGAACTCATCCCAGACAGCGTCGTCAAGCAGATGGGCGAGATGGGCGTCTTCGGCCTCACCATCCCCGAAGAGTTCGGCGGCCTCGGCCTCGGCAAGACATCGATGTGCGTGGTCTCCGAAGAACTCTCGCGCGCCTATATCGGCGTTGGCTCGCTCGGCACGCGTTCGGAGATCGCAGCCGAACTCCTGCTCGTTGGCGGCACACGCGCCCAGCAGGAGAAGTATCTCCCCGGCATCGCCTCCGGCGAAATCCTGCCCACCGCCGTCTTCACAGAGCCGAACACCGGCTCCGACCTCGGCAGCTTGCGCACGCGCGCGACGAAGGACGGCGCCAACTGGAAGATCACCGGCAACAAGACCTGGATCACGCACGCCGTCCGCGCCGACCTGATGACGGTCCTCGCCCGTTCCATTCCGGACACCAACAATTTCTCCGGCCTCTCGATGTTTCTGTGCGAGAAGCCGCGCGGCACGGACGACAACCCTTTCCCGGCCAACGGCATGACCGGGGGCGAGATCGAAGTGCTCGGCTATCGCGGCATGAAAGAATACGAGATTGGCTTCGATGGCTTCGAAGTGCCAGCCGAAAACCTGCTCGGCGAAGTCGAAGGCCAGGGCTTCAAGCACCTGATGGCCACCTTCGAAGGCGCTCGCATCCAGACCGCCGCACGCGCGATTGGCGTCGCGCAGAATGCGCTGGAGCTCGGCCTCAGGTATTCGCTCGACCGCACACAGTTCGGCCGTCAGATCTTCGACTTCCCGCGCACGAGCGACAAGCTCGTAATGATGGCCGCCGAAATCATCGGCGTCCGCCAGCTCACGTATTTCTCGGCGCGCCAGAAGGACGAAGGCAAGCGATGCGACCTCGAAGCCGGCCTCGCCAAGATGCTGGCCGCCCGCATCGCCTGGGCGGCCGCAGACAACGCGCTTCAGGTCCATGGCGGCAACGGCTTCGCGCTTGAGTATCCCGTCAGCCGCGTCCTCTGCGACGCCCGCATCCTCAACATCTTCGAGGGCGCAGGCGAGGTGCAGGCCATGGTTATCGCCCGGCGGACGATTGACGAGTTCATCGGCGCGAAGAACTAACGCCGCTGGCCACGCCCTGAGCTTAACGCGTGTTCCTTCGTTGTTTGGGTTGTCGAAGCGCATGTCGCAGGACATGATCCGCGTGACGCAGGGTCGGTGAACTTTATCTCCTGTTTGGCAATAACAGGAGACGCCGCATGAGCGACGCCGCCCAGATCCCTACGCCTGAAGGCCAGCGCCGGAGGGGCTGACCTTCATGGTCGCGGGACTGCTCATGACAGCGGGTTGGGTCTTCCTCGACCTGCCGCCTGGTCGAGGCGCGGGCGTTCACCATGAACCGCCCGGTGGGCTCCTGCCGCAACAGGCGGCAGGGGCTCCCGTTTCACTCCCCCCTTAGGCGACTGACGCTGACTTTGGCCTGACGCGTGCGATAGGTACTGAGGCCAAGAGGATTCGTTCATGCATTTTCTGCGTTTCGTGGCTGCGGTCATCCCCGCCTTGATCCTGGGCCTTGCGTCCCCCGGCGCGGCGCGTGCGCAAAGCTTCCTGCCTGGCGTCAGGTACGATCCTGCGATTCCCACGATCGAGAGCGTTCTCGGGAAACCGTCAGGCGAGCGCATCACGCCTGCCGCCGACGTCATCCGCTATTTCCTCGCCCTGCAGGCGGCCGCGCCCGGACGCATCGTCGTCACGCCCTACGCGAAGAGCTGGCAGGGCCGCGAACTGGTCTACGCCGCCATCGGGTCGCCCGAGCGACTTGCACAGCTCGACGCCTTCTCAGCAGACATGCAGGCCCTCGCTGATCCGCGCCGTACATCCCAGTCGGCCGCCAACGCGATCATCGCGCGCGCGCCTGGCTCGGTGTGGCTTGGCCATGGCGTCCATGGCGACGAGATCTCCTCATCTGACGCCGCGATGATGACGGCCTATCATCTTCTCGCCGCCCGCAACGACCCCACCGTCCTGAACATCCTCGCCAACACACTGGTCTTCATCGACCCCGTCCAGAACCCCGACGGCCGCGACCGCTTCGTGAATGGCTTCTACGACACAACCGGGCTCGAACCGTCCGGAAGCCGCATCGCGGCCGAACGCAACCAGCCATGGCCAGGCGGGCGCACCAACCACTACCTGTTCGACATGAACCGCGACTGGATTTCGCTGACGCAGCCCGAGACACGTGGCCGCGTCGCGATCTACCAGAAATGGTTTCCGCTCGTCTTTGTGGACCTGCACGAGATGGGTTCGGACTCGACCTACTTCTTCTCGCCCGAAGCCGATCCCTACAACCCGGACATAACGCAGACCCAGCGCGATACGCTGAAGCTGATCGGCCGGAACAATGCGCGCTGGTTCGACCAGTTCGGCTTTTCCTACTTCACCCGCGAAGTCTACGACGCCTTCTATCCCGGCTACGGCGCTGCATGGCCACTCTTCCACGGCTCGATCGGCACGACTTATGAGCAGGCATCCGCGCGCGGGCTGCTCGCGCACCGCTCCGACGGTGCAGACATGAGCTATCAGGATACGGTGCGCCGCCACTTCACCTCGTCCATCGCGACTTTGGAAACTGTCGCTTCCAACCGCGACAAGATGCTGCGCGATTTCTACGCCTACCGCGCCTCCGCCATCGATGAAGGCCGCAAGGGGGCGGTGCGCTCCTATGTGATCCCGCCACAGCAGGACCAGTCGACCGCCGACCGTCTCGCCAAACTGCTTGCCGCGCAGGGCGTTGAGGTAAGCCGGGCCACCGACACGATCCGCGCCTGCCGCAAAACCTATCCGGCAGGCTCCTACGCGGTGTCGCTTGCTCAGCCCGCCGGTCGCCTCGTCCGCACGCTGATGGAGCCGCAGGTCTCGCTGGACCCGAAATTCATGGCCGAGCAGGAACGCCGCCGCGCCAAGGACCTCGAACCCGAACTCTACGATGTGACGGCGTGGTCCCTTCCCGTGATGTTCAACGTGACGACCGACCGCTGCGCCGATGAAGCAAGCGGCGCACTGGCTCCATTCGCCGCGGAGACCGAACTGCCGGGGGTCGTGTCGCGGCCCGAAGCGGCGTATGGCTTTCTTGCGCCGTGGGGCTCGACGTCTGCTGTGCGCCTGCTCGCCTCTGCTCTGCGGCAGGGAATTGCAGTCTCCAGTTCAGACTTCGCCTTTACGCATGAAGGCCGCACCTATCCATCTGGAACCCTCATTTTCCGCAATTCCGGCACTGACGGGCTAGCCGCAAAACTGCAGCGGCTCGCTGCAGAAACCGGCGCGATCATCACCGGAATCGACGACAGCTGGATCACCGACGGCCCGAGCTTCGGCAGCAGCAAGGTGGTAAGCCACCATGCCCCGCGCATCGCTCTCGCATGGGATGCGCCAACGCGATCCAGCGCCGCAGGCAATCTCCGGTTCGTGATCGAGCGCCAGTTCGGCTACCCCGTGACGCCGGTCCGCACGTCGTCGCTGTCCTCGAGCGAGCTGTCGCAGTTCGACGTCGTTATCCTGCCCGAAGGCGGCAATTTTGGCGGCGTCATGGGTGATGGCGGGGCGGGCCTGCGCGCCTGGATGCAGCGCGGCGGCGTCCTCATCGCGATCGGAGAAGCCGCGCGGTTCGTCGCGGACCCCAAGTCGGACATGTCATCCATCAGACGCGAGACCGCCTTCCGGAAAGACAAAACGTCGACGCACGACGACAAGGCGACAGCGCCCGGAACAGAAATCACCACGCGCGACGCCCTCACGGCGGCGGAAACGCCGACGGAAGAGGCTCCCGATGCCTCGCCCGGCGCGCTGGTAAAGGCGACGCCTGATCCCGATCACTGGCTTGCCGCGGGGCTGAAGCCGTCACTCAACGTGCTGATGTCTGGCAGCGACATCTACACGCCTGCAAGGCGTGACCACGGGGTCAATGTCGTCACCTTCGCAGGCCCGGCAGAACTCGTGACATCCGGTTATCTGTGGGAGGAGACGAAACGACAGCTGGCGTTCAAGCCTTTTGTCGTTGTGGAGCCGAAGGGCCGCGGCCAACTCATCGTGTTCACCCAGAACCCGACGGTGCGCGCCTATCTCGACGGTCTCAATGTCCTTCTCGCCAACGCCATCTTCCGCGGCGCTGCGCACGCGACCGGACCGCGGTAGGGCCGCGTAGCCTCAACCGGCTGGTGTTGCGTCTGTCGCGGCATTCTTGTGCGCTGCTGGCATGCCCGCAACAGCTGTGGCCGTGATGTCATTGCGCTCGGGCTCGGGCAGGCGGTGGCGCTGCAGCAGGCGGGTCATCGCCCATGCGTAGATCCCGGTCGCCGGCATGATGATGGCGATCTTGAACATGATCCACACGTTCACGCCGTCCATCGTCATCCCGAGGATGTTGTAGTTGACGCCCTGGTGGAAGTTGATGCGCACATAATCGTTGGCGCCGGCCAGCACGATGAAGAAGATCGCAAAGCTCCAGGTCAGCTTGTCCCAGCCCTCGCGGGTGTAGTGAAACGTCTTCTCGAAAATGTACTGGAAGAAGTTCTTCTTCATGATCAGACCGACGATCAGGAACAGCGCGAACAGCGCGTTGAAGATCGTCACCTTGATCTGAACCCATGTGGCGTCACCCGTGACGAGCGTCATGATGCCGAACACAACCGTGACGCCCGAGGCGATCAACGGGAAGATCGGGAGGCGTTTCAGCACCATCTGCATCGCCACCATGGCGAGGACCGTCCCGGCCAGCAGGGCCCAGGTGCCGTCTTCAACCTTTCCCGTAATGCCGTTGACCACGAACATCGCGATCAGGGGACCGAACTCGCTTGAGATGTTGACGGTCTGCTCCGCGTTGAACGGGTAGACCTTTTTGACCCAGCTCATGCGAACCCTCTAAGTCCTCTCCCGTTTCAGACATCTGAGAGGGGAGCAATCCACCTTCAAGTCCTATAGAGCGCTGGAAGGCCCGTAAACACCAGTATGGACAGCGATTGCTGGTGGTTCCGCGCCATAGCAACGCATAGGCGCTACAAAGGTGGCAGGGCGGACGGCCAACAGCTGACGCCCGTCGCGCGCCGCGTTAGGATCACCCACAACGGGGAGACATCATGAAACGCTTTCCAGGCCTGATGCTGGCGCTCGCGCTTGCCAGCTGCACCACGCTGCCGGCGGCGTCGACCCGCCAGCCCGGCTGGGTCGGGGCCTGGGGCGCATCGCCCACTCTACCTGCAGCGGGCGCGCGCGCATTCGACAACCAGACCGTCCGTCAGACTGTGCGCCTCAGCCAGGGCGGCGACAGCGTCCGCATCCGGTTCAGCAACGAGTATGGCGAGAAGCCGCTGGAGATCGGCGCAGCGACCATCGCCCTCGTCGGCTTCGATGGAAAGGTCGACGGCCAGCACGTGCCGCTCACCTTCTCCGGACGCCCGTCCGCGACCCTCCCCGCAGGCGCGCCGATGCTCAGTGATCCGGTCCGGCTCGGCGTGGAGGCGCTCCAGTCAGTCTCGATTTCCATCTTCCTGCCCGGGCCGACGGGACCGTGCACCTGCCACTACGCCGCGACGGCGACAGGCTACATCTCCGGACCCGGGGACTTTACGCAGGGGGGCTTCGAGACGAAGGAGACATTCACCAACCGCGCCTTCATCTCGGCCGTGGAGGTCGAGACGGCCCCAGCCGCCACGATCATCACCTTCGGCGACTCGATCACAGACGGCACCAACTCCACCGTGAACGCCGATCGCCGCTGGCCCGACATCCTCGCTGTTCGGCTGTCCACCAGCGGGCAGGCGCGGGGGATTTCGAACCAGGCCATCGCCGGCAATCGCGTCCTGTCCCAACAGCTCCCGATCTTCGGCGAGAGCGCGCTCGCCCGCTTCGATCGGGATGTACTCACCGTACCGAACGCGAAGTGGCTCGTCGTGCTGGAAGGCATCAACGACATCGGCATGGGCGCAGCTGCACCGCCGTCAGCCGATCAGATCATTGCAGGATATCGGCAGATGATCGCGCGCGTCAGGCCGCAAGGCATCAGGGTCTACTTCGCGACGCTCCTGCCGTATGAGGGCGCACGCTATTTCCACGAGAATGGCGAGAGCGTGCGCCAGGCGGTCAATGCCTGGATCCGGACATCCGGCGAGGCCGACGGCTTCATCGACTTCGATGCAGCTGTGCGCGACCCCGCAAACCCGCGCCGCATGAAAGCCGAGCTCCAGTCTGGCGACTGGCTGCATCCCAACGATGCAGGCTATCGCGTCATGGGCGAGTCAATCGATCTCGCGTTGTTCAGGTAGCTGTCAGGTCTTCAGCTTGATCCGTCCGAGGTAGTCGCCCTTGCCAAGCGGCACGCCCTGCCCGCGGAGCAGGTCGTAGGCTGTCTTCGCGTGGAAATGCATGTTCGGATGGATACGCGAGCCGAGCACACCCGTCAGGTCGATCGCGTTCGCCTCGCAATGCGTGCGGCCACGCTTGAGAAGATGGCTCACCGCGGCGGTGGCCTGGATGAAGGTTGCAACCGTTGCGTCTTAGAGTGTGATGGCCATGAAGGCGTCTCCCGTCCCGTTCTGAAAAAGCTGAAGCCGCGCCGGATGTCCGGCGCGGCTTCAATCAGATTGCGCGTCTGGCTAGCGCGTCGGCTTGCCCTTGGCCTTCTCGGCTTCGCGCTCGAGTTCACGCGCTCCGGCGAGAATGCCGATCATCCCGTGATTGCCTTCGTGGCACGCGTACTCGTACAGCGCGGGCGACGGATAGAAGCTGAGCTCGGCTTTCCACGGCTGGGTATAGGTGTCGGGATCGTTGACGCTGAATTCGTAGAAGATGTCGTCCTTCGCGGTCCGCGTCAGGCGTTCCGTCACGACGCCTTGCGGCGACAGCAGCGGCGACATGTCTTCTGCCTGCATCGGATGAAGGTTGCGGGTCTCCATCACGAACGTGTCGCCCTCCCACCAGCCGACTGAATCGCCCATCCAGGGCTTGATGGCGTTGGGACGATGGTTTTTCCGCGCCTCATCCGCCGAAGCGAAGATCGGTACGATGCGCGCGTCATGCGCCATCTCGACCAGGATCATCATGTGTTCCGGTGTCTGCACGAACTGGTAATTGTTGTTGTACAGCACGCTCAGCATGCCCGGCCCGCCGGTCTGGCCAAAACCGATCAGGCAGCGTTCAGACAGTGTGGGCTCTTCGGGGCCCTCATACGGGGCGTTGCCCGTCATGTAGGTCTGGAAGCCCTTTATCTGCTTCTGCATGATGGCGCCGAGGTTCTTGTAGGGCAGCTGGCCGTTGGCGGGCTCGACGATGTTAGACGTGCGCCACTCACCCTTCACCTTGGCCAGCTTTTCGCCCGGCGCGACCCAGAAACCGTCATAGCCTTTGAGACCAAAATCGGCGCCGCCCTTCTCAGGCGCACCCTTGTTAGGATCGGAATAGGTGGCGCGAAATTCCGGGTCATCCGCCGAGATGCCAGCCAGCCCCGTCTTGGCGACGATCGCCTGCGCTTCCGCGTCATTGACCACCAGCTTGCTCACGCTCCGATCGCGCGCCAGCGGCGTCAGCGACGCATTGGTCCAGATCCCGGTGAGGTCCGGCTTCCCGTCTCCCGCGCGCGGAACCTGCGCCAGTGCTGGGGCCGACATGGCCATTGCCAGTGCGATGAGAACCGGTCCGAATTTCCGCATGAAACCTCTCCTGTCATTGACCCGTCCGCTACGTGACGCTGTCAGCATCAGTGAACTTACTCCTTATCCGCCGGTACGGAAGCCTTACCTCACGGGAAGTGAAGACTGTTTGTGACCCAGGGTGCAGGCGCCGTTTTGATCAACCTTTTGCATTGGTCACTTGAAACCGGGGCCGGCTTTGCGCCATTTGCCGACCATGCTTTGCGGCAATGGCCGCTGAGGAGAGCACAATGAGCATCCGCATTCTGAAACTGGCCGGCGCATCGGCGCTTGCGCTCGCGCTTCTCGCCGCCTGTGGCGGTGAAACGCCCGTCCCCGAAATCCCCGAGCCCGAGGTGGTTGCCGAACCCGCCCCACCGATCTCGCCTGACTACGCGTCGTTTGTCGCAGCCCCCGGCCGCATCGATGGCGATGCTGCGAAAGACGGCTCGCGCAAACCCGCCGAAGTCCTGGCCTTCTCGAAGGTGATGACTGGCGCAACGGTACTCGAACTCGAGGCCGGGGCTGGCTACTACACCGAACTCCTGTCGCGCGTCGTCGGTCCGACCGGCAAGGTCATCATGCAGGCGCCGAAGGAATTCGAGAGCTTTTACAAGGACGCTCTCGCCGCCCGTACCAAGGACGCCCGCCTCGCCAACGTGACGGTCTCGTGGTCGCCCTTCGACAAGCTCGAAGCCCCCGACGCCTCTGTCGATGTTGTCACCTGGTTCCAGGGGCCCCACGAAATGTGGTGCAAGGCCGCCTGCGGCAACGCCCCGATGGGCGCCCCGGCCGCCGCCTTTGCCGAGATCGCGCGGGTACTCAAACCGGGTGGCTATCTGGTCGTCATGGATCATGCCGCCGTCGCCGGTTCGCCCGAGACGAGCGGCAACGACCTGCACCGTATCGACGCAGCTATCGTCAAGCCGATGATCGAGGCCGCCGGCTTCACGCAGGATGAGGAAAGCCAGCTCCTCGCCAACGCGGCGGACGATCACACCAGGGGCGTCTTCGACCCGTCGATCCAGGGCAGGACCGACCAGTGGCTGATCCGTTACAAGAAGAACTAGCAACGGCACGAACTGAGGCGCATACCGGAAGCGCGGACCGTCCGGCGGTCCGCGCTTTTTGCGTCGGGGAGGACACAATGAAGATCGCCGCCAAACTTGCGTTCAGCGCCATCGCGCTTCTCGTATCAGCCTGCGCAACCATGCCGGCAGGTCCACCGCCACTCGCCGCTGCTGACTATGCTGCGATCCTTGCCGACCCTGCGCGTGCGACGAAGCTCGAAGGCTTCACGGCCGCCGATCAGGCCGACGACGCCGCGCGCAAGCCCGCCGCGGTCCTCGCTTTCGCAGCACTTCGCCCCGGCGATAGCGTGCTCGAGATGGAAGGCGGCCGCGGCTGGTTCTCCTACATCCTCTCGAAAGCCATCGGGCCGACGGGGAAACTCATCGTCCAGTACCCTGCCGAATTCGCCTACGGCGACGCCGCCTACAAGACGCGCGTCGATGCCGGCCAGCTGCCCAACGCCACAGTCACGAAATCGCACTTCGACCAGCTCGCCGCCGCTGACGGCTCAGTGGACAAGGTGCTCTGGATCCTCGGCCCGCATGAAGTCTGGTTTGTGCCCAACAACACGCAGGGACTCGGCGATCCAGCCAGGGCCTTCGCGGACATCGCGCGCGTCCTGAAACCCGGCGGCGAGTTCATTGCGATGGACCACGCAGCCGTTGCCGGGACGCCGGCGAAAACATCCGCACAGACCCTGCACCGCATCGACCCCCAGCACGTGCTGGACGCCGCAAAGGCGGCTGGCCTCGTCTATGTCGAGAAAAGCGACATCCTCGCCAATCCCGACGACGACCGGACCAAATCGCCCTTCGCGGCTGACCTGCGCCGTCACACGGACCAGTTCCTTTTCCGTTTCCGTAAGCCGGTCTGAAGCTTCCGAGGCACTCTCGCCAGCCGCCGCGACGCACACTAGATTGAGGGTCATGTGGCTGACTGGGAAGACGTCGGGATTCATGGCGAGCGCCCTCGTGGCGCTGGTCTTTGCTGCCTGTTCCCCTTCGGAGCGGGGCATCGAAACCGTCCATGCCGGCGATCCCGTGATCGTCCTGTCGGAGGGTGAGTGCGCTCAGACCTGTCCGGTCTATGACATGACCCTGAAACCGGACGGGTCTTACCTCCTCAACGGCGTTCGCTTCGTCAAAACCCCCGGGGTCAGCGATGGCGGACTTGGGACGTCGGCTTGGAGCAGCGCCGAAAAGGCCCTGACAGATGCGGGTTTCTGGGTCCTCGAACCGAACCAGACCTCAAGCACAAATCTCCAATGCCTGCCGGGAACGCCCACCGCCACCGTCACCTGGCGCACGGCCGAGGGCAGGCAGAAGACCCTGAACTATCGCGCTGGCTGCGGCGGTCCCGAAGGCCGCGCCCTCATCCCTGCCCTGCGTGCGGCCATGCAGTTCGACAGCCTGGTCTGGACCGAAGACCGCTTTGCCCCGGACGGCAGCCGCTAGTTGCCCTGTCGCATGGCGCGACGGCCGGAACAGGCATAGTAGACGATAATGGAAATGTTTCTTCTCTACGGCGTCTACATTGCAATCGGCGCAGTCTTCGTCGTCCTTGCCTTTGGCGTCGTGAATCTCGTGCGCACGGACGATCAGGCCCCCTCGCGATCCAACAGGCTTATGCGGCTGCGCGTGCTGATCCAGTTTATCGCCATCCTCCTGCTGGTCGCCCTTGGCGCCGTGTCTGGGGCTTTCAGGTAACACCCCGAAACAACGCAAGCCATGAGGCGGAACGCGGGATGCGTTGCGTTCGTTCAGCCCATGTTGTGCGGGGTCGGGTAAATTTCTCCGATCAGCTTAGCCTAACCTGAAGCCGCCGGTGCGACGGTGGATTCAGGCGAGTGATGTGGGGAGACGACCGATGTTCAGATGGCGCGCGACAACCACGCCTCCGCTCGACACCGCTGCCAAGCGCTTCTGGACCTGGTTTGGCGCCGAGGCCCAGGGAATTTCCAATGCTTTCGAAGCCCTCGCGCGTGGCGAAGCCGACGCCGATCAAGCGCTGGACAGCCTGAATGCCCGCATCCGCCGCCTCGATGCCTCGCTGGAAGCCGACGTGGTCCGCACACTGGACGGCCAGTGCCACATGACGGTGAGCGGTGAGGACCGCGCGATCGGAGTGCTGATAGCCGCCGCGCCGCGCCTTGCAGGATGGCGGTTCACGACCAGCGCCGTGCTCACGGATCACCGGCGCGTCCCGTTCCGCCTCGCCCCGCGGCCGTCGCTGGACCTGCTCGGCGCCCCGATCTCGGCCCGGCACGAAGCCTACGCCTGAGCTTGGCTCCATTGACCCCTGAGCGTCGCAGGTGCGATCTCTGAGCCCATGGTTGTCCTGAACAAGATCTACACACGCACAGGCGATGACGGTACGACCGGTCTCGCCACCGGCGAACGCGTCGAAAAGTGGAACCCACGCGTCGAATGCTATGGCGCCGTCGACGAGGCCAACTCCGCCATAGGGGTCGCACGCCTGCACGCCGGCGACGATCCGGAGCTCGACGCGATGCTCAACCGTATCCAGAACGACCTCTTCGACCTGGGCGCCGACCTCGCGACCCCTGAGCGCGACAAGCCGCTCGGCTGGACGCCGCTGCGCATCGTCGAGGCCCAGGTCACCCGTCTCGAAACCGAGATCGACCAGATAAATGGGGCGATCCCGCCCCTCAACAGCTTCGTCCTGCCCGCCGGCTCCGCTCTTTCGGCTCATCTTCACGTCGCGCGCACAATTACCCGCCGCGCCGAGCGTCTGATCGCGGAACTTGCCGCAATGGAGGATGAGAAAGTCTCACCTCCCGCTCTCGCCTACGCCAACCGGCTGTCGGATTTCCTCTTCGTCGCCGCCCGTCGCGCCAATGAGAATGGCGCTGCCGACGTGCTCTGGGTTCCCGGCGCCAACCGCTAGGCGCTGTTCGCCAGTTCAACCAGGGAGCTGCGCCCCTCACCGCGCCGGCTTCCTCCAGACAAAATCCCGCCTCGTTCCAGATTAACTTCTCTGGACAATGATCGGGGACGTGATTCACCTGTCGATGTACATGTCGCCCGTCCCCGCTGCCGGAAGGAAAAGGCGTTGAGACTTCTCGCTCTCCTGACTTCAGCCGTGCTTACCTTGCTCGCCCACGCGCCAGCCTCCGCACAACTTACCAAGGAAGCTCAGGCGCTCCGGTCCTTCGCGATGGAACTCGACGACGCCGCCAAGGCCCCCGATTTCGTCGGCCTGGCCGTCGCCGTCGTGAAGAAGGGCGAAGTTGAGCTGATGCGCACCTATGGCGTGCGCGAGGCTGGCGGAAAACAGAAGGTCACCCCGGACACTGTCTTCCGGCTCGCCTCGCTCTCCAAGGGGTTCGCCGCAACGCTTGCCGTGCTCGAACAGAGCGAGGGCAAGCTGAACCTGCAGATGCCCGTCGTCTCGCTCGTGCCCGAGTTCAAGCTGAAGCGCCCCGGCGACGCTGCGCGCGTGACATTCGAGGACGTGCTCGCGCACCGCACCGGCCTGCCACCCTACGCCTATGACAACCTTCTCGAAGCGGGAACGCCGCCAAAGCAGATCCTTTCGCAATACGGATCAGTGAAGCAGACCTGCTCACCCGGCGAATGCTTCACCTACCAGAACGTCGCCTTCAACCTGATCGCCGCGCAGATCGAGAAAGCGACCGGCAAGACTTTCGGCGCCGAACTGCGCGACCGCATCTTCACGCCGCTCCAGATGAAGACCGCCTCGACCGGCCTGAAGGAACTTTCCGCCACCGGAAACTGGGCGCGCCCGCACAAGCGCGTGGAGAGCGGATGGATGTCAGTCCCGGTGACGGACTTCTACTACAAGGTGCCAGCCGCCGGCGGGGTCAATGCGTCGATCACCGACCTGTCGAAATGGCTGGTCGCGCAGATGGGACGCCGTCCGGATGTGCTGCCGAAAGCCGTGCTCGACGAGGCGCATCGCAAGCGCATCTCAACCCCGCCGGAAACTTCGCGTCAGCGCTCTCTGAAGACACCGGTCACCGACACCTCATACGGCCTCGGTTGGCGCAGCTATACGTACGCTGGGAAGCAGCTGCTCACGCATTCGGGCAGTGTCGAGGGCTACATTGCCCAGATCGCCTGGCTCCCCGCGGAGGACGCTGGGATCGTGATCCTCTCGAACACGCGCGGCTCGCGCGCCGCCAAGATCCTGCCGACCTGGCTCGACTACCAGCTTGGCCTCGAGAAGACGGACTGGTTCCGCCTTGGCGAGATCGCCGAGGCCGCAAATTCTCCCACGATTGCAAGCGGAGACTGACGACAGGTCGCTTGCACGTGCCTGCGAGCCCGGCCATTCTCCGTGCAACGCGGAGGGTTGAATGGTCAGGTCTGCAATACTTCTATCAGTGACGGCTTTGACGCTGGCGGCCTGCCAGCCGGCAGCGGAGGAAGGGGCCACCGCGCCGACGCACAAGACCTATGATGCGAAGGCGTTCTTCGACACCACTGCCGTATCGATGAGCGACGCCACACCCTTCGCCTTCTCGCCAGATGGCGCGAACCTCCTGCTGGCGACCGACAAGTCCGGCGTCTATAACGCAGCCGCCCTGCCCATCGCCGGCGGCGATCCGGTCGCGCTGACGAACTCGACGACCAACGCGGTTTTCGCCATCAGTTATTTCCCAGCCGATGATCGCGTGCTCGTGTCTTCGGACGGTGGCGGCGACGAGCTCGCGCACATTTATGTCCGCGAAGCAGACGGCTCGCTCAAGGACCTGACGCCTGGCGACAAGCACCGCGCTCAATTCGTTGGCTGGAGCGGAGACGCCAAGACGTTCTGGCTCGCCACCAACGAGCGCAACCCCCAGATGTTCGACCTCTACGCCTACGACGCGACGACGTTCGCGAGGAAGCTGGTGTTCGAGAATTCAGATTACTCCGTCACCGCCGTGTCGCCCGACGGCAAGTGGCTGGCGCTTACCAAGGAAAACAGCTCAGCCGACAGCGACGTCTATCTCGCCGACCTTTCGAAGCCAGCGAGGCAGACGCCAGCTCTCATCACGCCGAATGACGCCGTGATCGCCTACGGTGCCTACGATTTCACGCCCGATTCCAGGCAACTCGTCTACAGCACGGACGAGTTTGGCGAATACACGCAGGCCTGGAGCTACGACCTTGCGAGCAAGGAAAAGAAGGAACTGCTCAAGGCCGACTGGGACGTGATGTTCGTCACGTACTCCCCGACCGGCAAATACCGCGTTTCGGGCGTCAACCAGGACGCATCGACGAAACTCACCATCCTGGATCAGACGTCCGGCAATCCGGTCGCCGTGACTGGCGTACCCACCGGCGACATCAACAACGTCCGCTTCAACCGCGATGAATCGAAGATCGCCTTCACCGTCGCATCCGACACCTCGCCTGCAGACGTATTTGTCGCCGATCTCGCCACCGGCGCCGCCACGCGCCTCACCAAAAACCTCAACCCGGCCATCGACGAGCGGATGCTGGTTGAAGGCGAAGTGGTCCGCTACACGAGCTTCGACGGCCTCGACATCCCCGCGATCCTGTTCAAGCCAAAGGGCGCGAGCGCGGATGCGAAAGTCCCCGCCGTCGTCGACGTCCATGGCGGCCCGGGCGGACAGAACCGCAAGGGCTATGCGGCGATGTACCAGCACCTCGTCAACCACGGCATCGCCGTTCTGCGCGTGAACAACCGCGGCTCGTCCGGTTACGGCAAGACCTTCTACCACATGGACGACAAGAAGCATGGCGAGGTCGATCTCGACGACGTCGTCTACGGCAAGAAGTACCTGCAATCGCTTGACTGGGTGCAGGGCGACAAGATCGCGATCATGGGCGGCTCCTACGGCGGCTACATGGTCGCGGCAGCCCTGGCCTTCCGTCCGGAAGAGTTCACCGCGGGCATCAACATCTTCGGCGTCACGAACTGGGTCCGCACGCTGGAATCGATCCCGCCATGGTGGGGCGCACAGCGTATCTCGCTGTTCGACGAACTCGGCGATCCGTCCAAGGAAAAGGAACGCCTGACCCGCATCTCTCCGCTCTTCCACGCCGACAAGATAACCAAGCCAATGCTGGTCATTCAGGGGGCCAACGATCCGCGCGTGCTGCAAGTCGAAAGCGATGAAATCGTCACCGGAGCAAGGAAGAACAATGTACCCGTCGAGTACATCGTCTTCCCCGACGAGGGCCATGGCTTCCTCCGCAAGGAAAACCGCATCACCGCCTCGAACGCCTACCTGGCTTTCCTCAACCAGCACCTGAAAGGCATCGCCCCGCCGGAAGGCGCCTACGCATCGCCGGCGGCGCCCGTCGCTCCGGCGGCGCCTGCTGCCCCGGCTCAGTAACGCGCGAATCTGCTCCTCCCCTTCCAACGGGGAGGAGCAAGCCCGCTGCTCGCGGGCGGTCTGGATTGGGTGAAGATTTCTTTTCATTTGCTGGCGCTCATCATGGTTCTGCACATGCAGCCCATGCCAACCGGGCAACCGTGAGCGCCGCCCCTCGCTCTTTCAGAGTGGGGGCAAGGCCTCTAGGCCTGGATGCTCCCGCCACCCTGAACGCGCTGCCGCGCCAGCGCGCTATCCATCGGCGACAGGCCCAGCCGGTCCACCAGCTGGCGCATCAGCGTGTCCTCATGTGGATCGCGGGCGCCGTCGGCCAGCACCACTTTCCACAATGCCTCGACAATCGCGATGCGGTCCTCGATCGGGATTGCAGTCCGGATCGCCCTGGTGAACTGGTACATGTCGATCGACTCCAGTTCGGCATTCTCGCCCTCAGCCCGCAGCTTTGCCGCGCCGGCGGCATCAAGCCCGAAGCGCGACATCAGCACGTCGTCCACGACCTGGCTCTCGTCCGCGCCGTATTGATCGTCGGCTCGCGCCGCCATCACGAGCACTGCGGCGATCGCAGAGCGCGCATCCGCCTCGGGCAGGTCTGCAGGCGCCGTGGCGCGCATCATTCGCTTGAGAAAATCGAGAGCCATGCCGCTGGAATGGCGCCTTTGCACGGCGCGGACAACCCGGTCGAGATGGCAATTCCGTGACGATTCAGCCGCGCTTCGGCGGGTTGAAGATCGCCGCCACGGTCTCAGCATCAATGCCCAGCGCCCCAAACACGGGCGCAAAGGTCGCCATCCGCGTCGCGTCATTCGGGCCCAGCGTGATGCCACCATCGACAACCAGTGCATGCCCCGTCACGAAGCTGGCTCCGTCCGAGCCCAGATAGAGCGCCGCCTCCGCTATGTCCGATCCGCGCCCGCCGCGCGGGATGGGCTGCGTATGCGTGTTCGCTTCCACCAGCGCGTCGATGCGCGTCTCGGCCAGCTGCCGCGGAATGCCGAACGCGGCCGCAAAGATGTTCGTTGCGATCATGCCGGGGCAGATACAGTTCACCCGTATGTTCTCGGCCCCCAGCTGCGCCGCAGCCGCATGCGTCATGTGAACGACAGCCGCCTTGGCGATCGAATACAGCAGCGGCCCATAGCCCGTCTGCAGCCCCGCAATCGACGCGGTGGAGATGATCGATCCGCTTCCCTGCTCGCGCATGATCGGCACGGCGTACTTCATGCCAAACAGCGCCGCACGCACATGCAGATGCATCACCGAGTCAAAACCCTCGGCCGTCACGCCATCCGCGAGCTCGCGCACACCGCCCGTGCCGGCATTGTTGAACAGGATATCGAGCTTGCCGAAACTGTCCTTCGCCGCATTTACCGCCGCCGCAATCTCCGCCTCGTTCATCACGTCACAGCGGACAAAGCGCACCCTGTCCTTGTGCGCGTGTTCGATCTGCGCGCCCTTGTCCTCCTGCAGGTCAGCGGCAATCACCCGCGCGCCTTCCGCAATAAACAGATCAACGGTTGCGCGGCCAATCCCGCTCGCCGCCCCGGTGATCACCGCAACCTTGCCGTCCAGACGTCCCGCCATTGTTTCATCCTGCTTTTGAGGAGAGCCTACGCGCGAGGAGGATCGTGCGCTACGCCTTCGGCTTCATGTAGCTGTCGAAGTTCCGGATGTAGGCGTCGAGATTGCCCTCAAGCATCTGACGGAAGCCATCGACAAAATAGTCCGCGATCTCGTCGCGCTTGGCCGCCATCGCTTCGCCCGTAGAATACCCGCCTGCCGCGAGGAAGGCGCAGAAGCGCGCCGAGGCAAACAACATCGACGCATTCACCAGTTCCCGCGGGGCGCTGTCAGCCTGCTGATTGGAAAGGGCGATGTGGGCGTCTGCCCGCGCGTAGAAGGCATCATCGAAGATGTCGGCCATGTTTGGTTCCTGAAGAATGACGGTTGCACGATAGCGGCTGTTCACTGCACCGCCAGTCACGCTTCTGCAAAAGCCCGCAGATGCCTACTGCGCCGGCTCCGGTATCGGCCCGACATTCGTTTTCCGCGACACCAGGTTGAAGAAGTGGAACACCTTCTCCAGGTTCTGCCGCCCGCGCCGGATGAAGAACTCGTGCTCCAGCCCCGGAAATTCCAGATAGACGTGCTGTGCGCCGACCTTCTGCAACTCGCGCACCGAGGCGCGTGAGCTCATCTTGTTGACGACATTGTCCTCCGCGCCGTGCATCACCAGAACCGGCACAGCCTTCAGCCGCTCTGCCGATGCGTTCGGCCCCACGCCGCCGCCTGCAATCGGCGCGATCCCGGCCCACAGCGTGTTGTGCTTGGCGCCGAGGAAGAGCGTCCCGAACCCGCCCATCGAATGGCCCGTCAGATAGATGCGGTCCGCATTCACATTGAACCTGTCCCGCACCATCCCAAGCACCGTCAGAGCATCAAGCTCGGAGAGAGCGTTGGTCGCCCATTTCGCGCCCGTCTCCGGGTTCACATCCGCCGTCTCGACCAGAACAGGTGTGCCGCGGGCCGGCCCCCAGCCACCGAATGTCGAGAACCCCATCGGCGCCAGCACGATGTACCCATCGCGCTGGGCAAAGTCTGTCGTGCCATCAAACAGCATCTGCTGCAGCGGCGTCACCCCCGCCCCGTGCAGGTCAACGATCAGCGGCCACTTCCTGGCAGGGTCATACCCCTCCGGCACGAACAGGGTGAACGGCATCCGCGCATTTGCCGCGTCCAGTTCATAGCCACACATCAGGATGCGCTGCTGGCTGGCGGTCAGCGGCGGCTGGGCTGAGCGCGGGATGTTCGCCCGTTGCGCAATCGCATCGTTCGGGTCGGTCGATGGCGCCGGCTGCGGTACGAGGCGCACGCCTTCATGCGTGACGTTGGGTACGCCCGCGCTGGCCGCCGCTTCGGCCTCCGTGAGAAATGTACACGCCAGCCCTCGCGCCGTTTCCGCCGCAGACACGGGGATGGGCACGACATCGACCGTGCTCGCGCACGCCGCCGCCAGCAGCGCCCCGACCACCAGCACCTTCACCCGTCCAAGCGACATCGTCGTCCCTCCCGCCTCATCGTCTTTTGCTGGTCAGGCTAGCGCCGTCCCGGAAAAAGCCACGCGCAAAACCCTCTGTCCGGCATGATTGTTTCCCTGGCCACCCCGCCATTCGCGCCAAATCGACGCTTTTTGCCCCGCGGCCCTTCGCGAAACTTGATTCCGGCGCGCGTGGGGGCTACCGGAAAGCCCGCTGGTTCGCAGGCTCACTTGCTGGGAACCTGGCGGCCCGTTTCTGGATTTTCGACCGGAGATTCCACCGATGAAGGTGCTCGTACCCGTCAAGCGGGTTATTGACTACAACGTCCGTCCGCGCGTGAAGGCCGACCAGAGCGGTGTGGACCTCGCCAACGTGAAGATGGCGATGAACCCGTTTGACGAGATCTCCATCGAGGAGGCCGTCCGCCTGAAGGAAAAAGGCGTGGCCACCGAGATCGTGGTCGTCTCAATCGGCCCCGCCCAGGCGCAGGAAACCATTCGCGTCGGTCTCGCCATGGGCGCGGACCGCGGCATCCTCGTGCAGACCGATGCAGCCGTTGAACCGCTCGCCGTTGCCAAGATCCTGGCGAAGATCGTCGAGTCTGAACAGCCTGGCCTCGTCATCGCCGGGAAGCAGGCAATCGACGATGACTCCAACGCGACCGGACAGATGCTCGCAGCCCTCCTCGGCTGGCCGCAGGGAACATTCGCCTCGGCCGTTGCGAAAGATGGCGAGACCCTGAAAGTCACCCGCGAGATCGATGGCGGCCTGCAGACGCTCGCACTCCAGCTGCCGGCCGTCGTCACCACAGACCTCCGTCTCAACGAGCCGCGCTTTGCTTCGCTTCCCAACATCATGAAGGCGAAGAAGAAGCCGATCGACATAAAATCGCCTGCCGACTACGGCGTCGACATCGCGCCGCGCCTGTCGGTGGTCAAAGTCACCGAGCCGAAGAAGCGTGAAGCTGGCGAAAAGGTCGCCGACGTCGACGCCCTGATCGCGAAACTCAAATCCGTGGGAGCCATCTGATCATGGCCGTTCTCGTCCTCGCTGAACACAGCAACGCCGCCCTCAACGACGTCACCGCGAAGACCGTCGCCGCCGCCCAGGCGTTCGGCGGCGATATCGATGTGCTGGTCGCCGGCCACAATGCCGGCGCAGCCGCACAGGCCGCCTCCAAACTCGCCGGCGTCCGCAAGGTCATCCATGTTGAAGGCGACGTGTTCAACCACGGCATCGCCGAAGCAATCGAAGCGCTCGTCGTCCCGATGATGGCCGGCTACGACGCTTTCTTTGCGCCCGCCACCAGCATCGGCAAGAACGCAGCCCCGCGGATCGCCGCGAAGCTCGACGTGATGCAGGTCTCCGAGATCACGAAAGTGATCGACGCCTCGACCTTCGAGCGCCCGATCTACGCCGGCAACGCGATCATGACGGTGAAATCATCCGACGCGAAGAAAGTCATCACCGTCCGCGGCACGGCATTCCAGGCGGTCGCCGCAACGGGCTCTGCGTCGGTCGAAACAGCCGCCGCCCCGGCGGGCCCCTTCAAGTCAGCCTTTGTATCGGCCGAGATCGCGAAGTCGGACCGCCCCGAACTCGCTTCCGCCAAGCGCGTCGTCTCCGGCGGCCGCGCACTTGCGTCGGCTGAACAGTTCAAAGCGGTGATCCTGCCGCTCGCCGACAAGCTCGGTGCGGGCGTCGGCGCCTCGCGCGCTGCCGTGGATGCAGGCTACGCCCCCAACGACTATCAGGTCGGCCAGACCGGCAAGGTCGTCGCCCCGGAGCTCTACGTCGCCGTCGGCATCTCCGGCGCCATCCAGCACCTCGCGGGCATGAAGGACTCGAAAATCATCGTCGCCATCAACAAGGACGAAGAAGCCCCGATCTTCCAGGTCGCGGACTACAGCCTCGTCGGCGACCTCTTCAAGATCGTGCCCGAACTGACGGACAAGCTTTGATTCTGGACCGCCGGGCCCCTGCCGGGGCCACGCCGCCGAGCGGTTTATCCAAGCTTCCAAAGGCCCGCCCCCGAAGGCGGGCCTTTTTGCATTCCCCAGCGCGAAATGGACTCCTCCAGAAAGCGCGTCCAATATCCCCATAAGACAAAGGGGAGTTGAGCATGCCACCGCAGGGAATGATCGTCGGCGATAACTGGCTCGCCATCATCGTGGCCGCCATCGCCTTCTACGCCATCGGTTTCATCATCTACGGTGCGGTATTCTCCAAGCTCTGGATGCAGGTGTCCGGCTACACGCAGGAACAGCTGAAGCCGCACATGTGGAAGATGGCGATCTCGCCCATCATGCCGGTGCTCACCGCCATCGGCCTCGCCATCATTCTCAAGATGTGCGGCGTCACAAACCTCGCCGCAGGGCTCGTCGTCACCTCACAGATCTGGTTCTTCCTGATCCTGTCGACGCGTCTGTATTCCTTCGTCTACAGCCCCGAACGCCCCGGTCTGCTGATCATGGACGCGATCCACCTGCTGCTGGGATTTCTCGCTGCGGGCGCCGTGATCTCCGCCTGGCCCTGACGGCGCTTGGCGTGCAGCCCGCGCCATGGTCTTGTCTGGCCAGATCGACACAAGGGTACCCCATGCGCCTCCTTCTTGCCGCCGCTTCTGTCATGGCGCTTGCCGCATGCACGACTGCGCCGGTTGACCCAATCGTCTCCGAAGCGCCCGCCCCGGCCTTTTCATCTGCCGACCCCGGCGCCGGCGAAGCCGCGTTCCGCGCGCTCTACAAGGAACTGGTCGAAACCAACACCACATACTCCGTGGGCTCCTGCACGCTTGCCTCGGAACGGATGAAGGCGCGCCTTCTCGCCGCCGGCTATCCGGAAAGCGACCTCCATATCCTCGTCGATCCGAAGCCGAACCGCCCGCAGGATGGCAACCTCGTCGCCATCCTTCCGGGCACTGACGCTGCTGCAAAACCCATCCTCCTGATGGCGCACATCGATGTCGTGGAAGCGAAGCGCGAAGACTGGGTCCGCGACCCCTTCGTGCTGACGGAAGAAGGCGGATATTTCTACGCCCGCGGCGCCAGCGACGACAAATCCATGGCGGCCATCTTCACGGACTCGATGATCCGCTACAGGCAGGAAGGCTACAGGCCCGCCAGCACCATCAAGATGATGCTCAACTGCGGCGAGGAGAGCGCCAACGAATTCATCGGCGCAAAATACATGGTCGAAAACCATCTCGACCTGATCTCTGCCGCGTTCGCACTCAACGAAGGCGCCGGTGGCCGGCTCGACCCCGCTACAGGCCGCTACCTCTACAATGGCGTGCAGGCCGGTGAGAAACTCTATCAGGACTTCACCATCGAGGTGACCAATCCGGGCGGCCACTCCTCGCGCCCTGTGCCCGACAACGCCATCTATGAACTCGGGCAGGCGCTGATGAAGGTGCAGGCCTACGAATTCCCGACCGAGTTCAATGACGCGACACGCACCTTCTTCCGTCGCATGGGCCAGATCACGCCCGGTCAGGAAGGACAGGATATGCGCGACGCGGCTGATGGCGAAAGCGCCGCCGCCATCCGCCGCCTGTCGGCAAATCCCTCCTACAACGCCACGCTGCGCACCACTTGCGTTGCAACGCAGCTGACCGCCGGCCACGCGCCCAACGCCCTGCCCCAGCGCGCCACCGCCAACGTCAACTGCCGCATCTTCCCCGGCCACACCCAGGAAGAGATCCGCGAGCAGCTCCAGGACGCCATCAAGAACAGCGACGTCAAAGTCGCGCTGCGCTCGCCGCCCGAAACGCCGATGAAGGCGCCGCCGCTACCGGCCGCAATCCTCGGGCCGATTGAACAGCTCACCGAGAAGATGTGGCCGGGCGTGCCCGTCATCCCCGCCATGGCCACGGGCGCCACTGACGGCCGCTTCACGACGCCAGCCGGCATCCCGACCTACGGCATCTCGGGTATCTTCGCAGACCCCAACACAACGAACGCCCACGGCCTCAACGAACGCGTCGGCGTCAAGCAACTTCTCGAAGGCCGCATGTTTCTCTACCAGCTCGTGAAGATGTATGCGCGCGGGCAGTAGTGCGGCGGGTCATGGGCTCGCAAACATTGCAAACTCCATGAAGGCGCTCGCCGTCTGCACGGCGGCTCCAGCCTCTGGCGGCCCCATGCTCCCGCCATCGCCCGGATCGTGATGCTGCGAGGCGGCTACTGAGCGATGGAGAAGCTCCACATCGCCAACCATATCCGCCGCCTCCGCTTCGAACACGGCGAGATGACGCAGAGCGATCTCGCCGAGCGCATCTGCGTGACGCGCCAGACGATTGCGGCTATCGAAGCGGGTAAGTACGGTCCTTCACCTGAGGAAGCCTTCCGGATCGCACACGTCTTCAACGTCGGCATCGAAGGCGTGTTCGAATGGGATGAGGCTCAAGCCCAGTTCATGCCCTTCAGCAGGAGCACCGCCCCAGCCGCCGACGCTGCTGACAGGACCGTGCCCCACACGATGTCCACCAGGCTCATGGCCACGGGCCAGTTCTTGATGACCGCCCAGTTCGTCAGGTCATAAGTCCCGTAGGCGATCATGCCGAGGAATCCGCCCAGCATTGCCGCCTTCATCCAGTCGCCGCTCTCGAGCGCCGGGGCCACCGCGAAAAAACCCAGGCCAGCGGAGAAGAGCAGGTAAAACGCGACCGCAGGAACAATCTGCACGTCCGACCGCCGCAGCTCGCCCAGTTGCTGGAAAATCCACTCCCGCGCGATAATGCCGAGCCACAGCCCGTCCAGCACGCCAAGGATCAGACCGGCCGCGAGCGCACCCTTCACAATGTCCATCGCATAGTCTCCAAGAATGCCTTGATACGCACGCCAGCCCGCGCGGATGCATTGCATCCCCAACCCGTCAGCCGTAAGCCAGAACACCCTCCGCCGCGAGCCCAGATGCGTAACCACAACATCCTGTTCGCGCTGCTGATTTTCAGCCTGATTGCGCCACCCGTCCTGGCCCACGCCATTGGCGGCCGTGACGCCGCGTTCGTGCAGGCGACCGTCGGCGCAGACCCGTTCCCCTTCCTCTATCTCGGCGCCAAGCACATGGTGACGGGATACGACCACCTTCTCTTCCTGCTGGGCGTGATTTTCTTCCTCTACCGCCTCAGGGACATCCTGCTCTACGTCACGCTGTTCTCGCTGGGGCACTCCACCACGCTGATCCTCGGCGTCCTGTTCGACCTTGGCGTGTCCTCGCATCTGGTCGACATGGTCATCGGCCTCTCCGTCTGCTGGAAGGCGTTCGAGAATCTCGGCGGTTTCCGCAGGCTCGGCTGGCCGATCGACAACCAGATTGCCGTCGGGGGCTTCGGGCTGATCCACGGCCTTGGCCTCGCGACCAAGCTCCAGGACCTCGGCCTCAATCAGGACGGCCTCCTCGCCAACCTCATCGCCTTCAACATCGGCGTCGAGATCGGCCAGGTCGTCGCCCTGTCGATCATCCTCCTCGCCATGACGCTCTGGCGCACGACCAAATCCTTCGGACGCTACGCCACGGCGGCCAACGCACTTCTGTTCCTCGCTGGCGTCGTGCTGGCAGGCGAGCAGCTTGCAGGTTACTTTCTCGCAGGAGACGCATGATGCCCCACGAGCAGGACATTCGCCCCGTCGCGCTTAATGTGTCGGGCAAAACGCTTGCCCTCATCACTGGCGGCGGATTTGTTCTCGGCGCGCTGATCGTCGTCGGCGCCATCATGCCGGCCGAGTTCAACACCGACCCCCTCGGCATCGGCAAGGCCACCGGCATTGGCCGCCTCTGGGCGCCGGAGGAAAAGGGCTTTTCCGGCGGCGGCGCGCTTGCGACTTCGTCAGACGCGCCAAAGACATCGCATATCGTCGACATCCCGCTCGGCGCCGCCGACTGGAAGGAGGCCGCGATCGAATACAAGGTCGCGATGAAGCCCGGCCAGTCGATCTTCTACAAATGGACAGCCACCAATCTCGACGGCACGCCCGCCACCATCCCCGTCGAGACCGACCAGCACGGCCACGACCTCCCGCCCGCAGGCCAGCCGCAGACCGTCATCGACTATCGCAAAGCGCGCCTCCTGTCCGACCAGGGCAGCCTCACCGCCCCGATCGACGGCATTTTCGGCTGGTACTTCAAGAACCACAGCCCGGATCCCATCATGATCCGCGTCGAAATCGAGGGCTTCTACACCCTCGTCCCCCCCGGCCAACCCGGCAACGAGTTCTCGATCCGCCCCTTCGACCCCAGCGCGGCCGAACTGCAGGAAGACCAGTAGCCAAGCCTCCCCGCGCCACAATTTCGCGCTAACCTACCCTCATCGCTTGTGTTGGGACGCCCACCCTTTTCGTTTCGGAGACGCGAATGATCGGCCGCGCCATCCTGTCTGCATCGCTCGTGGTCACGCTTGCAGCCTGCGCCTCGTCACGGCCCGCGCCCATCGTCGGTGGCGGAACCCGTCCCGGCCCGGTCGTCACCCGGCCGCCCATAACCCCTGGACCCGTGACGCCCGCGCCCGCTGATTTCATCCTGACGCCCGTCGCGTTCGACAGCGTTCCCGGCTGGGCCAGGGCCGACATGGCGCCTGCCCTTCAGGCCTTCAAACGCCAGTGCGACTCCTGGCGCCTGCGCGCGCCCGATGCTCCGCTCAGCGGCGGGCGCTATGGCGGCCGCGTCGGCGACTGGTTCAACGCCTGCAACGCATCGCTCGCTATCCAGACGGGACAGGAACGCTGGTTCTTCGAAGCGTATTTCGATCCGCAATACGTGCTCGGCCCGGGCGAAGCGAGGCTGACTTCCTATTTCGAACCCGTCATCCAGGCCAGCCGCGAATGGTCGCCGCAATTCACCGAGCCACTGCTCAAGCGTCCGTCCGACATGATCACGGTCGATCTCAACGCCTTTGCCGAAGCCTACGACAACGAAGCCCTCCGCGGTGCGCCGCGCTCGCTCAACGGCCGCATCAACGGCGACCGCATCGTGCCCTACCCGAAGCGCGAGGCGATCACGCCCTATCTCGGCCAGGTCATCGGCTACGCCCACCCCGCCGACGTCTACAACCTGCAGGTGCAAGGCTCTGGCCGTCTTCAGTTCGCGGACGGCTCGCAGGCCCGTGCGCAGTTCTCGGCCCAGAACGGTTATAAGTGGAACTCCGCGCTCGGCGCCCTTCGTAAATCTGGCCGACTCCAAAGCCCGACCTGGACCAACTTCCGCACCTGGCTCGACACCAACCCAGCCGAACAGAAGTCAGCCCTCAACGCCGATCCCTCCTACGTCTTCTTCCAGGAGGAAACGATCACCGACCATGCCGCCGGCCCGAAGGGCGCAGCCAACGTTCCGCTCACGCCGATGGGCTCGATCGCTGTCGATCCAGCCTTCCATCCCTACGGCGCCATCGTGTTCATCGATGGTGAGTATAACGGCACACCCTTCCAGCGGCTCCTTGTTGCGCAGGATACAGGAGGCGCCATCCGTCGCGGCCCCAATCGCGGCGACGTCTTCGCCGGCACAGGAGCCGAAGCGGGCGCCTATGCCGAACGCATGAACTCCGCAGGCCCTCGCTGGTACACGTTGCTCCCGAAATCCTTCTCCGCGCCCCTTGCCGCCAACCCGCACCCCTCTCCCGGCTGATCCATGAAACGCAGCACCGCGCTGATCGCCTTCGCCCTCATGGCCGGCTGCGCCTCTGCCACAGCACAGGAGCCTGATCTCGTCACCTGGTAGTCGCCCCTGGGCAAGGTCGCCTACACATCCGAGAGCGGCCCGAGCGGCGTCCTCGAATACCCCGTCCCGTTCGGCGACAATGTCGGCTACCTCTATATCAACGGCCTCGCCGGCGAATTCGGCGGACCCGGTCCGCTGAAAGGCTACTGGTCCGAGCCCGACGTCAGCCATGACGACGAGGACGACGCTACCCTCATCTGCCCCTTTGCCATCATCGACGACCACGGACGCACCACGCGCAACTGGGGCCAGCTGATTATCGCCTTCACCGGCGACGACTTCCCAACCGACTTTGTCCTGATGCGCGCGCGTTGCTTCGAGGAGCCGGACGAAGTCATCAACGGCAAACTGGCGCGCTGATCGCTTCACCCGCCACGGTGGGTTCAGCCTGTTCTCACCGGCATGATAAAGCGCGATCCGAGTGCCCGCGGGATCGCGCAGCTGCGCCACGCGCCAGAGATTGCTCATCGTCTCCGGGTCCCGCTCGAAGACAACGCCCTTCTCTTTCAACTCGAGCACCAGCTCATCAAGCCGGTCACTCTCGAACCAGAGCTCCGGCCTTATCGCCACCGGCCCATCCGTCCACCTTCTCGATCGACTTCGAAGCTCCAGCCGCCAACACCTGCGCTTGTCGGATGAGCCACCCGCGTCTCCCCCCCCCCCCCGACACTCAAGCCCAGTCTAGAGGCATCACATCGAGCCCACCACGGCAGCCTTTCCTTCGCTCGTGCGTTCTGGCCTATTGCTGTTGCAATCGTGGGAGACAGGACATGCGTTGGAAAGGCGGCCGCTCGGGCGGCGGGATCGAGGACCGGCGCGGTCTTGGCGCAGGTGCAGTCGCCGGCGGCGGAGGCATTGTCGGCATCATCGCGGTGCTCGCCTACGTTTTTCTCGGCGTTGACCCCAACACAACGCAATCCGTCGCTGGCGTCTTCATCGGCCAGGGCGCTCAGGAACGCGGCACGATGGGCACGCCTGAGGATGACGCCGGCCGCTTCGTCGACGTCGTCGGCGCCAATGTGAACGATGTCTGGGCGCAGGCGATGAGCGGGTACACCCCACCCAAAGTCGTCCTCTACGACACCGGCACCGGCACGGGATGCGGCTACGGCCAGGCGGCGATGGGCCCGTTCTATTGCCCCACCGACCAGACCGTCTATCTTGACCTTTCGTTCTGGCAGACGATGAGCGAGCAACTCGGCGCGTCCGACGCGGACTTCGCCAAGGCCTATGTCATCGCCCACGAATTCGGTCACCACGTGCAGACGCTCAGCGGCGCCTCGCAAAAGGTGCAGCGAGCGCAGCAATCCCTGGGCCAGGAAGAAGGCAACCGCTACTCCGTCGCCCTTGAGCTCCAGGCCGACTGCTATGCGGGCGTGTGGGCGGCGAACGCCAGCAAGGTTTCCGGCGGCAATGTCGCGATGGAATCCGGAGACCTCGAAGCCGGCCTCACAACCGCCAAGGCCATCGGTGACGACACGCTGCAGAAGCGTCAGGGCGGCCGCGTGACGCCGGAAAATTTCACTCATGGCTCATCGGCCGAGCGCATGCGGTGGCTCACATCCGGCTACACGTCAGGCGATCCCAGGACGTGCGACGGTCCCTTCCAGGGGCTCTGATCATGGCCGCAACGCCGGGCAATGCGCACGGTGTCATGGACTCCTGGCGCGAGGCAGGGTCGAAGAGATAGTTCGCCTAGGATCACGGCTTAGACGTCGAAGTCCGTGATCGCTTTGCCCCGCTTCATGATCAGGCCGCGAAAGCGCGATGGAAGAGCGTGTGTTCCTCGCAGACGGCGGCTATCGCCCCTAACCCTACGCCAGCTTGACACGCCGGCGCCTCAGGCGTCGGCTGCCACTTCAAACAAAAGAACGGCGCGCAACTTCGACAAGCGCCGTCGCGGGGAAAAACATGTGTGGACTTATCGGCGGCGTCTCCCGCAAACCCGTAGCCCGTGATCGCATCCAGGCGGCGCTTGACGCTCTCGATCATCGGGGGCCCGACGGTCAGGGCCACTGGCGTGATGGCCACTTCTTCCTCGGTCACACGCGCCTGTCGATCATTGGGCTCAACAATGGCGACCAGCCGATGTCGAACGCCGACGGCGACGTCCACCTCGCCGTCAATGGCGAGTTCTACGGGTACAAGGCGGTTCGCGACGACCTCCGTGCCCGGGGAAGCAGATTCACGACCGATTCCGACAGCGAAATCGCCCTGCACCTCTATCTCCAGCACGGCATGCGCGCGACCGAGCAGCTGCGTGGCGAGTTCGCGGTCCTGATCGCCGATCAGCGCCGCGACATTATGATCGCGATCCGCGACCGCTTCGGCATCAAGCCGCTGTTCTACGCGGTGACGCCGGACGGCGTCTTCTTCGCATCCGAGATCAAGGCGCTTCTTGCGCTGGGCGTCCCGGCGGCATGGGACGCAGAGGCCGCGTGGCAGGATCTGTTCATCGTCCGCAATCACGAGCGCACCATGTTTGCCGGCATCCGCTCGGTGCCGCAGGGATGCTACGCCGTCGTCCGCGGCAATGACGTGCAGATCTACCGCTATTGGGACTGGGACTTCCCGACCACCGAGGAAACCACCACCGACACGCGCTCCGAAGTCGAGGTGGTCGCCGGCTTCCGCGAAGTTCTCAGCGAGGCGGTGCGCGAGCGCATGGTCGCGGATGTGGAGGTGGGCTGCTATCTCTCCGGCGGCATTGACAGCTGCGCTGTTCTCGGTCTCGCACAACGCGAAATGCAGCGACCGATCCGCGCCTATACGCTCGCCTTCGACGATGCGGTATGGGACGAAAGCCCGATCGCGCGGCGCCAGGCCGAGTTCGTCGGCGCCACCTACCACCAGGTCCCCGTCACGCGACAAGCGCTGGCCGACGCCTATTCTGACGCCGTCTGGCATTCCGAAACACCAATGGTGAACGGCCATGGCGCGGCCAAATTCCTGCTCTCGCGGGCCGTGCGCGATGCGGGTCTGAAAGTGGTCTTCACCGGCGAAGGGTCGGACGAGCTCCTTGGCGGATACGCAACCTTCCGGCGCGATGCGCTGCTGCACCATCCCAATGGCCGCAGCAGGGCGGATACCGATGCGCTGATCGCGCAGATGTTCGACCGCAACCCCGCCACACGCTCCATCTTCATGCAGCAGGCCGCCGACAATCCGATCTTCGTGGAAGTCGTGAACCGGCTCGGCTTTCTCCCCTCCTTCATCGAAACCTTCGGCGCGATGGGCGCCACGCTGTCGGCGGGGTTGCGCGCAGATGTTGCAAAGTCTGTGGCGGGAAAATCAGTCTACGCCGACGTGCTCGACAGCCTGCCCCTGTCCATGGCCATCGCCGGGCGCGACCGGCTGCACCAGGGCCTCTATGTGAATTCCAAGACCCACCTGGCGAACTTCATCCTCACCTTCCTCGGCGACCGGATGGAGATGGCGCATTCGATCGAGGGCCGCGTCCCCTTCCTCGACCATCACGTCGCCCACTACGCCGCGCGCATTCCCATCGCCATGAAGATAAAGGGCTACCGCGAGAAGCATGTGCTGCGCGAAGCAGCCAAGGATGTGCTGATCGAGGAAGTCTACAACCGCGAGAAGCATCCCTTCACATCGCCACCCGCCGCAGCCGGTGATCCGATGATGACAATGCTGGCCGACGTCATCGCCTCACGCGCCCTCGACGACCAGCCGATCTTCGACCCCACAAAGGCCCGTGCCGCATTCAAGGACATGCAGACCTGCCCACCCGACCAACGCCCCGCCTACGAAGGCCGCATCCAGCGCATCGTCTCGACAACGCTGATGCATGAACGGTTCGGAATGTCGGGCAGCTTGCCCGATTAGCGAACAAGGAAAAGCCCGGCATTGAGCCGGGCTCTCCCAGTCTTTGGTTGAAGGCTCTATCAGGTGTCGAGGAACGACCGCAGCTTCCTTGACCGGCTCGGATGCTTCAGCTTGCGCAGCGCCTTCGCCTCGATCTGACGGATGCGTTCGCGGGTCACCGAGAACTGCTGGCCGACTTCTTCCAGCGTGTGGTCGGTGTTCATGCCGATGCCGAAGCGCATGCGCAGCACGCGTTCTTCCCTCGGCGTGAGCGAGGCGAGCACGCGGGTGGTCGTCTCGCGCAGGTTTGACTGGATCGCGGCGTCCACCGGCAGAAGCGCCGACTTGTCCTCGATGAAGTCGCCAAGGTTCGAATCCTCGTCGTCGCCAATCGGCGTCTCAAGCGAGATCGGCTCCTTCGCGATCTTCAGGACCTTGCGGATCTTCTCCAGCGGCAGGCCCAGCTTCTCGGCCAGCTCTTCCGGCGTCGGCTCACGGCCGATCTCGTGCAGCATCTGGCGCTGCGTACGGACGATCTTGTTGATCGTCTCGATCATGTGCACCGGGATGCGGATCGTACGTGCCTGGTCCGCGATCGAGCGGGTGATCGCCTGACGGATCCACCACGTCGCGTAGGTCGAGAACTTGTAGCCGCGGCGGTACTCGAACTTGTCGACAGCCTTCATCAGGCCGATGTTTCCTTCCTGGATCAGATCCAGGAATTGCAAACCGCGGTTCGTATACTTCTTGGCGATCGAAATCACGAGACGGAGGTTGGCTTCCACCATCTCCTTCTTCGCCTGACGCGCTTCGCGCTCGCCCTTCTGCACGGTCTGGACGATGCGGCGGAAGTCATCGATCGGAACGCCCATCTCCTGCGCCAGCGTCGAGATGTCCTCGCGCAGCTGCGTGATCTTGCGCGTCTCGGTGGTGACGAACTTTTTCCACTGCTTGGACAGCGCGCCGACCCGATCGGTCCAGTCCGGCTTCAGCTCATTGCCGAAATAGTTGTCGAGGAAGTCCTGCCTGCCGACGCCATGCAGATCGGCCAGGCGCATCAGCTTGCCTTCAAGCTGGATGAGCTTCTTGTTGATCTCGTAAAGCTGTTCGACCAGCGTCTCGATACGCGCATTGTTGAGGTGCAGCGTCTTGAGGTTCTCGATGATGTCGGAAACGATCTCGTCGTATTCCTTGAAGTCCTTCGGCGTCAGCGCCTTGCCTTCGAGCTTCCGCGCGATCAGCCGCTCCTGCAGCTTGCGGTAGCGGACGAAATTCTCGCCCACGGCGTCGAGCGTCTTGGTGACGCCCTCGCGCAGCTCGGCTTCCATGGCCGACATCGACATGGCGCCGCCATCGTCGAACTCGTCCTCGGCATCGGCGGCTTCGGCCTCTGCCTGCTTCTGGCGCTCAAGCTCGACTTCATCCACGTCCTCGTCGCGCGCGCGGCGTGGCGGCGGGGGCTTGGCGGCCTTCTCCTTGGCGCGCTCGGCCTCGGCGAGCTTCTTGGCGGTGATTGGCGCGGTCGAGGGCGGCGGCGCGCCGCCCTGCAGCACGATCTGCGAATTGTCGACGATGCCGCCATGGGCCGCCGCATAGGTCGCTTCGAGATCGATGATGTCGCGCAGCAGCACGCGCTCTTCACTCAGTTCCTGGCGCCACACCATGATGGCTTCAAACGTCAGCGGGCTTTCGCACAGGCCGCGGATCATCGCGTCGCGACCGGCCTCGATGCGCTTGGCGATGGCGATCTCGCCCTCGCGCGACAGAAGCTCGACCGAGCCCATCTCGCGCAGGTACATCCGCACCGGATCGTCCGTGCGGTCGTAGCGATCCTTCGTGGCGGTGGTCAGCGCCGTGGATTTCGAGCGCGCGGGCGTGCCGTCTTCGCCCTCTTCGCCGTCTTCGCCGGCTTCCTGCTCGCGCTCGGAATCCTCGACATCGTCTTCGGACTCGACGACGTTGATGCCCATCTCCGAGAGTTGGGACATGATGTCCTCGATCTGCTCGGACGAATTCTGATCGGACGGCAGAACCTTGTTCAGCTCGTCATAGGTAACGAATCCACGCGCCTTGGCCGACTTGATGAATTTCTTCACCGTGGCGTCATTCATGTCGAGCAGCGGACCGTCCGTCGCCTCGGAGGCGGACTTACGCTTCGCTGTCGCTTCCGATTTCGCCATTCCGTCTCTCCGCAGACCCTTGTTGTCAGTCCGGCCATCCGGGGCCGTCTCGACTTTAGCCGGCTGGGCCTTAACCGTGCCGGTCTTCTCGCTCCCGCCTTTCGGCGGGGTCTCCTTCGTTGCAGCGGGTTTCTCCGACGCCTTGGGAGGCGGCGCTTTAACCGGCTGGGTCTTGGCCGCAAGCGGCTTTGGTGTCGCGACCGGTTTGGCCGCGGCCTTGGTCCCGGCGCTTCCCTTGATCACGGGCTTCACAGGCTCAGCCTTTTTCGAATCCTTGCCCGTTGCCGCCTTTGCGGCTTGAGGCTTGGCAGCAGGCTTGCCCTTGGCATCGGCCCTGGCTGGCGCTTTCGCAGTCGCCTTGCCTTTGGCCGGGGGGGCTTTCGCCTTATTCTTCAAATCAGTCTTCAGAGCGTTTCGACTCCATAGCGGCCCCCATCCCACCGATGGCGTTCCTGAGATCCTGCGCGCCGTCGCTCGCGGGTGAGGTCGTCGCCTCGTCCACAACCGACCGGCTGGCGCTGCGACGCTCGATCACTTTCTGCATGATCCTTGCCTGATGGGCGGCGCTCATGATTTCCACGCCTTCCTCGTCAGCCCGTTTCGTCGCCTGCACCTCAACCGCAAGCGTCCTTGCCACATGGAACCTCCCGATGGCGTCAAGCCAATCGCGACCCTCGTTAGACAAAGGGTCCATCGGCTGCCCGACAGGGAAGGTTTCCAAAAGCTCGACAGCCCGCTTGCGGCCAAGGCTACGTAGATGGGCCGCAACAGTACTCCGGTCAAGCATTTCGGACCCATTGTAGACGTCAAAGGCTGCGGTTCTGATCGCATCTGCGTCAGGATCGTCGAATACCGCCTTCGCCAGCGCCTCCGGCGCCTGTTCCATCATCCGCGGGCTCTCGATCGCCCGCACCACGAGGCGCAGGCCGCCCAGGCCCGTCGGACCCGGTGAGAAGCCTTTCTTCCCCAGCGGCACCCCAGGCGCGACCGCCCCCCTGCCACCGCCATTGGCCCCATTTCGGGCGCCCCGGGCATGCCAGTAGAGCCGGTCGCGCAGCTCGCGCTCATAGGCCTTCTTCACGCCGGGATGCTTGATAAGGCCCACAGCGGCCATAAGCCGCGCTTCGAATCCGGCCCGCCGCTCAGGCGTATCCAGCGGCTCGGCGTCCAGCTCCCGGATCCACAGCAGGTCCACAAGCGGCCGTGCGCTGGTCAGCATTTCGCGCATCGCGCCAGGGCCGCGGACCCGCACCACGTCGTCCGGATCCATCCCGTCCGGCAGCAGGACGAAATACAGGGTCTTGCCCGGCTCGATCAGCGGCAGGGCCCGGTCGCACGCCCGCCATGCCGCCCTGATGCCCGCCGCGTCCCCGTCAAAGCACAGGATCGGCTCGGGACCCGCCCGCCACAGCAGCTCCAGCTGCTCTTCGGTCAGCGCCGTGCCCAGCGGCGCCACGGCCGACCCGATGCCCGCCTCCGCCAACGCGATCGCATCGACATAGCCTTCGGTGACGATCACGCCCTGCGAAAGAGGCCCCTCCTTGATCGCCGCCATCGCCTCGCGCGCCGCCATGTAGCGATACAGCGTCCGCCCCTTGTGGAAGAGCGGTGAGTCCGAGGAGTTGAGGTATTTCGGCTTCCCGTCCGGCTCGAGTGTGCGCGCACCAAACGCGATCACCCGCTCCGAATGGTCGGTGATCGGGAAGATCACCCGGTTCCTGAACCGGTCCCAGGGCTGACGTGACTTGCCGTCGGCGCCTGCTTCCGGCTGCACCACCAGCCCCGCCTCGATCAGCTCCTCGACCGACGCGCCCTCTTTCGTCAGCAGGTCCAGCAGCATGCGCCACCCATCCGGCGCAAAGCCCATCCGGTGCCGCTTCCAGGCCTCTGGCCCGAATCCGCGCTTCTCGAGATACTCCCGCGCCGCAGCTCCAGCAGGCTTGCGCAACTGGTCCTCGAAGAACAGGCAAGCCTTCTCAACCCATTCGATCAGCGTGGTCTTGCGGCGATACTGCCGCTCTTCCTCAGCGGTCTGCTTGGGAAGCTCCAACCCGCAGTCCCGCGCCAGCTTCTCGACGGACTCCGCAAACGTGAGCCGCTCCATCTCCATCAGGAAGGTGATCGCGTCGCCCGACTTCTGCGTTGAAAAGCATTTGTAGAAGCCGCGATCGTCATGGACGTAGAAGCTCGGCGTCTTCTCCGACGAGAAGGGCGACAGCCCCACCCAGTCCTTGCCGCGCTTTTTGAGCGCCACCTTTTTCCCGACAACGTCCGACAGCCGCACACGCGACTTCAGCTCGTTGAGAAACTCCTCAGGGAACCGCATCGCTAACCTGGCTCTGGCCACAGACCGCCGCTAGCCGCCGGGCGGACCTTGCGCCAGCAACGTGCAGACCGATCCTGTGGACTACTATGCAGTGACTTGTGCGCTGATTCGCGGGAATCAAGCTGTCAGCTGCCAAAGCCTTGTATTCTCTGGCCTACAGAGCGTCGGTGGCGCGCTGCGCGCCGGCAACGGGTAGCCCCCGCAGAGAGCGAAGGCTCCCGTCCTTTTCCCTTACATCGACGCATACCAGGCGCACCATCCATCGCCTCGGCATTCTGCGCTGACGGCCTCACATCTGCGATGCCGCGCCGTGCAATCTCCGCGTTGCCAGCGTCCACCGCTTCCTTCGAGATGTCGATGCCCTCAACGCGCATGCGCTACACCCGACAACGCAATCGCATTGCCCCCATGCGCGCAGCCATACTCCAGCACCACCGCGCCCTTCGCCAGTTCAGCGCGGCGCTTCGCGTAGCAATCAAAGCAGGGCTTCAGCGCGACATCGTATTTCATCTGCGCCGAACGATCATATTCACCGCCGGCAAAGCGAGCATCATGAAACGCTCGCTCGCGGCAGATCCGATCAACCGAACCGTCCATCAACCAAGCACGCGAAAATCAACCCCATGCCAGGCACCAGCCGGGCCACTCTGGAATGTCGGATTGGGGAGAAAAGCGTTATTCGCTTTTGGGGGAAGCCCGAAGCGGAACTCCAATCCCTTCAACAACTTCGTCCAAAAGTCTGCGGGAAACATCAGCGCCAAATCGGCGGCGTCAACTGTGGCCCTTCAATCGCGCCCATGACACGCGCACGAAACCGCAAACACGGCTCAGGCAGCCCTCCGATCATCCAGCTTTTGCTGGCGGCGGTGCTGCGCGTTTTCGTGAGCCTCGTTCAGGGCGCGCGCACAACCCTTCAGATGTGGTGGAGAAAAGGACAACGTGATTGGAACAGGCGGTCCGAAACCTCCGCCGTGCCCACGGCGACGTCCGGCATTCATCTTCAGGAACGCAACCACACCTGCCGGAGTCAGCGTCCGCAGCTTACCCGAAGCGCCGCACACTGCGCACTTCGCCCGCAATCGGGCGTATGCGATCGACCGCCTGCGCCAGCGGCTCGATCTCGCAATGCATGTCGCGCGCACTCGAATGCAGCAGCATTGTTGGCGAGCACATGATCCCCACATGCCCTTTCCAGAAAACGAGATCGCCGCGTTCCAAGTTGGTGAACTCTGCGTCCGGCTGATGCGGCAAACCGAGCGTCTGTTCCTGCATGTCCGAATCGCGCAGCGGAAAAATCCCGGTCGCCTGCAGTGAGATCTGCACCAACCCCGAACAATCTATCCCCGCACTTTCGCGCCCGCCCCAGAGGTACGGCGCCCCGACAAACTTCTGCGCTACGCCGACGAAGTCGGTATCTGTGTCGTCGAGCGGCGACACATGCCGGGCGAACACCCAGCCCGATCCCTCGATGCGCACGAAATTCCCAGCCGTCTCCTCCAGCGCCATACGTGCATTCATCGACGCATGGCGCATCGGCCGGCTCTTCATGTCCGGCTTCTCGTAGATGAAGGTCCGCAGCACCCGTACACGATGCGTCGCATCCTTGCCTGCCGGCTGCAGTGAGGCCAGCCGCATCCACCCGACATAATGATCGAGCCCGAGCTGGACGTAAGCCCACTCGCCATCCGTTTCGAGAGCGCGCACCGGCTCGCCGAACAGCGACTGGTTCACCTGCTCGGCCGATCCGTGCGGCTCCCGCCGCAAGGCCGCAGACCCGGCCGCAACGCGCATGCGTTCGCTGCCGCCGGTTACGGGTTTCGGATTGAGTCGAGGGTCTGTCGACCAGCGGTCAGGCGGCATGCGAGCTGGAGTTACTCTCCGTGGCCTGCAGGCCCGGCCGCGCCTGCGTTGGAAGTTGCAGCTGCGCCGGCGCCTTTGCCTGAGCAAGGGCTCGCTCGCACGAGATAACCCGATCGCCAAGTCCTGCGAGCGCCGCAAGCCCCCGCGTCGTGCTCTGCACCAGAACGCTGCGGCGGTCGCTCTCATCGGGCACCCGGGTTGCAAAACCAAGCCCCTCAAGCGCATCGAGCGCGCGGCTGACAGCAGGCTTTCCAAGTTGCAATGCTTTGGCAAGGCCGCGCACCGTGTGCGGTCCAGGTTCAAGCGAAATCCGCAACAAAATGGCGGACTGCCGGACGTTCAGGTCCGGGCCATCGGCCCGCACGGTTTCAGCAAGAACATCTCTAAGCAAGGCAAGGGCGGACGCGCGATCCATGACAGCTCCATTCAGCCGGCCCCGAGCGCAGACTCGCTCGTTTTTCATCTCGGGGCAAGCGGAACGAAGCGATCACGCGTATCGTTTTTTCAACATTGCCCAGACCGCACGCAATCCGCACGCCGCCGCCCCTGCCGGACGTCCATATCTGGCGGGCCGCCACGCCCAGATATCAAAATGCGCCCAGCTCGGCGCGATCACAAAAGCTTTCAGGAACAGCGCCGCCGTGATGGAGCCTCCCATAGGCCCGTCGCCAAGATTCTTCATATCGGCGATCGGCGACTTCAATCCAGCTTCATATCCCGCCCACAGCGGCATCCGCCAGACCGGATCGCCGGTCTCTCTCGAGGCATCGGCAAGGTCAGCAGCCAGTTGTTCATCGTCCGTATAGAGCGGCGCAAGATCCGGCCCCAGCGCCACACGCGCAGCACCGGTCAGCGTTGCAAAATCGATGATGAGTTCCGGCCCATGCTCGCTCGCCCGCGCAAGAGCATCAGCAAGGATCAGCCGGCCCTCTGCGTCCGTGTCTTCAACCTCGACGGTCAGTCCCTTGCGCGATTTCAGGATGTCGGATGGCCTGAACGCATTCGGCCCGATCGCGTTTTCGACGGCCGGGACGCAGCACACGAGCCGCACCGGCAATCCCGCACCCATGATCATCCGGGAAAGAGCCAGCGCATGGGCCGCACCGCCCATATCCTTCTTCATCAGCCCCATGCCGGCTGTCTTTATGTTGAGACCGCCCGTGTCGAACGCCACGCCTTTGCCGACAATGGCGATCTTCGGATCGCTCATCCGGCCCCACTGGATCTCGATGTGCCGCGGCGCCTGGGCCGCGCCCTTGCCGACCGCGTGGACCATCGGGAACCCCTGCTCCAGCTCCTCGCCCTCAGTGATCTCGATGCTCGCGCCGAATTCAGCCGCCAGCGCCTGCGCCTCCGACGTGATCTCCACAGGCCCCATGTCGCAAGGCGGCGTGTTCACAAGGTCCCGCAGCCAGTCGATCGCCTCCGCCTGCCGTTGCACCTCAACGGCATCGAGGCTCTCGGGAAGCATCAGCCGCCGCGGCTTCTCGCCCGTCTTGTATTTCGTGAACCGGTAAGCTCCGTCCGCCCACCCCAGCGCCAGCGTCTCGCCATCCAGCCCGGCCGGAACCTCGCTCAGCCGGTAGTCGCCCGCAGGCAGACCCCCCGGCAGGCTCGCCAGCACAAACCCGTCCGCACCCTCGCCCAACCCGACCAGAACCCGCTCCAGCCCGCCCTCCGAATCATGCAGCAGCAGCGTCCGTCCCGCATCCCCCCGGAACCCGGCGGCATCCACCAGCCGCTTCACCCGGTCCGGCTGCTCCCTGGTCCACGGTCCGAGCTCCTTTGCGGTCAGAAGCACCAGCGGAATGGCGGTGTCGGGATGGGCGTGGAAGGCAGGATGCATTGCAATGTCCGAACGCTGCAGGTCTGGCGCGCCGCTTTAACGGTTCATTGATCCGGCGCGCCGCAAGGTTCCGGTAATATACCTGGGGATCGCCCATGTCTGCCACCAGCAAGCCTGTCACCCGCCTGATTGCGACCGCTAGCTTCGCCGCGCTGCTGACTGGCTGCATCACGGCGGCTCCCCAGACCCCCGCGGAACTGGCGCTGGTCAATTCCGCGGTCAGCCCCATCCTGCCCGCCACCCAGGCAGACCGCGCCATGGCGGACAAGCAGGACCTTCTGACCCAGGCGCGCTTCTGGGGCGCCGAATACGAGAAGAACCCCAACGAATACGAAGCCTCGCTGAAATACGCCCGCGTCCTGCGCGCCATCGGCTCGGCCCCGCGCGCAGCCGAAGTGGCCCAGCAGGCCCTGACGCTGAAGCAGGGCGATGTCGATATGACGATGATCTACGCCCAGGCCTCGCTAGACGTCGGCAAGGCGGACGACGCCGCCTACGCCCTCGCCCGTGCGGAAGCCGAAGGCGGCAAGGATTGGCGCCTGCTCTCGATCATCGGTGTGACACTGGACACGCTCGACCAGCATAGCGCTGCCCAGGACTATTACCGTCGCGCCCTCGCGATTTCGCCGGACAACCCCAAAATCCTCTCCAACCTCGGTCTTTCCTACATCCTCGAAGGAAAACCAGGGCTCGCCGAGCAGACGCTGCGCGAGGCAGCTGCCCTGCCCGGCGCTGACAGCCGGATCACCCAGAACCTCGTCATGGCGCTTGGCGTTCAGGGCAAGTTCGAAGAGGTCGAACAGGTTGCCGCAACCGACCTTCCGCCCGCCCTGATCGCGGCGAACCGGGAGTATTTCCGCAGCCTGCTCAACCCGTCGCGCTCCTGGGAAACCCTTCGCGGCTCCGAGAACTGACCCCGACTGCGGTAACCAAGTAACAGCAAAATAATCCGCTGACTTTGCTGCCGGCAGTGCTCGCCAGTGCTGGCGAGACCCGCTATCTGTCCGGGCAGGATGGAGGGTCTTCGACATGCGTAAGCTTCGTGCACTGGCATTTACTGCAGTTCTCGGCTTCGGGCTCGCAGCCTGCAGCCAGGGCGGCTCCGGCGCGATCAGCGCGATCGATGTCGATCCCAAATCCGTCGAAGCGCACGTGACAAAGCTTGCAGGCGAGGCCTTCAAGGGCAAGGCGACCACCGCTGCCGATATAGAGTCGCTGCGCGCAGCGCTTCCGGCGGACGTCGCCGTCAGCTGGGGCGGCCTCTCCTTCGAGGCGGCCACGGGCTCGACCCTCCTCACCGCCGTGAAGATGACGCCCAAGGACAACACCGAAGTCGGCGTCAGCATCGACGAGCTCCGCCTTTATGATCTCGATGTTGACCTCCTGAAGGCCCGCCTCGCCGGCCAGCGCCTGACCGAATCCGGGCCGCTCGCCCGCCGTATCGACGCAAAGAATGTATCCGCCTTCGGTCTCGCGACCCTGATGAACGGAATGATGGGTGCGGCGTATGAAGGCTTCTCCGACGGCTTCATGCTTCTCCCAGAGGATGGCATCCAGGCTGAGCCCGCCAACCCGCTGAAATTCCAGCCGGCGGATCCGACCGCGGAGGCCTCCGCTGAAGAGTGGCCGCCATCAACCGATCCGGACTTCGATTTCGGCAACGAAGATTTCTCCGCAACTTTCGAGACCACATTCGACCGTTACGACTTCTCCGCCGGCCGCATCATCATCGACGACATCGTCCTGAAGCCATATCAGGTCGCCCCGGCCCCCGCCGCTGCGGCCAATCCGGATGATCCGATGGCGTCGTTCATGTCTGTGCTGCAGATGTTCGCCGCCTTCAATCAATCGTTCGGAATCGATACCGCTGCCTACTTCGACGTGAAGGGTGGTTTCGCGATGACCCAGTTCGGCGACACAATGTCGACAGACCTCGCGATCAAATCGCTCGGCGCGCGCGGCATGCGCGGCGGCGACACCGACGCGATGTACATGCGCGGTCTGACCTACACATCGACAGGCGCCAACATGGGCATGCCGATGGATGTGACCTATGCCGTGGACCTTTACACGATCGAGGATGTCCGCCTCGGCAAGGTTATGGACTTCCTCGCCAAGGGCGTTGTCCCGCCCCGCGCCGAGACCAATCTCATGAGCCTCGGCGTCTGGCGCAGCCAGGCTGAAAGCTTCAAACTCGGCGGCAAGGAGTTCTACACGATCGCTGAATCCATGTTCGACGGCACAGGCTGGCACTGGTTCATCCCGACCAAGCTCACCGCCAGCGGAAAAGGCATGTCGCTCGATGTCGCCGGCCTGATGGAGTATGCGCAGGACGCCAGTTCCGCCATGATGGGCGACATGGGAGATGACCCGTTCTACGCAGAACAGCTTGCCGCCCAGAAGGCCGACATGCAGCAGGTTATAGGCACGCTGAACAAGCACGGCCTGTCCAAGATTGCAGGCGATTACAATTTCGGCTGGAACTGGAATGCGGGCAATGGCGATGCCAAGCTCGACTTTGGCTTTGACGGCAAGGACCTGCTCAGGTTCAACACCAAGTATGAAGGCGGCTTCCCCAGCTTCAAGGCGGTGTCCGACCTGATCCCAGACAACATCGAGGCCACCGACCAGGAGGCTCTTGCGAACGTCTTCACGACCAGCACCTCGCTGAAGCTCATCGAGTTCAACATGGAGGACAAGGGCGGCCTGCCGAAGATCTACGGCCTGATGGGCGACTTCGCGCCCGCGATGGGCATGGGCGCCGAGCCGATGACCGCGGAGAATGTCCGCACGGTGGCCTCCAGCGGCCTGAAGACGATGGCAGCCGCAGTCAGCCAGGACATTCCGGAAATCCCTGGCCTGCTCAACCCGATCGCCTCCTTCCTGGAACTCGGCGGCAAGCTTCGTCTCGCGATCCAGCCGGCGAAGCCCATGCCGTTCTCCAGCTTCGAGACGGTCATGACGGGCGCAATGATGGGCTCTTCGACGCCATCCCAGGTCATCAAGGACCTGGGCGTGAAGTCCGAGCACACCAAGTAACCCAAATCGGGGCGCGATGACGTTCGTTACGCGCTTCGCGCCAAGTCCGACAGGCCGTCTCCATCTCGGCCACGCCTATTCCGCCCTCCTCGCGCACGATTGGTCGCGGCGGGAGGGCGGACAGCTTCTGCTCCGCATCGAAGACATCGACACAACGCGCTGCCGGCCCGAATACGAGGCTGCGATCCTCGAAGACCTCGCCTGGCTCGGAATCGCATGGCCAACGCCTGTCCGCCGCCAGTCCGAACACTTCACAGACTACGCCAGCGCACTCGAGAAGCTGGGCAACCTCGGTGTTCTCTATAGATGCTTCCTGACGCGGCGCGAGATTGCCGAGCAGGCGATGTCGGCGCCACACGGGCCCGGCGAAGGCGCCGCTGGAATCATCTATCGCGGGCCAGCCACGCCGATGAGCGAAGACGAGCAGGCGTTCCGCGTGGCGCGCGGTGATCCGTTCGCGTGGCGCCTATCGATGAATTATTCACAAGACCTGCTAGGCGAAGTTTTCGCGCGTCTGGAATTTCGCGAACGCGACGAAGCAACAAAGGCGGAACGCAGCATTGCTGCGCATCCAGAAATCCATGGCGACATCGTGCTGGCGCGAAAGGACACGCCGGCGAGTTATCATCTCTGCGTCGTGCACGATGATGCATTGCAAGGCGTGACGCATGTGATTCGCGGCGAGGATCTTCGCGACGCGACGCATGTGCATGTGCTGCTGCAGAGACTGCTTGGCCTACCCCAACCCATCTACACCCATCACCGCCTGCTCACCGACGAGACCGGCCGACGTCTCGCCAAACGCGACCGATCACTGACGCTCGCGGCCTTGCGCGATTCTGGCCTGGCGGCTGTCGACATTCGCACCCGCATCGGATTGCCCGCTTGAACGCGCCTGCCAAAACCCGTCCTCCCTGGCCCGCCTGGGCGGGCCCGGCGATGCTCATCGCTGGCGCCATCGCCATAGGCTTTGCGCCCATCGGGCTGCGCCTCTCGGCGTTCGAGCCGCAGGCCACAGGCTTCTGGCGCTTCGCATTCGCGCTGCCGCTCATCGCGCTGGTGATCAAGGCGCAGGGCGGCAGGATCGGTCGCCCCTCGCCCATGGCGCTTCTCGCCGGAACCTTCTTCGGGCTCGACATCGCCTTCTGGCACGCCTCGCTCGTGATGACCTCGGTCGCCAACGCGACCTTCCTCGTCAATCTCGGCAACGCCGCCGTCGGCCTCGTCGCCTGGGTCGTGCTGCGCGAACGGCCTGCCCGCATCTGGCTGGTCGCCCTCGCCATGGCGCTCACCGGCGCCTTCATGCTGTCGCGCGGCGCAGCCAACGCAGGTGGCGCAGCGCTTTCAGGCGATCTCCTCGCAATGGTGGCCGCCGTGATGGTGGGCCTCTACCTCTTCTTTGCAAAACTCGCCCGCCGTGAAAGCGGCGCGATGCCGGTCCTGTTCTGGTCGACGGCGACCACGCTGGCTGTGTCCGCAATCGCGTGCGGCGTGCGCGGCGAGACGCTGATCCCGCCCGATGTCAGCTGGTTCACGTGGCCGCTCGCGCTCGCCATCGTCGCCCACGTGATCGGCCAGGGCCTGATCATCGCTGGCGTCGGCGCAACGCCCGCAGCCCTCGCGGGCCTGCTACTGCTTATCCAGCCGGTCGCAGCAGCTCTCGCAGCCTGGCCGCTGTTCGGAGAGGCGCTTACAACGATGCAGCTCGCAGGCTGCGCGCTCGTGCTTGTCGGCGTCTGGCTCGCCGGGCGGCGGTAGCGCGTCAGAACATCCGTCCGCCAACCGGCGTATCGATATCCGGGGAGATCAGCACAACTTCGCCTGCCTCATCGGGCACGCCAAGCGTCAGCACCTCGGACATGAACTTGCCGATCTGCCGCGGCGGAAAATTCACGACAGCCAGTACGCGCTTACCGACCAGAGCCTCAGGCGTATAGTACCTCGTGATCTGCGCCGACGATTTCTTCTCGCCAATCTCTGGCCCAAAATCGATCCGCAACTTGATGGCAGGCTTGCGCGCTTCGGGAAACGGTTCGGCCGAGACAATCACGCCAACGCGAATGTCGACTTTCATGAAGTCGTCGAAGCTGATCGTCGGCGTGATCATCACGCTAGTCGCAATTGCCCGGAGCAATGAAGAACTGGTAGCGCGATGCTTGATACATCCGGTCACGCTTCGCTGCCTCTGCTGCAGGCCCCTCAGGCATCAGCGCCAGCCCGCGATCGATGTCCATCACGGCGCACTGGGGCGTCGCGACGGTACCGCTCTCGACCCAGACGCCGCGATTGATACGACGGCCAAAATAGACCTGTGCGCGCTGCGCATCGGTAAGGTCCGTGCGCGCCAGCAGCGCCGCAGCGGCCGGCTCCCACTCCGCCATCTTGTTCGAGGTGAACGCAGCCGTCAGCATCGTCTTGAAAACCGCATCGCTGAGCGTCGGCGGAGCGGCCGGCTCCAGTGCCTGCGGCGTCGCGCAGCCGCCAATGGCAAGGACCAGCACGAGACCTGCAGCTCGCTTCATGATTTCCTCCATCAGGAACCTGCAGATCGGCAGCAATTGGTCGCCAATTCAATCGAATTTCCGAGGCGGCGTAAACCCCGCCAGCCTTGCGTCCAGCCCATAGCGCACGCCCGGCCAGTCCTCGCGGACCACGCTGAACCACGCCGTGTCGCGCAGCCGTCCGTCCGGCCGCACCATGTGCGAGCGATGAATGCCCTCGAACGTCGCGCCGAAACGCGCCATCGCCTTGCACGAGCGCTCATTGCGCGCGTCCGCCTTCAGCTCCAGGCGGTTCAGCCCCAGCGCCTCGAACCCATGCGCCAGCAATAGCCGCTTGCAGGACGGGTTCACCGCCCCCGACCACACGCGCCTGGCATACCAGGTCCAGCCGATCTCGACCCGCTTGTGCACTGGCACATAGGCGAGCAGGCTGGTTGACCCCACATGACTGTCCGACGCCTTGTCGAACACCGCCCAGGTCATCTCCCCCGACCGCTTGATCTCGGCGAAGCGATGCTCGATCCAGGCGTCAAAATCGGTATTGTCGAGATTCACGTTCGCGAACCTCCACAGATCCGGGTCATTGCCCGCCGCGCGCAGCGGGGCGCGATGCCGCTCTTCCAGGGGTTCAAGTCGGACAAAGGCATTTTCGAGCATGACAGGTTCGATGGTCATGCGCGGGGTTTATCGCGCGGGCGCATGCGCTGCTAGGCAGATCACGCGCGCCGGTGTTAGCTCGCTGCATCACGTGTCAGGGAAACGCGTCATGCTCATCACACGGTTCTGCGCTGTTCTCGCAATCTCGGCGCTCACGGCGTGCGTCCAGATCCCTGAACCCGCGCCATCCATGCCAGGCGGCGCGAAGTATGTCGCGATGGGCTCGTCCTTTGCCGCGGGCCCCGGGATACCGGACTATTATGAGGCGACGCCCGCGCCCTGCTATCGCTCAACGCGGAACTACGCGCACCAGCTTGCCGCGCGGCTGAGCCTGAACCTCACCGATGTCAGCTGCAGCGGCGCCACCTCCGCCCACCTCACCGGCCCGCGCGGCGCGATCCCGCCCCAGCTCGATGCGCTCACGTCCGACACGCGCCTCGTCACCGTCACGATCGGCGGCAACGATCTTGGCTATATCGGCGGCCTCACCAACGCCTCCTGCGCCGGCCTTATGGTCGAAACAGGCGTCGAGGCCGACTGCGCGCCAATGATCGCTCGTCCGGCCGAAAAAACCTATGCCGATCTCGCAGCGCGCATGGACGCCATCGCAAGGGAGATCCGCCGCCGCGCGCCACAGGCGCAGCTTGTTTTCGTCGACTATCTCGCCGTTCTCCCGGAAGCCGGATCCTGCCCGGCAACTCCGCTTGACGCGATCCAGGCCGATGGCGCCCGCTACACCGCACGCCGCCTTGCCGAGATCACGCATACAGTCGCCGCGCAGAACAATGCCAGCGTCATCACCGCCTCCGAACTCTCCAGGGGCCACGATGCCTGCAGCGCGGATCCGTGGATGAACGGCTATCCGCGCCCCGGGGCGCCCATCACCGGGGCGCTTTATCATCCCAACGTGAAAGGGATGACGGCGATCGCGGATGCGCTGGAACAATTGCTCTCTCATGGTCAGCGGGAAGGTTGAGAAGCAAGATTGCACGGAGCTGAACGGTCGTAGCGAATCTCCCGGGCAAAACGACCGGAAAATACCCGTCTGCAACGGCGCGAAGACACGCAAGCCTCTCAAGCCCGGATCGGACGGCGTGGTTCGCCTGTCCGGCGGCAACCTGCAGATTGCAAGAAGCGAATGCGATGCGCCCGTGCAGGCCGCTTCACCGCCCCTTCACCGGCGCCACGCGTCGCGCCATCGCTTGCAATGAAGGTGTAAAGCTCGACGCGAAAGCGCTGGTAAGGAGGCACGTCGTGCTGAACGAGGCAGAGAAGACGTAACGCTTAACCCGCCGTCTTCACCAGCGTCTCCTCGACGACCTTCACGACATCACCCATGATCTCGGTGATCTTGTAGTCCTTCGGCGTGTAGACGCGCCGGATGCCCATCTGCTTGAGGGCCAGCGCGTCTGCCTCCGGAATGATCCCGCCGACGACAACCGGAATGTCGAGACCCCTGGCGCGAAGGATGCCGACCGTCTCCTTCACCAGATCGAGATGCGAGCCTGACAGGATCGAGAGGCCGACGACATGCGCCTGGCTGTCGATCGCCTGCTGCACGATCTCCTCCGGCGTGAAGCGGATGCCTTCGTAGACGACATTCATGCCCGCCTGCCGCGCGCGCGCCGCAATCTGCTCCGATCCGTTGGAATGGCCATCAAGCCCGGGCTTTCCGACAACATAGGTCAGCGTGCGGCCGAGCTTCTTCGACACGCGCTCGACCTCGCCCTTCACCTTCTCGATGTCCTCGTCCCCGCCCGTTTCGATCACGATGGCGACGCCGGTTGGCCCACGATACTCGCCGAACGTCTCGCGCAGCGCCTGACCCCACTCGCCGACCGTGACGCCAGCTTTCGCCGCCGCAATGCTCGGCGGCATGATGTTCGCGCCGCTCGCCGCAGCCGCACGCAACTCGCCCAGCGCATTCGCCGCGGCGTCCGTATTGCGCTGCGCCCGCCACGCCTTCAACTTCGCGATCTGCCGGCTTTCCGCGCCATGGTCGGTCGCCATGATCGAGCCATCGCCACCCGACAGCGGCGAGACTTCTGTTGTCTCATACCGGTTGACACCGACCACAACCTGTCGCCCTGCCTCGATCTGCTTCAGGCGCGCACGCTGGCTCTCGACGAGTTCCTTCTTCATGAATTCGATATTGTCGATCGTCCCACCCGATGCATCCAGCTTCGCGAGCATCTCACGCGCCTGGTCCTTCAGCGCCTCGGTCTTCGCGGCCACGACATGCGAGCCGTCGAACAGGTCTTCGAACTCCAGCAGGTCTGTCTCGTAGGCGAGGACCTGCTGCAGTCGCAGTGACCATTGCTGGTCCCAGGGCCGCGGCAGGCCCAGCGCCTCATTCCATGCCGGCAGCTGCAGCGCACGGCAACGCGCCCGCTTAGACAGCGTCACCGCAAGCGCCTCAATCAGAATCCGGTAGACATTGTTTTCCGGCTGCTGTTCGGTCAGCCCCAGCGAGTTCACCTGCACGCCATAGCGGAACATGAGAGCCCGCGTATCCGTCACGCCATAGCGCTCGCGGCCGATCTCTTCCCAGAGATCCACAAAAGCGCGCATCTTGCACATCTCGGTCACGAACCGGACGCCGGCATTCACGAAAAACGAGATGCGCGAGAAGACCGTCGTGAAATCCTTCTCGGGCACCTGCCCGCCCGCCTTCACCGTGTCGAGCACCGCGCACGCCGTTGCCAGTGCAAAGGCCAGCTCCTGCTCCGGCGTCGCCCCCGCTTCCTGGAGGTGGTACGAGCAGACATTCAGCGGATTCCATTTCGGCGTCTCGGTATAGCACCACGCCACCATGTCCCCGATCAGCCGCATAGAGGGCTTCGGCGGGAACACATAGGTGCCGCGCGAGAGGTACTCCTTGACGATGTCGTTCTGCGTGGTGCCCTGCAGCTTCCTGCGATCGCAGCCCTGCTCGTCCGCCAGCGCGACATAGAGCGACAGCAGCCAGGCCGCCGGAGCGTTGATCGTCATCGAGGTGTTCATCTCCTCGACCTTGATCTGGTCGAACAGCGCCCGCATGTCGCCCAGATGCCCAACCGGCACGCCGACCTTGCCGACTTCGCCGCGCGCGAGAACGTGATCGGAATCGTAAGCCGTCTGGGTCGGCAGGTCGAAAGCGATCGACAGGCCGGTCTGCCCCTTCGACAGGTTCTTCCGGTAGAGCTTGTTGCTCTCCTCCGCCGTCGAATGCCCCGCATACGTGCGAAAAATCCACGGCTTGTCCGGGTCATGCTGGAACGGGGTCGAGGTCGTATCAGCCATGTCCGGCCCTTGCTGCAAATGCGAAGGCACAAAACTGCAAAGCGCTGACCGAAGCAAGTGCTACCGGCAAGGCCCTGCCCTGTGTTGTCGCCGCACCACCGATATCGTGCGCGGAAGGCTCCCGTCAGCCCCGCGCGACCACTGGTTCCTTCACCGCAGGCGGGAGCAGCGCCCGCTTGCGCGTCATGTGAGACGCCCGCGCGAGTTCCGCGATGTCGGCCTTCCCGCAATGCATCGCAGCCCGCCAGCCCTGCATGTGCGAGGGGACTTCCTCGGCATTCAGTGGCGGCTTGAAGAACCACCGCATTATTGTCTCGAACGCCAGCCGGTCGCGCGCATCGCGCACGACAAGCACGAGCACGTGTGTGGCGCCCCGCGCCTTCGCCGCCGCCAGCTGATGGTGGCTGGCGTAGCGCTGGTTCAGCTTGGAGGTCTGGCCGACATAGTGGACGACGAAGTTGTCGCCCGCCTCATGCACCATCAGGTAGACGCACGGCAGGTTGAAGAAGCGCGCCTCATCGAACGGCAGCACCGCAAACATCTCGCCCAGGATTTCGACCCGCCTGCCCATCAGCCTCTCCCGACTCATCCCCATCCATAGTGGGCGCGCCAAGCCTCAGTGTGAATCCCGAAAAGGAGATCGCCTGCGTAGTATCGGGACATGCATGCAGGACGGCGAATGCGGCCGTCAGCGCCGCCGCAAGAACGCGTTCAATAGCCTTTGACTGTGTCGGGCCCACGATCCTTGTCGATCACAATGAACGCGTCGGTCTTCTCGCATACTTGACCCCAGGCGATTTGATACGCGGGACCAACTCTCCTGAGCCTGCGTTCTGTGCTTCTGCGTTCGTTGTAAAGTCCCGCAAGGCCCCAGGGACTCTCTCGGTAAACTCCATATCCGCAGGAGTACACTGGAGGAACGAGGGGGCCGCAAGACATGCTTACGTCTCCACCCACGGCGCAGCCTTCGCCACATCCGCGCCGATCGTGGTGTAGTAGATCTTCTGCACCCCCCGCGTCACCGCCCCGGGCCTGCCCGATCCAAGCACGACGCCATCGATCTCAACCACCGGCGTCACCAACCCGGTCGCCGCCGTCGAGAAAGCCTCCACCGCGGCTTTTGCCTCTTCCAGCGTGAAGGCGCGTTCGGTGATCTTGCCACCGCGCTGGCCCAGCGCATCGAACAGCGCATGCCGCGTCACGCCGGCAAGGATCATGTTCGAGATCGCGCGCGTGATGATCTCGCCATCCTTGGTCACAATCCACGCGTTCGAGGATGCCCCCTCCGTCACGAAACCATCCGGCGCCACCAGCCATGCATCATCCGCGCCCCGCACTTTCGCCTCTGTCTTGGCCAGCGCCTGCGCCAGCAGCCCGACCGACTTGATGTCGCGCCGCGCCCAGCGAATGTCCGGCACGCTCACAATGCGCGTCCCATTGCGCGCCGATGGCGTGTCGATCAACGCGCGCGGCTCGGCGAACATGAAAATGGTCAGGCGCGGCGTCTCCGGCGCCACGAAATCCCGCGCGCCGTACGCTCCGCGCGTCACCTGCAGGTAGACATAGCCCTCGCCGATCCCGTTGTTGGCCACCAGCGTGCGGTGAACCTCTTCCAGCTCGTGCCGGTCAGGCATCGTCCCGAATTTAAGCTCGCGCAGGCTGCGCTCGAGCCGATCGAGATGGCGCTCCATGTCGATCAGCCGCCCGTCATAGACGGCGGTCACTTCATAGACGCCGTCGGCAAAAAGAAAGCCGCGATCGAAAGGCGAAATCCTCGCCTCATCCGCCGCCACATAGACGCCGTTCACCCATGCCTGTCGCGTCATGGCCTGTCGTGTCATGGCCTGTCGCGTCATGACCTGCCGCGTCATGACCTGCCGCGTCATTGGTGTCTCCTGCCATCTGGCTTCCAAAGTCTTGCACAACCGTCTGTCTCCCACACACCGGCTTGTCTACGGCGATGGCAACCGACAAGGCGCACATGGCCATCCCGCGGTCATCGGCTCTGGCGCCGGGGTCACGTCCGTGCGCTCGGCGCCCGCACAGCAGGCAACGCGGGAATGCCGTTCAATTGCGCAGGAATCTGCGCTGCCTTAGGGCGTGTCCGGGGCACAAACTTCTGCCCGACGTCGACTTGCGGGCGAGCCTTGCCGCGCCGCTTTCGGCATTCGTATTGCAGCGCAACAAGATTGCTTGCAATCCGTCCGGCTCTTGGACAATGTGACGCCCGCTTGACGGGCGCCTGTGCACACGCGGACGGCAAAGCACAACAAAAAGCCCCGAAGCGGCGGGAGAGGATCAACGTGGCAGACGGCGCAGTGAAGCGTGAAGTGAAAGACCTCTACGCTGTCGGGGAAATTCCTCCCGACTTCCATGTCCCCAAGAACATGCACGCATGGGCGATCCGCCGCGAACGGCAGGGGCGTCCCAAGACAGCCATGCAACTCGAAGTCGTCCCCACGCCCGAGATCGCATCCGACGAGGTGCTGGTCCTCGTGATGGCGGCCGGCGTCAACTACAATGGCATCTGGGCAGGGCTCGGCGAGCCCATCTCGATGTTCGACGTCCACAAGCAGCCCTTCCATGTCGCCGGATCGGATGCCTCGGGCATCGTCTGGGCCGTCGGCGACCGGGTGAAGCGCTGGAAGCCGGGCGATGAAGTCGTCATCCACTGCAACCAGGACGATGGCGACGACGAAGAGTGCAATGGCGGCGACCCCATGTTCTCGCCCACCCAGCGCATCTGGGGCTATGAGACGCCGGATGGCTCCTTCGCCCAGTTCTGCCGCGTCCAGTCGCGCCAGCTGATGGAGCGTCCCAAGCACCTCACCTGGGAAGAGGCAGCCTGCTACACGCTGACGCTCGCCACCGCCTACCGCATGCTGTTCGGCCACCGTCCGCACGTGCTGCGTCCAGGCCACAACGTCCTGGTCTGGGGCGCCTCGGGCGGCCTTGGCTCCTACGCTGTGCAGCTCTGCGCCGTCGCCGGCGCCAACGCCATCGGCGTCATCTCGGATGATTCCAAGACCGACTTCGTGCTGCAGATGGGCGCCAAGGGCGTCATTAACCGCAACAACTTCAAATGCTGGGGCCAGCTTCCGAAAGTGAACACGCCCGAGTTCAACGAGTACATGAAGGAGGCCCGCAAGTTCGGCAAAGCCATCTGGCAGATCACCGGCAACAAGGACGTCGACGTCGTCTTCGAACATCCGGGCGAAGCCACGATGCCGACCTCGGTGTTTGTCGTGAAGCGCGGCGGCATGGTCGTCATCTGCGCCGGCACGACAGGTTTCAACCTCACCATGGACGCCCGCTTCCTCTGGATGCGCCAGAAGCGCGTTCAGGGCTCGCACTTCGCCAACCTGCTGCAGGCGAGCCAGGCCAACCAGCTGATGCTGGAACGCCGCCTCGATCCATGCATGTCCGAGGTCTTCCCCTGGGCCGACATCCCCGAAGCCCACGAGAAGATGCTCGATAACAAGCACCTGCCGGGAAACATGGCCGTGCTGGTGACGTCACCGAAGCCTGGCTTGCGGACGGTTGAGGATGTGCTCGAGGCAGGGCCGACGAAGGTCTAGGCCGGCTCACCAACCGGAACCGCTGGCCCCTCCGGCCCGTTGCGAAGCGAGGGTTAAAGTACCGCAGTCAGTCTGAAACTGCGGACAGGGCAATACGATTGCCCTCGCTATCGGAAATTTCCGCGACGTAGCCGGCCGCACCGATGTGTTTCTTCGGAAACAGAACACTTGCGCCCTGCGCGACTGCGCGTTCGAGCACGGGGTCGATGTCGGCAACATCGAAGTCGATGATCGCGCCTGACTTTGAGGGCACATAGACGTCCCCTTTCGCCAGCGCCCCGCTTGCTCCGGGCTCACCATCTGCGCGCGGGAAGAACGCCATCTCATAGCCGTCAACGGTCTGCTGGCTCGGCTCGTATCCTAAAACGGATTGATAGAACCGCACCGCGCGATCCATGTCGGTGACGGAAATCTCGAAATGATAGACCGGATTTGCCGCTGCTGCTTGCCTCGTGCCATCTGGCGGCTGGCTTCCATGGTCGCAAGCTGCCAATGCTGTCACCAGCATCCCTGAACCCCGCAAATGCATAGCGGCGCCTGGTCCCAGGAGATGTTGCAACTTCCGCGTACCCCTTGAGCGCAGCCAGCGCTACGGAAAGACGGACGAAACCGAACGGGACGCGAAAAAGCCGGCTCCGCAACCAAACCGGACCCACGTCCGTACTAGGTGTTGTTGCCAGCCTGCACTAAATTGGGCAGGAAACACCATCCGCGGAGATCAACCATGACCACTGAACGCGCAGTCCTCGCCGGCGGCTGTTTCTGGGGCATGCAGGACCTGATCCGCAAGAAACCCGGGGTCATCTCCACCCGCGTCGGTTATTCCGGCGGCGATGTCCCCAACGCCACCTATCGCAACCATGGCACGCATGCAGAGGCGATCGAGATCATCTTCGACCCCGCGAAATGGTCCTATCGCGACCTGCTCGAATTCTTCTTCCAGATTCACGACCCGACGACCAGGAACCGCCAGGGCAACGACATCGGCATGAGCTATCGCTCGGCGATCTACTACGAGAGCGAAGACCAGAAACGCGCCGCCCTCGACACCATCGCCGATGTCAACGCCTCCGGCCTGTGGCCCGGCAAGGTTGTCACCGAAGTCGAACCCGTCGGCGCCTTCTGGGAAGCCGAGCCCGAGCATCAGGACTACCTCGAGCGCATCCCGAACGGCTACACCTGCCACTTCGCCCGCCCCGGCTGGAAACTGCCGAAGCGCGCGGCTGCGGAGTAGACATCGCGAGGCGGCCGTTCCTAAAGGACGGCCGCATCCACGACGCGCGCGATGATCGCATCATCCGCCGGCACAAGGCCGTCAAGCATAAGCATCGCCAGCCCGTGCACCATCGACCACGCACGCAGCTGACGCACATCCTGCATCGCCTTGCTCGACTTGCCGCCGCTGATCTCGGCGATCCCGCGCGCCAGCATGTCCCGCCCGCGCGAATGTCCATGATCCAGGCCGCCGGCCTGGGCCGACATCATCAGACGAAACAGTGACGGGTTCGCGAGCGCGAACCGCACATAGGCGCGTCCCATCGCGTTGAACGCATCGAGCCCAGGCTTGGCCTTCGCCATGGCCTGGGCGAATGCATCCGCGAGCCTGTCATCGCCGACGAGACACAGCGCGCCCAGCAGCGCCGCCCTGTCGGGAAAATGGCGGTAAACCGCCGTCGCCGACACGCCGACATTGCGCGCCATCTCACGCAGGCTCAGCGCCTCCGCAGAACCGGCCTGCAGCCGCTTCAGCCCCTCTTCAATCAGCGCGGCGCGCAGGTCGCCATGGTGATAGCGCTCAGCCTGATTTTCGATGTTGACACTGTTATCATTTCTTGCCATGTTATCACTGTAAACATAGTCGGCGGATGGCGCAACACGCCCAAAACGCCGCGCCTGATACGAGTTAGCCGAAACGCCAGACCGCCGATCAGTGCGGACAAGAGATCAGAGGGAAGCGCCATGACCAGCCCCGTCGAAACGGCGATCCGCGGCGCCGTCACCACCGGCCTTCTGGGCGTCGCCAGCCTCAACCGGAAGCTGCGTCGCGCCAAGGCGCCTAACCCCTACCTCACCGGCATCCACACACCGGTGAAATGCGAGGCGACCTTCACCGACCTGAAGGTCACCGGCGAGATACCCGCCAGCCTGAACGGCCTCTATGTCCGCAACGGACCCAACCCGCTGAAGGCGCCGAACCATGCCACGCACCACTGGTTCGTCGGCGACGGCATGCTGCACGGCGTTCGCCTGCAGGATGGCAAGGCGCTCTGGTATCGCAACCGCTGGCTGCGCTCCACGAACGTGAGCGAAGCACTCGGCGAAAAGCGCGTGCCCGGCCCGCGCAGTCCGTCCGGCCAGGAAAGTCCGAACACAAGCGTCGTCGGCCATGCCGGAAAAATCCTCGCCATCGTCGAGGCCGGCGGTTTCCCGGTCGAAGTGACCGAGACGCTCGACACGATCGCGCATACCGATTTCGGCGGCACGCTCGGCAAGGCTTTCTCCGCCCACCCGCACCGCGACCCCGACACGGGCGAGATGCACGCCATCACCTACCATACGCAGGACCCCGCAAACGTCTGGCACACTGTGGTCGACACATCCGGCAAGGTGCGCCGCAACGAACCGATCGCCGTGCAGGATGGCCCGTCAATCCACGACTGCATGATCACGAAAAACTATATCGTCGTGATGGACCTTCCCGTCACCTTCTCGATGCCTGCGCTCGTCGCAGGTGACTCATTCCCCTACCGCTGGAATCCCAGGCACGCCGCGCGCATTGGCCTGCTCCCCCGCGAGGGCAAGGGCAGCGAGATCATCTGGTGCGACATCGAGCCGTGCTACATCTTCCACCCTGCCAACGCGTTTGAAACGGACGACGGCAAGGTGATCATGGACGCCGCAGTCCACACCACCATGTTTGCCGATGGCGCTGCGGGCCCCAACTCGAACGCCACGCCATTCGAGCGCCTCGTGATCGACCCGGTCGCAAGACGCGTCACGCGCACCGTGATCGACCCAGCGCCGCAGGAATTCCCTCGTGCCGACGAACGCCGCACCGGCAAACCCTATCGCTACGCCTATACCGTCGCCCTGCCCGAAAACGGCGATCCAGGCCTTCTCGCCGACTCACGCATCTTCAAGCACGATCTGGCGACCGGCACGCACCAGGTCCGCGACTTCGGCGCCGGCAAGATCCCGGGCGAATTCGTCTTCGTTCCAGCATCCGCGAACAGCGGCGAGGATGAAGGCTGGCTCGTCGGCTATGTGCTGGATCACGCCAACAACAGCACCGACCTCGTCATCCTCAACGCCCGCGACTTCACCGGCCCCGCACAAGCCACGATCGCCATACCCCAACGCATCCCCCCGGGCTTCCACGGCAACTTCATCGCGATGTAGCGCAGGCGTTTTCCTTTTCCGGCCAGGGGCCGGGGGAGGAAAGGTCCGCACCTCCACTGTTTGTCTCGACACCCCTCACCGGCATACTCTCCCGGCCCGCCGGCGTACCCAATCGCGCCGCCCCGCCTCTCGCCGGAGAAAATCCAAGATGCGCGCCTTGTTCCTCTCCGCCATCGTCATGATATCCCTGGAAGGATCTGCCATGGCCCAGACAAGGGTGTTTCCCGACGACGCAAAGCTCCTTGAGCTGATCAAATCCCGCGTCGATGACGGCCGCGCCACCGGCTTGGTCCTCGGCGTAATGGATGCGGACGGCTCGACCCGCATCGTCAGCTATGGCGACCGCGGCGCCGGCGCCCAGCCGCTCGGCCCAGAGACAGTTTTCGAAATCGGCTCGGTGACGAAAGTCTTCACGACCACGCTGCTGGCCGACATGGTGCAGAGAGGCGAAGTCTCGCTTGACGCCCCCGCTCAGCAATACGCCCCGCCGGGCATGACGCTTCCGACGCTGAACGGCAAGGCGATCACGCTTGCCCATCTCGCTGAACAGAATTCAGGCCTGCCGCGCCTGCCCTCCAACATGTCGTTCGCCGACATGAGCAACCCCTACGCAGACTACACGGCCGAGAACCTCAACACCTTCCTCGCCAGCCACACGCTGCGCCGCGACCCCGGCGCCGAGTTTGAATACTCCAATCTGGGCATGGGCCTGCTCGGCGCGCTTCTGGCCCACCGTTCAGGCCAGACCTACGAGCAGCTTGTGAAGACGCGCATCCTCAATCCGCTTGGCATGGCGTCGACCGGCATCGCGCTGACACCGCCCATGCAGGCGCGCCTTGCCCAGGGCCACACCGCAGAGGGCGCGCCTGCGGCCAGCTGGGACCTGCCAGCCCTCGCCGGCGCAGGCGCGCTGCGCTCCACGATGAACGACATGATGAGATTCCTCGACGCCAACCTCGGCGAGCCTGCGAGCGATCTCGAGCGCGCGATGCGTCTCGCCCAGACCCCGCGCTTCACCATGTCGCCGAACACCAGGATCGGCCTCGGCTGGATCACGCTCACGCAGGGCGATGGCGGCTTCATCTACCATGACGGCGGTACAGGCGGTTACGGCGCCATCGTTATCCTCGACAGGAAGCGCAATGTCGGCGTCGTCCTGCTCGCCAACCGCACGGGCGTGCCCGACGACATCGCCATGCACGTGCTCGATCCGTCCATCCCGCTGACGCCGAAGCCCAAGCCCGCCGGCGAACGCGCAGAGATCTATGTGCCGCCTGAAACGCTCGCCGCCTATGCCGGCGTCTACACGCTCGACTTGGCGCCGGATTTCAAGCTCACCGTGACGCTCGGATCCGGCCAGCTCCAGGTTCAGGCTACCGGCCAGCAGAAGTTTCCGGTCTTCGCCGGGTCAGCGACAGAATTCTTCTTCAAGATCGTCGATGCTCAACTCACTTTCGTGGCCGCGGCGGACGGCAAGCCCGCCCACCTTATCCTTCATCAGGGCGGCGCGAACCAGAAGGCGACAAAGCAGCCATGACCGCTGGCGAACCGGGACGACGGGATGCACTGGGTCGTCGAATACCGAACGAAAAGGGCCGGGGCCGTCTCGCATAGCATCACTACCGCCCGGCCAGATGGCGGAGTATCACTGCCGCAACCGGACAAGGGTCGGACATGAGGAGACTTCGAATGCGTATCATCCTGCTGGCTTCAGCGGCCTTTGCACTGGCGGCATGCAGCGGCGAATCAGCCGCTCCGGCCGACACAGCTGCGCCGGCAGATGCGGCCTCCGTCGAGACCGCAGCATCCGAGGCGCCAGCCATGGATGATGCCATGAAGGCAGCCGACGCCGCCGATGACGCCAACACCGCAGAAACGCCCGACAACTACATGTTCCACACCGACCTCACGAAGGTCGAAAGCGTCCACCTGCCAGTCAAGGTTGGCGGAAGCTGGACGGCGACGGTGATTGATCCCGCGCAAGCCGAGATCACAGGCGCTAGCGACGAGACGATGGCCGATGGCAGCGTTCATCACGTCGTTAAGATCAAGCCACTGGTTCGCGACGTGATCGCGCGGGTGAAGTTCGAACGCCGCGACAGCATGGACACCACCGCCCCTGTCGTGGAAACCCGCACTGTCAACCTGATGGTGCACTAGCAACGCGAGAGGGCGCGGGAGAAACCCTCGCCCTCCGTGCCTTGCTGCAGCCCTGGACCAGCGGCCCAACGCAGACGCCCGGGGGCGTCGTTCCTGGCTTCTGCCCAGTTGGCAAACGCGTCTTTCGACAACGGCTTGTCCCTGTCCATCCACCGGACGTGAAAGCGACACGTTCCACATGCTGCAAGTGTAGCGTTGCAAGCGCGGCAAATTGGCAACATTCTCCTCATTATGGTAAGGCGGATCGGTATTGCATTGGTTTGCACATGATTGGACTGAAGAAAAAATCACACCCCCCCGGCGTCCGCGTTTTATGGACCTGGGATGGCCACACGGTGCAAGGTGTCATTCGGAAGGTGTTCACGCACCGCCTTGAGCGAACAATGAACGGGTCGACGGTCACGCGCGCTGCAGACCGCCGCAACCCCGCTTACCTGATCGAACAGGACAGCGGCGATACCCTGTTGATGAACCACAACGAGATAAAGCGGGTCGCCTGAACGCTGACGTCCCGAACAATACGCCGCGTGCAGGTTTCGCCTTGCGCACGCTCTCCATGCTGTCACCGGGATAGCCCTTCAGCGGACCAACCGGCGCGCCCGGATACGCCCAGTCCTGAAGCTGCTCGATCGCGACATGATACTTCGCCTCGCGACCCGTGCGCGCGCCCAACGGCGCACCTGCCGCCGCTTCACATCGTCAGACCGCGCCAACACATCCTCGCCGCGCACGACCCGCACCTTGCGGTCACGTCCACCTGAGTGGTGTAAATTGGGGCGGCCAAGCAGTGTACCGGCTCAGGCCGCGCGCGATGTAAGTATCGGCGTTGCGGCAGGCGACGCAAGAGCGAACCGGTCGGCTTCCTCCTCG
>Ga0247831_1000163_pt1 | contig 147303 bp, 130 predicted proteins | sample LaCruzMarch2015__9_FD_192406 | JGI IMG/M metagenome (GOLD analysis project Ga0247831, IMG submission 192406) | Freshwater microbial communities from meromictic Lake La Cruz, Castile-La Mancha, Spain - LaCruzMarch2015_1m | ecosystem: Environmental > Aquatic > Freshwater > Lake | place: Spain... | reverse complement strand
GGTTCACGAAGATCTGGAAATCCGCCACCCGGTCGCCGTTGATGTCCGCCTCCACGATCACCGCATTCGCCCCGCCCAGGCTGACCAGCCGCAACTGCCCCGCGCTGCCGGTGGTCGCAAAAGCCGCCGTGCCGATGAAGCTGAAGGCGTCGTTCACCCCCGGCGTCAGGGTGTTGGCGTCGATGGCGCTGAGGTCGATCCGGTCCTGATCGAAGGGGATGCGGGTGAAGCCGTTGATGACGTCGCGGTTGGCCGACCCGGCCCGGCTGTTCGAGATCGAGGTGAACACGAAGGTATCCGCCCCGGCCCCGCCGACCAGAGTATCCCGCCCCTCGCCGCCGATCAGCGTGTCATTGCCGACATTGCCGTTGATCTGGTCGTTGCCGCCGCGCCCGTTCAGGGTGTTGTTGCCCTCGTTGCCGACCAGCGTGCCCGGCGCGTCGTTGCCGGTCAGGCTCAGGTTGCCGCCGCCCATCATGCGCAAAAGTTCGATGTTGGTCCCGGCGACAAAGCTGTCGATCCACACTTCCACGGTGTCGATGCCGCCCCCGGACGAGAAGGCCACCTCGCCCTGCACCACATCGCCGACGCTGTTCACCACATAAGTGTCGTTGCCCAGCCCGCCTTCCAGCGTGTCCTCACCCGTGCCGCCGTCGAGGCGGTCATTGCCGCCGCCGCCGATCAGCAGGTTGTTTCCGGTGTTGCCGGTCAGACGGTTTGCCAGGCCGTTGCCGGTGCCGGTGGTATGGCCCATTCCGGTCAGCGTCAGGTTCTCGACGAACCGCACACCGGCGTTGGCGTCGAGGCTGAAGCTCACCGCGCTCTCCACCGTGTCGATGCCGCCCGCGTCGATCAGGCTGGCGGTCGTCGTGGTTTCGAACACCTGGTCGCCTGCGCTGTCCACAACATAGGTGTCGTTGCCCGCCCCGCCGAGCAGGGTGTCGTCGCCCAGGTCGCCGTTCAGGGAGTCGTTGCCACCAAGCCCCGAGATCATGTCTGCGTCGTCGCTGGCAAACGGCTGGCCGACGACGGTCACGGTGGTTGAAATCGCATTATTGCCCGCAGTTCCGACAATCGTGAAACCTAGGATTGCATTCGTCACCGTTACCGCGATGTCCTGCACATCGGTCAGCGTGCCGTCCGACACCTGGACCCGCACGTCATAGACATTGTTCATGCCGACGTCGGTCGGCACCTCGAAGTTGCGGGCCGAGATGAAGGCCAGCGCCCCCGTCGTCGCGTTGATCGTGAACAGCGCGTTGTCGGCCCCGCCCGACGCCAGGCTGAATGTCCGCGTCGCCCCGGCATCGACATCGGTCGATGTCACGGTCGTCACCGCCGTGGTGTTTTCGGCCACCGAGACCACCGCAGTCGCCCCGCTGCCGTTCGATGTGATGACCGGCGCGTCGTTCGCCCCGGTGATGGTGACCAGAAGCTGCGCCAGATCGGTCAGGCCGCGCGCATCGGTCACGCGGTAGGTGAACGCGTCGGTGACGCTGGCCCCGGCGGCAAGCGCCTGGGTGTCGGCATCGGCGTTGTTCAGGGTGTAGGTATAGCTGCCGTTGGCATTGATCACGATGCTGCCATAGGTGCCGGTCAGGGTGACCGGCCCCGCCACCGCCGTCAGAGCGCCGCCCGCCAGTTCGGTGCCGGTGCGCGCGCCGGTGACGGTTCGGGTGTCGCCCAGGGCGCTGTCAGCATCGGTGTCGTTGGTCAGCAGATTGCCGCTGGCGGTCGGATCGCCCGCCGTGGCGTTGGCAGTGCCGCCCGCCTCGGTCACCGCATCCGCGCCATTGGCATTGTCCACTGCAACCGGGGCATCGTTCAGGATCTGTGCCGCCGTGAAAGTGCCGTTGGCGAAGGTGAAGGATTCCACGCCCGAAACGGTGTCGACCCCATCCGGCCCGCCAAGCCGCTGATCCGTGATGACAAACGACGTGGCGGCGCTGCCGGTGATCAGATAGTCACGCCAGTTGCCCGTGAACACCGCCCGGTCTGTGTTCGACCCACCTTCGATGAAATCATTCCCTGTACCCCCCGTCAGCGTGTCGTTGCCGGTGCCGCCGTCCAGGTCGTCGTCTCCGGTGCCGCCGGTCAATGCGTCATTGTTGGCTCCACCGAACAGGCTGTCTGAATTGCCCCCGCCAAACAGCACGTCATTGCCCGCGGCCCCTTCGATCCGGTTGAACCCGTCGCCGCTGCTGATGACGTTCGCCTCGGCATTGCCGAAGATGAAGGCGCTGTCGGAGTCACTGGTGCCGGGGCTGATCTCGGTGAACTGGGTCACCCCGGCAGCCAGCGTGTAATTCACCCTGAACGGGTCGGCCGAGATCACCGTCAGATTTTCGGTCGTCACCGTCAGGCTTTGAACGACCCCGGCAAACAACGCAGGGTTGAACACCCGGATCACCTGGCCGGATGCCGCTGCCACATCGACGGGGGCGAAGTCGACGCTTTCGGCCAGCATGGTGGTGCTGGCAGTGTTGGCGAACAACTGGAATACCCCGTCATCCGACAGGATGGTGCCGGTGACGCTTGACGTGCCAAGGCCCTGTGTGGCCCCGCCAGCCGTGTCGATCAGGTTCGACAGGGTGATGGTGAAATTCTCGTTCAACTCGACCAGATCATCGGCCTGCACGGTGAAGGTCACCTGCTGTGTCACCTCGATCCCAAAGAAGGAGACGACGCCCGAGGGCAGAACCCCACCTTCAAAATCCGCAGCCGTCAGCCCGCCAAGGCCCGAGAGCGCCCAGGATACCGTGGTCTCCTCGGTCAGATCACCCACCCGGTTGATGTTGAAGGTGAAGGTGGTGGTGCCGCCGCCGTCGCCTTCGGCGATGACCAGATCGGTGCCGTGAATGTAGATGATGCTGTCGGCCACCGTGCCACCGGTCGGCGCGGCCCCCAGGACTGTCGCCACAGCGAAACCTGCCATGCCATCGCTGCCGGCGGGGTTGTTGGTGGAGCCCGACCCAGCCTCGCCGTCCGCCCCGTAGATCTCGCCCGCTCCACGACCTCCTTGGCCTCCACGACTCTCGCCCGCATTGTTGTAGCCGCCCAATCCGGCCGTTCCCGCAGTGGCGGTGTTGCCTGTGTTATAACTGTCGATCGCCGCACCGGAGGTGACGATGATAGTGCCGAAATTGACGATGGCACCGCCCGCAGACCCGCCGTCGCCGCCGTCTCCGTTCAGGCCGAAGGTCCCTGCATCGCCGCCATCGCCGCCATCGCCGCCTTGTCCATTCTCAAGGTAGCCGCCATTCCCGCCGTAGCCGCCTTCGCCTGCGGTGCCGCCCTGTCCGCCGTTGCCGCCGTCCTCGCCGTATGCATAGTTGCCCTTAGAGAAGACTGCGCCCACGTTTGTCGCGACATTGTCGCTGAAGCCGGTATCCTGCAGTCTCAGCGTGGCGCCAACGGCATTGAAGATCGCCCCCGCAACAGTGCCGCTATCGTAGCCGTTGCCCCCATTTCCCCCATCGCCGCCGTCGCCCCCGTCACCGCCGTCACCGCCGGCACCGACCAGAGGGTTCCCCACGCCTCCGAAATTGCCAAAGCCGCCGTCGCCGCCATCCCCCCCCGCCCCGCCAGAGGCGACAAGGGACGCCAGCCCGACCCTGATCAAGGTCAGATCGCCCGCGTTGTAGATGCCCCCGACCGCGTTGCCGCCATCGGATCCATTATAACCGAGGGTGCCATCGTTCCCAGGCTGGCCGAATACCGTCCAAGGCGCGCCATAGGTGCCATCGGTCCCGTCGATCCCCGGGGCACCATACTCATAGCCGCCCACCAGGTTCACCCCCTGCAGTGTGGCCACCGCCCCCGCCTCGATCGTCAGGAGGCGGGTGGTGTTGCCGCCCACCGAGGTGATCGTCACCTCGGCAATGCCGTCATTGTTGCTGTCGCCGTCAATGGTCACCCCGGCACCGCTGCTGATCACCAAAGGTCCCGATGTCGGTGTCAGAATGACCTGGGTGACCGCTTCCGCGAAGGTGATGGTATCCGCCCCGGCCGAAGCGTCGGCAATGGCCAGCGCCTCACGCAGGCTGATGAGGCCATTCGTGCTGTCGGTGTCATCTTCGATGGTGGTGACGGTGATCAGTGCCATGACAGAATACGCTCCTGTGAAAACCTCTGCTGACCCGTCTGGGGCGCAGACCAAGGCGGGCCTGTGCTATTACGGGCGAATCCGATCCGCATACGTCTTGCAGCATGACCAGTCTGCGCGATATTGAAACCTTTTTTCTTGGTGTTCCCGTGCCTTTTTTCTGACCCCCGGCCTCGCCGCCGCCGCACCTGTGGTCAGGCCGATCCATTTCGTTTGCGCTTTCGCGGCGTGCGGCGATGACACGGGCTTTGCAGGCCGCGCCGAACGCTCCGCCGCTTTCCGGTCAGCCGGGGTCTGCAGGCGACGAGGGTTTTTCCAGAATCGCATGCGCCTTCGTGCGGTGACCGCTGCGCCAGAAGGCCTGGCCTGCGAGATGCTTGAACAGGTCAGGCGGCAGGATGGTCTCGCGCGGCTCGAACGTGACCTTGCGGCGCACGGTATGCAGCCCCGGCGTGTTGAGTTTCAGGTCAAACGCCTCGGCCTCGTAGCTCACGGCATCGAAGTCATGTTCGAACCACGGCTCGTCCAGGAACTGATAGATCAGGCGCATCGTCTCGGCCGGGCGCTGGCACAGGATGTCGTATTCGACCAGCAGGAGGTGCCGCGCCTCTGCCCCGGAATAGCCCTGCCGCAGCGCGTTCAGCGCCGACCCCACCAGACGGTCCGGGCGCAGGATCGCCTCGCTGCGGGTGAAAACGGTGGCATGCTCGCCGTCATTGTTGAACATGCGCGAGCGACGAAGCGGGTTGCGGCGCACCAGTTGTTCGACCGAATCCACGATCCAGGCCGGGTTGCGCACGCAGGCGATCATCCGGAAATCCGGCATCAGTTTGGCCAGCAACGGCATTTCAGCCGTCCAGTTGCGGTTGGTATCGAAGATCACCTCCGCCGCCCCGGCATCGTCATAATAGGCGTTGAAGATCCCCTGCACCAGACGGGCGCATTTTTCCTCGGTCATGCTGACCGACAGCTCGAACCCCGACGAGGTGCGGATCGCGGCCTGCACCAGCGCATGCACCGGGCTGGTCATCCCGGCATGAAAGCGCGGATTTTGCAGCAGGATGCCGCTGAGCATGGTCGAGCCGGATCGCGGCAGACCGGAAATGAAATGAAACTTGCGCAAAATCCGGCTCCGCCCGTGCTGCTTTCGGTGAGCGTTACCCTGGGTGGTTGCGCGACGTTTGACAACAGGACCCGAGCCTGCTGACGCCTGCACCGTGCGGAGCCGCACCTGCCTTGCCACCTTTCGGGCCCATGACCCCGAGGTTCCGACCACCCAAGGCAAAAGGGGGCGGTTCGTCATCGTCCGATCCCGCCCGCCTGAGAAATTGCGGAAAAATGAAGCAGCGAACAGCTTTCCTGACACCGGGCGGTGGGGTTGGAGACGCCACCCGACCCAAAGGCGTTCCACATCTGATCAACTTCGGCACGGATTGGTCCGGTCAGCATGGCATGAAACCCCCGTCTGAACTCGAAGCGGCGTGCCGTGTGAACGCGCACAGTTCAACCGGGCAGTCACGTGCACCGCTTGTCCAGGTTGGCCGGGCACCACGGCCTCCGCGCGATGATTGCAGCTTCCCCAAAAACCGGTGACAGTTTGGTTACCGATAGGAAAGGATCCGCCAACATGAGCATGCCGTTCAATCCAAGCGCAGATTTTCAGGAGGCGCTATGGCGGGTCTTTGCTCGAGGGCTTGATAAATCCTAGACATTTAAATAGCTTAAACGGAAATCTGGAGGCGAGTATCGGAATCGAACCGATCTTCACGGATTTGCAATCCGGTGCGTAACCTCTCCGCCAACTCGCCGCCGGGAGTGTGAGGGGCATAAAGGAACGCATCGCGACTTGCAAGGGGCGCAGTTTGGGCGGCGCAGTGGGGGCGCCGTTTCGGGGGAGGGCGTCGTGACACGCCGGTGGCGGGCAGGTGACGCCGGGCCGGATCGGTCCGGATTTGCCGCCGATTGCCGGCGATGATCCGGCAGAACCGCGCCGAGGACCGGCACCGGGTCAGGCCAGCGTCACCTGCACCCCGGCCTGCGCCAGCATCGCCGCAAGTCCGGCAGGCGGGGCGGCATCGGTGACCAGCCGGTGAATGGCCGACGGCGGGGCCAGCCGGATCGGCGCGGTCCGCCCGAACTTCGAGGCATCCGCCGCCACGATCACCTCGCGGGCCTGCGCCAGCACCGCCCGGCCGAACTCGGCTTCGGGCAGGTCCTGCAACAGAAATCCGCCCGCCGCGTCCACCGCCGCCGCCGACAGCACGGCATGGCTCAACCGGAACTGCCGCACGAACGCCAGCGCCTCGGCCCCGAAGGCCCCGCCATCATGGCGGCGCAACTCGCCCCCCGCCATGAACAGCCGGTTGCCGTTGACCCCCGCCAGCGCCACCGCCACCGACAGCGAATTGGTCACCACTTGCAACTCGCGGTGCTGGCGCAGCGCCTGCGCCACATAGGCCGTGGTCGAACCGACATCGAGAAACACCGACGCCCCGTCGGCGATCAACTCTGCCACCCGCGCCGCAATCGCCTGCTTGGCCCCGGCATTCTGCACATAGCGCAGGGCAAAGGCCGGTTCCGCCGCCCAATCGCGCAGATGCACGCCCCCATGCACCTTGGTCACCGACCCCGCCGCCTCCAGCCTGCGCACATTGCGGCGCACGGTTTCCTCGGTCACCGCTAGGCTGCGGGCCAGGTCGGGGATGCGGGCCGATCCGGTCCTGCCCAACAATTCGAGGATGGCGCGTTCACGTTGGGTTTGCGGCATGCGATGTGTCCGGTTCTGTGGTTTCAGACGCTATATCATACAATAAACCATCATTTTCGCGCTTCAAACCACAAAAGTCCACATTTCCTTTGACAGGCCGCTCCTTCGCGCGGCAGTTTGCCGCAAAGGGGCGGATGTAGACCCGCCCCGGTTCCACAGGACGCGGCAGGACCTTGTCCGAGGTTGATCGCGTTCTCGAGCGGGCGGGCCCTGGTCCCCCCTGGGTCCGCCCGCACCCAAGATCGGCAGGTGACGGCGCGGCAAAGCTGTGCCACCCTCACTCGGGGCAAAAAGGAAAGCGGGCGCGCATGACCCCGATGGACCGGGTTCGGAACCTGCCGCTCTGGCAGGGCAGGGTGCAGATCGACCCCTTGGGCGGCGGCATCACCAACCTCAACTTCGTGGTGCAGGATGCCACGCGCCGCGCCGTGGTGCGGATCGGTGACGACATCCCGGTGCATCAGATCCTGCGGTTCAACGAACTCGCGGCCAGCCGCGCCGCCCATGCGGCGGGGGTATCGCCTGCGGTGATCCACGCCGAACCCGGCGCCCTGGTGATCGACTTCATCGAGGGGCGCACGATGACGGCCGCCGACCTGCGCGACCCCGTGATGCTCGATCAGGCGCTGACCCTGATCACCCGCGCCCACCGAGATATCCCCCGATACCTGCGCGGACCCGCGCTGACCTTCTGGGTATTCCACGTCATCCGTGACTATGCTGCCACCCTCGCCGAAGCCGGCAGCCCGCATCTGCCCGCGCTGCCCGCCCTGCTGGACCAGGCGCAGCGGCTGGAGGCCGCCGTCGGCCCGATCGACCTGATTTTCGGCCACAACGACCTGCTGCCCGGCAACTTCCTGCATGACGGCACAAGGATGTGGCTGATCGACTGGGACTATGCCGGGTTCAACTCGCCGCTGTTCGATCTGGGCGGGCTGGCGGCCAACAACGGCCTGTCGCAGGCTCAGGAAACCGACATGCTGACCCGCTATTTCGGCCCCCCCCCTGACGATGCGCTGCAGCGGCGCTATCTGGCGATGAAGGCGGCCTCGGCGCTGCGCGAAACCCTGTGGAGCATGGTGTCCGAACAGCACTCCACCCTCGACTTCGACTATGCCGCCTATACCACGGCAAACCTTTCCACCTACCGGACGGCGCATGACGCCTTCCTGCAAAGCTGAGGCCAGCCCATGTCCGACCTGCCCACCACCGCCCGCTGCGTCATCATCGGCGGCGGCATCATCGGCTGCTCCACCGCCTATCACCTGGGCAAACTCGGGCTGACCGACACCGTCCTGCTGGAGCGCAGAAAGCTGACCTCCGGCACCACCTTTCACGCGGCAGGGCTGGTGGGGCAGTTGCGCAGTTCGGCCAACATCACTCAACTGCTGGGCTATTCGGTGGACCTCTACAAGCGGCTGGAGGCCGAGACGGGCCTGCAGACGGGCTGGAAGATGAACGGCGGCCTGCGTCTGGCCTGCAACGCCGAACGCTGGACCGAAGTGAAACGACAGGCGACCACCGCCCGCTCCTTCGGCCTCGAGATGCATCTTCTGACGCCCCGCGAGGCGCGGAGCCTGTGGCCCCTGATGACCATCGACGATCTGGTGGGGGCGGCCTACCTGCCGACCGACGGGCAGGCCAACCCGTCCGACATCACGCAATCCCTCGCCAAGGGCGCGCGGATGGCGGGGGTGAAGATCTTCGAGGATACCCCGGTCACCCGGATCATCGTGGACGGCGGCCGCATCCGCGGGGTCGAAACCCCGTTCGGCACCATCGCCTGCGAAAAGGTGATCTGCTGCGCCGGGCAATGGACACGGACGCTTGCCGCTACCGTCGGCGTCAACGTGCCGCTCGTTTCGGTCGAACATCAATACATGGTCACCGAAAAGATCGACGGCGTCACCTCAGACATGCCCACCCTGCGCGACCCCGACCGGCTGACCTACTGGAAAGAGGATGTCGGCGGCCTGGTCTGGGGTGGCTACGAACCCAACCCGAAACCCTGGGCGATGCACGGCATCCCCGAAGATTTCCACTTCGACCTGCTGACCTCCGACTACGACCACTATAGCCAGTTCATGGAAAACGCGATCGCCCGGGTCCCGGCGCTGGCCACCGCCGGGGTCAAGCAACTGATCAACGGCCCGGAATCCTTTACCCCCGATGGCAATTTCATCCTCGGCGAAGCGCCAGAGTTGCGCAATTTCTACGTGGGCGCAGGCTTCAACGCTTTCGGGATCGCGAGTGCCGGGGGCGCAGGCATGGCGCTTGCCGAATGGGCGGCCAACGGGGCCGCCCCCTATGACCTGTGGCCCGTCGACATCCGCCGGTTCGGAAAGGTGCACCAGTCCACCGACTGGGTCCGCGCCCGCACGCTCGAGGCTTACGCCAAACACTATACCATCGCCTGGCCGTCCGAGGAAATGCGCTCCGCCCGTCCCACCCGCCGCTCGCCGCTCTATGCCCATCTCAAGGCCGCAGGGGCCTGCTTTGGCGAGAAACTCGGCTGGGAACGCCCCAACTGGTTTGCCGACCTTGCCGCAGGGGAAACCCCGGTGGACCGCTATTCCTACCAACGCCCCGGCTGGTTCGACGCCGTGGCCCGCGAACACCACGCCGCGCGCAACGCCGCCGTGCTGATCGACCAGACCTCCTTCGCCAAATTCACCCTCAAGGGTCCGGGGGCCGCCGCCGCCCTGACCTGGATCGCCGCCGGCAACATCGACCGGGCGGTGGGCAGCCTGACCTACACCCAGATGCTGAACCCGAAGGGCGGGATCGAGGCGGATGTGACCGTCGCCCGTATCGCCCCCGACGAATTCTACATCGTCACCGGCACCGGCTTTGCTACCCGCGACTTCGACTGGATCGCGCGCAACCTGCAGGGCGACTGCCAGCTTGTCGACGTGACCTCCGGCTCGTCCGTGCTGTCGCTGATGGGCCCCGCCGCCCGGCGCATCCTGCAACCGCTGACCGATGCCGACCTGTCGAACGCCGCCTTCCCCTTCGCCACCGTCCGTCGGATTTCGGTCGCAGGCTGCCCGGTGCTGGCGCTGCGCGTGACTTACGTCGGCGAGCTGGGCTGGGAATTGCACATGCCCACCGATGTCGCCGTCACCGTGTATCAGGCGCTGATGGCGGCAGGGGCACCGCACGGGCTGATCAACGCGGGCTACCGCGCGATCGAGACGCTGCGGCTGGAAAAGGGCTACCGCGCCTGGGGCTCCGACATCGGCCCCGACCACACGCCCATCGAGGCCGGCCTCGGCTGGGCCTGCAAGCTGAAATCCGGGCTGGAGTTCCAGGGCCGTGCCGCGCTGCTTGCGCAACAGGCCACCGGGGTGCGCAAGCGGCTGGCCTGCTTCACCGTCGATGACCCGTCGGTGATCCTGCTGGGCCGCGAAACCATCACCCGAAACGGCACGCGCGTCGGCTGGCTGTCATCGGGCGGCTATGGGCATAGCCTGGGCTGCCCGATCGGCTACGGCTATGTCCGCAACCCCGATGGCGTCACCGACGCCTACCTGACCAGCGGCAGCTATGCGCTCGAGGTGGCATCCGACATCATCACGGCCCGCCTGCACCTGCAGCCGCTCCACGATCCGCAGAACCTGCGCATCCGCGCCGACGGCTGACGGCCGCCGCAAACCCGCTCACGCAGACCCGCTCACGCAGACCCGCCCACGCAGGCCCGCTCACATCGGCGGCGGTCGCTGCCCCGGCCAGTCGGTGGCCGCGTGCCAGGCCTGACCCACCCCCAGCACCCGCGCATCCGCCCCCACCGGCCCGATGATCTGCATCCCCATCGGCAATCCCTGCGGCCCGAACCCCACCGGCACGGACAGGCTGGGCAACCCCGCGAGGCTCACCGGCACCACCACCTCCATCCAGCGGTGATAGGTGTCCATCTGCCGGTCACCGATCCTTTGCGGCCGGCGCCATTCGGCCGGAAACGGCCAGACCTGCGCCGACGGCATCACCAGCACGTCGAACCGCGCAAACAGCCGCGCCGCCGCCGCATACCACGCCGACCGGACCGCGCTCGCCTCATAAACCGCCTGCGCCGTCAGCCCCAGACCCTGCTCGATCTCCCACACGGTTTCCGGCTTCAACTGATCCTTCGACGCCGCGTAGATCGCCCGCTTGCCCCCCGCGTTCAGCATCGCCCGCAAGGTCACCCAGGCCCGCCACAGGCCCTGCGCCGGAAACGGCGGCGCCACCTCCTCCACCACCGCCCCCATCCCGGCCATCAGCGCCAACGCCGCCTCGCACAGCGCCAGGATCCCCGGCTCCATCGCATGGGCCCCGCCCCAGTCGCCCAGCCAGCCGATCCGCAAGCCCTGCATCCCGACCTCGGCCATCCCGCCAAACCCGCCGCGCCCGAACGGCACCTCCGGGTTCGCCCCGGCCTGCACCGCCAGCAACCGCGCCACATCCTCCACCGTGCGCCCCATCGGCCCCTCGGTCGACAGCGTGGCCAGAAACGCCTCGCCGCCCGCATCCATCGGCACCAGCCCCCAACTCGGACGAAAGCCGTAGACATTGCAGAACGCCGCCGGATTGCGCAAGCTGCCCATCATGTCCGACCCGTCCGCCACCCAGACCATCCGCGCCGCCAGCGCCGCCGCCGCCCCGCCCGACGATCCCCCCGCAGACTTCGTCAGATCATAGGGGTTGCGCGTCACGCCGAACACCGGGTTGAACGAATGCGACCCCTGACCCCACTCCGGCACATTGGTCTTGCCCACGAACACCGCCCCCGCCGCGCGCAGCCGCGCCGCCAGCAGATCGTCCACCTCCGGCACATGGTCGGCAAACAACGGCGATCCGTGTGTGGTGCGAACCCCCGCCACCTCGACCAGATCCTTCACCGCAAAGGGGATGCCGTGCAGCCAGCCGCGCGGCGCCACATCGTCCAGCGCCCGCGCCTCGGCCATCAGCACCTCGGGATCGCGCAACGACACAATGCCATTGACCGCCCCGTTGACCGACCCCACCCGGCCCAGAAACGCCGCCATCACCTCGGACGGTGCCACCCCCCGCGCCGCGATCATCCCCGACAGGGCGCTTGCCGACAGATCCATCAACCCCATGCCATCACCTGTTCACAAATATCCTCGGGGGGTGAGGCCCAACGGGCCGAGGGGGGCAGACAGCCCCCCTGACGCGCAGCGTCTCTGGCCCCTTCGGCCAGAGACGCTGGACCCAGACAGTGCCGCAGCCCCCGGGCTGCGGCTCCGCGTCATTACTTGTTCAACTCGGTCCAGATCGCGGTGATGTATTCCACCGCTTTCGGCGAGCAGTTGCCCATGAACACGCCCTTGTCGGCGAACTCCGCCGGAATGACGATCTCGGGCGCGTCCTTCATGTCGGCGGGCATGAACGCCTCCGACCCGGCGATGCCGTTGGCATAGCGGGCAAAGGCCGAAATCATCGCGGCGTTCTCGGGCACCATGATGAAGTCGAGGAACTTGTAGGCCTCCTCGACATTCGCCGCATCGTTCAGCAGCATCACCTGGTCCATCCACAGGATGAAGCCCTCCTTGGGATAGCCGTATTTGACATCCGGGTTCTGCAACCGCGCGCGGAAGATCGCACCGTTCCAGTAAACGCTCGCCGCCACATCATTGGCCGCCATCTTTTCGGTCATGCCATAGTCCATCGACTGCCACTTCGGCTTGGCCTCCAGCAGCTTGTCGCGGACCTTCTTCAGCAGTTCAGTGTCTTCCGAGCACGGCTGCCCGCCCATGTACATCGTGGCCAGCGCGATGGCGTCGTTCATCTCGGGCGTCACGTTGACCTTGCCCACCAGCTCCGCCGGCGGATCGAGCCAGATCGCCGAGGTGTTGACGTCCCCCGAATAGACCGACTGGTTCACCGCAACGCCGGTCGAGCCCCACTGCCACGGCACCGAAAACTTGCGGCTCGGATCGTAGTCGACGTTCATCCATTCCGGCGCGATGTTGGCGTGGTTCGGCAGCTTGGACAGGTCCAGCTCCTGCACCAGCCCCTTTTCCACCCAGATCGGCACATAGTTGGCCGACGGCACCACAAGGTCGAACCCGTGGCCGCCCGCCTCGACCTTGGCCAGCGCCGTGTCGTTGCTGTCGTAATCGGTGACCGTCACCTTGATGCCGGTTTCGGCCTCGAACTTGGCCAGCAGCTCGGGCGAGGTGTAGTCGCCCCAGTTGTAAAGCTGCAGCACGCCCTCGGCCTGGGCCATGGCGGTGCCCGCCAGCAGCAGCGCGGTTGCGGATAGGATCTTTTTCATTCTGTCGTCTCCCGGTTGGTTTCTTTTTGGTCAGGTTCTCTTGCGGGTCAGCAAGAAGAACAAGGTCAGCAACACCACGGTCAGACCCAGCAGCACGGTCGAGATCGCATAGGTCTCGGTGGTGATCTGCCGCCGGATCTGCCCCAGCATATAGGTGGGCAAGGTATCCTGTCCCGCCGATTTCACGAACAGGGTGATCACAACATCATCCAGCGAGGTGACAAAAGCCAGCATCAACCCCGCCAGTATCCCCGGCAACAGCAGGGGCAGGGTGACCCGGCGGAACGCCGCCCAGGGCGAGGCATAGAGATCCGCCGCCGCCGTCTCCAGCGTCAGGTCCATCCCCTCCAGCCGCGCCCGGATCGGCAGATAGGCGAAGGGGATGCAGAACGCCGAATGCGCCAGGATCAGATAGCCCAGCCCCTGATACCCGGTGGCCACCTTGACGCTCGCAAACAGGATCAGCAACGCCACGGCAGTGACGATTTCCGGCACCATCAGCGGCTGGTTGATCATCACATAGATGAAGGTCTGCCCCCGGAACGCCTGCCTGCGTGTCGTCCCCAGCGCCGCCATCGTGGCGACGAAGGTCGACACCACCGCCGCGATCGCAGCGATGGTCAGGGACCGCAGGGTGGCGTCCATCACGGCCTCGTTCGCCCAGGCCTTCGCATACCACTGCAGCGAAAACCCGTCGAAACTCGCCACCGATTTTCCGGCGTTGAACGAATAGACCACCAGCATCAGGATCGGCAGGTAGAGGCACACGAACACCCCCACCGCCGTCGCGGTGAACCCCGGCAGTTTCGAGACGGAGAACCCGGCACTAGCCATGCGCCGACCCCCGGTTCGAGGCGCGCACATAGACCAGCAGCGCCACCGTGACGATCACCAGCAGAATGACCGACAACGCCGCGCCAAGCGGCCAGTTGCGCCCCTGGCCGAACTGCAATTCGATGAAATTGCCGATCATCATGTTCTTGCCACCGCCCAGGATGCGCGGCGTGACGTAAGCCCCCAGCGAGGGCACGAACACCAGAATCGACCCCGCCACGATCCCGGGCCGCACGATGGGCAGGATCACCCGCCGCAGCACCTGCCAGCGCGACGCATAAAGGTCATAGCCCGCCTCCAGCAGCCGCATGTCGAACCGGTCGATGGCGGCAAACAGCGGCAACACCATCAGCGGCAGGTAGACGTAGGTCATCCCCACGAACACCGCGAAATCGCTGTAGATGATGACCAGCGGTTGCGTCCGCAGCCCCGTGCCCAGCAGGATGCGGTTCAAGAGCCCCTCGTTGCGGATGATCTCGTTGATGGCAAAGGTGCGGATCAGCAGGTTGGTCCAGAACGGAATGGTGATCAGAAACAGCCACATCGCCCGCGCCCTCGGGGCCCGCGTGGCAATGAACCACGCCGTCGGAAACCCCACCACAAAGGTGAACAGCGTCGTCTGCAGCGACAGCTTCACCGACCGCCACAGGATCGTCAGATGCGCATCCGCAAGCTGCAGCGTGCCGTCGAAGATGTCGCGCGAAAACAGCGTGCCCACCCAGCCGTCCCAACTGAACCGCCATTCCACGTTGCCATATTGCCCGGCCTCCAGGAACGAATAGACCACCACGATCAGCAACGGTCCCGAGGCCGCAACCCCCAGCACCAGCAGCGCCGGGGCCGACAGCAGCCAGCCCATCCGCGCGGAGGCCGCCACCTGACGCGCTTCGCGGGCACTCATCGCGGCATCCCCGCGCGCTCTGCGCTGGCGCTCATCGCTCAATCCTCCAGCATCTGCGCGGCACCGGGCGCAAACCGCAGCGACACCGCCTGCCCAACCGCCAGACCCACATCGCCCCCCGTCGGGTTCTGCACCCGCGCCACCACCGTCGTCCCGTCCGACAGTGCCAGATGGCAATGCGTGTCCGTGCCGAAATAGACCAGCGATGTCAGCGTGGCGGGCATTCCCGTCGCGCCCGCGCCTTCGATCCGCACCTGTTCGGGCCGCACCGTCAGCGTCACCGCCCCGGCCCTTTTCCCGACCACATCCACCACCGCACCACAGCCCAGCCGAACCCCGCCCGGCACCGTCTGCCCGGGCAGAAAGTTCGTCTCGCCGATGAACGACGCCACGAACCGGTTCACCGGCCGGGTGTAGATATCGCGCGGGGAGCCCACCTGCTGCAACTTGCCCGCACTCATCACCCCGATCCGGTCGCTCATCGTCAGGGCTTCCTCCTGATCGTGGGTGACAAAGACGAAGGTGATCCCGGTTTCCACCTGCAACCGCTTCAACTCGACCTGCATTTCCTTGCGCAACTGCAGATCCAGCGCCGACAACGGCTCGTCCAGCAGCAGCACCTTCGGCTGCGGCGCCAGCGCGCGCGCCAGTGCCACCCGCTGCTGCTGCCCGCCCGACAGTTGCGACACTTTCCGCGCCGCCAACGCCTCGAGCTTGACCAGCGCCAGCATCCGCGCCACCCGGTCCGCCACGATCCCCCGCTTCTGCCCCAGCATCTCCAGCCCGAAGGCGATGTTCTGCGCCACCGTCAGATGCGGGAACAACGCATAGCTTTGAAACACCGTGTTCACCGGGCGCTTGTTGGGCGGCAGGTCGGTGATGTCGGCCCCATCCAGCAGGATCATGCCCGAGGTCGGCGTCTCGAACCCGGCAACCAGCCGCAACAGCGTGGTTTTCCCGCATCCCGACGGGCCGAGGAGCGTGAAGAACTCGCCCCGGTTGATCCGGATCGACACATCGTCCAGTGCGCGCACCGCATGGTCGCCCTGACCAAAGGCCTTGACCGCGTTCCGCGCCTCAACTGCGATGTCCGACAATGGCAGGCTCCCCGGCGTCTGGTCTTTTGATCACATTTTCCGCATTCCGGTCGGCGTGCAAGGAAATTAAGCCGCCAAAGCCGCCCTGCGTCCGGCCCAGGGCTCGGCGGCTTCGATTTCCGCACACAAAGCGATCAATTCTTCATCCGCCCCGAAGGCCGCCGCCAGATGCACCCCCACCGGCAGTCCGTCGACCATACCCAGCGGCAAACTCGCGGCAGGCTGGCCGCTTGCATTGAAGATGGCGCAGAACGGCGAATAGGCGAAAATCCCTTCCGGCCCCGTGCGATAGGCCACATAGTCGGTCGTCGCATGGTTGAAGCGCCCGACGCGGGCAGGGGGCTCGGCCAGGGTTGCCGACAGCAGGATGTCCGGCCCGCCGCCCTTTTGCGCCGCGTCGAAAAACCCGGCCATCTGCCGCCCGAAGGCGTGAATTTCCCCCACCGCCTCCAGATAGCGCAGCGGCGACAGGGTGGCCGCATGCGCCACCGCCCCTCGTCCGACGCCTTCCACGTCGTCCTCGGTCAGATCGCGCCCCTTCAGCCCGCCCCGGATCGACAGCGCCGTGCCGACCGCCACGATATCGGTCCAGGCCCGCATCATCATCGGCACATCCGCGCCCCCCGGATAGCCCGGCTCCACATGATGCCCCAACCGTTCGATCAGCCGCCCGGCATGGCGCACCACCTCTGCCACATGCCCGTCGATCGGTTCACCGGTCAGCGTGGTGTCGCAGATCGCCACCCGCAACCGCCGCCCCGGCCGCGCAATCGCCTGCGCATGGCCGTGCCGCAGCGCCGGGGCGTGGTAGGGCGCCCCGAGGTCGGCCCCGGCGCAGGCATCCAGCATCACCGCCGTGTCGCGCACCGACCGGGTCAGGAACCCGTCAATCGCCATTCCGGCCCAGCCTTCGCCGGCATAAGGCCCGTCCGGCAACCGCGCCCGCGTCGGTTTGAACCCGAACAGCCCGCAGGATGACGCGGGGATCCGCACCGACCCGCCGCCGTCCGACCCATGCGCCATCGCCACGATCCCCGCCGCCACCGCCGCCCCGGACCCGCCCGACGATCCCCCCGGGGTGTGGCCAAGGCTCCACGGGTTGCGCGTCGGCCCGCCGTAAACCACAGCCTCGGTTGCCGCCCCGATCCCGCCCTCGGGGCTGGTGGTGCGCCCAAACGTCACCACCCCGGTCGCCCGGATACGCTCGAAAATCGCCGAATCCCGGCCATACCGCGTATTGGCAAACAGCCGAGACCCGTTGTGCGACGGAAAATCCCGCGCCTCGCAGCCCAGGTCCTTGATCAGGAACGGCACGCCCCGGAATGGCCCCCGCGGCAACCCTTCGGCAATCGCCCGCCGTGCCACGCCCTCCTGCAGCAGCACCACCGCGTTGATCGCCGGGTTGCGCGCCTCGACCGCCTGAAGCGCCGCGTCGAGCAGTTCGGTCGCGCTGACATCCCCCTTGGCCACCAGCCCCGCCAGCGCGGTCGCGTCCCACGCCCCCAGATCCCCGATCATCGCCGCCCCCGTTTTGCACCAGAAGGCCACCCTGCACCCCCCCGGTCCATCCCGCAAGCGCCGCGCGACGGTCGATTTCCGCCCGATTCGCGACAAATGGTTAACCTGCCGCGTGGCGGCGGACCGTCTGAACAGGGGGTGCACAGAGGGTGCACAGCAGGCAGACCGACAATATGATGCAATTTCAGTGAGTTAACCAGCGGTGCGCCCATCAGGGGAAAAACCGCTGCAGCGCCGTTTTGCGACCCCCTGTCAGGCCAACGCGACACAGGGCGAACACCGCGCTTGACACGTCCCTGCCGAGGTTTATGCAGAAGGGGCCTTCGGTTCCGGGGAAGCCCGGATGAAAAGGGAACGTGGTGAAATTCCACGGCTGCCCCCGCAACTGTAAGCGGCGAGTGACGGCGGATTATGCCACTGGGGAAACCCGGGAAGGCCCGCCCGAACGACGACCCGCGAGCCAGGAGACCTGCCCAAGGTGATCACCCTTTCCGGGGCGCGGGGCGCGCCCAGGAGGCGGCATTCCGCCCGTGGTGACGACTTCACCGCCAGGCGGAGGGGCCTCCTTTCCGCCGGGCAGATCGTTGCAGACAGGGTCAAACCCCTGCCCCGGAAAAGGAACATCGCCCTGAAAAGGCTTCATATTTCCATGTTGGCCCTGGTGGCCGCCCTCCCCCTGATGGCACAGGCGCAGGACTTTGCGCTGGACGAGATCATCGTCACCGCCACGTTCGAAGACACCCCGCTGTCCCGGATCGGCTCGACCGTGACCGTGGTGGACGAAGCCGACCTGCAATCGGCAGGAGACACGCGGCTGGTCGATTACCTCAACCGGCTTCCCGGCGTCAGCGTGACGACACGCGGCGGTCTGGGCAGCAACACGGGCGTCTTCTTGCGCGGGGCGTCGCAAAACTACATCGCCGTTCTGGTCGACGGCATCGATGTCACAGACCCGTCCAGCACACAGGTTTCCTATGATTTCGGGCAGTTGACCACCGCCGGCATTTCGCGGATCGAAGTGCTCAAGGGCAGCCAGTCCGCGCTCTACGGCTCGGGTGCCGTGGGGGGCGTGATCTCGATCACCACCCGCAAGGCCACCGAACCCGGCACACACCAGTATCTCGAAGCCGAGGGCGGCAGCTATTCCACCGGCCTTCTGACCTATTCGCTGACCCACAAGTCCGACCGGATCGAGGCTGCGGTCACCGCCTCGCGCGTTGAAACCAAAGGGTTTTCCGCCGCCGAAGAGGCTGACGGCAACACCGAAGCCGACGGATACATGGCCAACAAGCTGTCGTTCAACCTGGCCGTCACGCTGGATGGCGGCGCGCGGCTTGGCGCATCGGGCTTCGCCTCGCATGCCAGCGGCGACTATGACGCGCAATACTATGTGGACCCGAACGGCGGCCCGCAGTTCACGCTGGCCGACCAGACCCTGCTGGGCGACGGCTTCACCCCCGACGAAGTGCAGACGACCAATACCGCGGGCCTGCGGCTGTTTGGCGAATTCACCACCGGCGCGCTGGATCACACCCTGTCGGTCAGCACATTCCAGGTGGAACGCCGCTACGTGCAAAGCGAGGTCGGTCTGGGGGATTATGACGTTCCATCAGACACTTACTCGTCCACGCTTTATGCATCCGACAACACCTACACTGGCGAACGCCTGTCGTTCGACTATCAGGCGGGGCTTGATCTGGGCACCGGGCGGCTGGTGTTCGGCGCGGATTACGCGCGCGAAACCTATGACCAGACCGGCACCTACGGCGATCTGGCCACGTCCACTTGGGTGGCGGGGGTATTTGCCGAAATGGCGCAACCGCTTGGCGCGCAGACCGATCTGTCCCTGGCGGTGCGCCGGGACGATCATGCGCGGTTCGGCGGCTTCACCACCGCCCGGCTCGCCCTGACCCACCGTGCCGCCGACGGCCTGACCTTCCGCGCCCAGGCCGGCACCGGCTATCGTGCGCCGTCGAACTATGAATTGTTCAGCTTTTACGGCGCGCCGGACCTGCAGCCCGAACAAAGCGTCAATTTTGACCTCGGCGTGGAAAAAGTGTTCTCTGACAAGGCGTTGCTGCGCGCAACCGCGTTCTTTCTGCAAGTCGATGACCTGATCGATTTCGATTTCGGCAGCACCAGTTGCCCGGCCTCCGACGTCACCGGGCAGCCCGGCTGCTATGCGCAGGTCGCGGGGGCGTCGCGCCGGACGGGGGTCGAGGTGGAAGGCGAATTCGCCCTGTCCGACGCCCTGTTGCTGTCCGCCGCCTACACCTACACCGACAGCGCGACCAACGCATCGTCCGCCTGGGGCGAGGTGGCGCGGCATCAACTGGCGCTGAACCTGACCGCCGATCTGGCCCCGGCGATGAAAGGCACCCTGTCGGTCCTGCACGCCGCCGACCGCCCGACCTTGCCGGATTACACGGTCGTCAACGCCACGATGACCTATGACCTCACGGACAAGACGGAAGCCTATCTGCGCATCGAAAACCTGTTCGATGAACAATATCAACTCGTTCCGGGTTACGGGACGTCGGACCGCGCGATCTATGTGGGCCTTCGTGCGCAGTTTTGACCCGAAACTGATCGTGGCTGCGGCGTGGTGGGCCATGGCGGGCCCTGCGCTGGCCGAAGGGCCTGCGCGGGTGGTGTCGATCAACCTGTGCACCGATCAACTGGCGATGCTGCTGGCCGATCCGGGGCAGTTGCTGTCGGTGACGCATCTGGCGTCGGATCCGCTGTCGTCGTCGATGGTGGATCAGGCGCAGGCCTATCCGGTGAATCGGGGGCAGGCCGAGCAGGTGTTCTTGCTGCGGCCCGATCTGGTGCTTGCCGGCAGCTACAGCGCGCTTGGCACGGTAGACCTGCTGCGGCGTCTGGGGGTGGAGGTGGTGCAGGTGCCACCCGTCACCTCGCTGTCCGAGGTGTCGGCGCAGATCCGGGCGGTCGGGGCGGCGCTGGGGCAGGCCGCCCGGGCCGAGGCGATGGCACAGGCCTTCGAGGCTGACCTTGCCACGCTGGCCGTCCCGGGGCCAAAGGCGACGGCCGCGTTCTATCATCCCAACGGCTACACCACCGGCGACGGGACCCTGGCGGACGAAGTGCTTGACCTGACGGGTTTTTCCAATGTGGGGGCCGACGCCGGGGTGACGGGTGGCGGCATCCTGCCGCTGGAACGTCTGGTGGTGGCGGGGCCGCAGGTCATCGTCACCTCGACCCCCTATCCGGGGGCCTCGCGGTCGGAAGAAATCCTGCAGCACCCCGCGCTGGCGGCGATCGGGGCGGCGCAGGGGGCCCGGACCGATGCCGATTGGGTCTGCGGCACCCCATATCTTGTGCGGGCGGTTCGCCGGATGGCGGAGCTGCGCGCCCGTCTTGCGGCAGCGCCGTGACCCGGCCCACCGGCACCCTATTGGGTCTGTCGGGGCTGGTGGCGGGGCTGTTTCTGGCGTCGTTGCTGGTCGGGCCCGCCGGGTTGGGGCTGGGGGAAAGCCTGCGTGCGTTGTTGACCGGGCAGGGCGAGGCGGTGGTGCTGGTGATGCGGGAAATCCGGCTGCCGCGCGCGCTGCTGGGGGTGCTGGTGGGCGCGGTGCTGGGGCTTTCCGGCGCGGCGATGCAGGGGTTTCTGCGCAATCCGCTGGCGGAACCGGGGTTGATCGGGGTTTCGGCCACGGCGGCCCTCGGGGCGGTGCTGGCGCTGCAGACCGGGTTGGCGGCGGCCTTTGCGCTGGCCCTGCCACTGGCGGCGCTGGCGGGGGCGGCGGTTTCGGTGCTACTGATCCTGGGGCTGGCGGGGCCGCGGGGGGGGGCACTGGCGCTGATCCTGGCGGGGATCGCGATTTCGGCGCTGGCGGGGGCGGGGACGTCGCTGGTGCTGAACCTGTCGTCCAATCCCTTCGCGGTGATGGAGATCGTCTACTGGATGATGGGCTCGCTCGCCGACCGATCGATGCTGCATGTCTGGCTGGGCGCCCCGTTCATGCTGGCCGGGATGGCGGTGATGCTGACGCTTGGCCGGGATCTGGATGCGCTGACACTGGGCGAGGATGCGGCGCAGGCGATGGGGGTGCGGCTGGGGCGGTTGCGCTGGCGGCTGATCCTGGGCACCGCGCTGGCGGTGGGTGCGTCGGTCGCGGTGGCGGGGGCGGTGGGGTTCGTGGGGCTGGTGGTGCCGCATGTGCTGCGGCCCCTGGTCGGTGCGATGCCGTCGCGGCTGTTGCCTGCGGCGGCGCTTGGCGGGGCGGCGATGGTGCTGGCGGCGGATGTCGCGGTGCGGCTGGTGGCCCCGGATCAGGACCTGAAGCTGGGGGTCCTGACCGCCCTTGTGGGTGCGCCGTTCTTTCTGCACCTGATCTGGCAGATGCGGCGGGTCGAGGCATGAGCCTGATGCAGTTGACAGATCTGCGGGTGCGGCGGGGGCAGTGCCCGGTGGTGGACGGCGTCGATCTGTCCGTGGGGCCGGGCGAGTTCATCGGGCTGATCGGCCCGAACGGGGCGGGCAAGACCACCTTGCTGCGGGCCGCGATGGGCCTGCTGCCGTTTGAAGGGCGCAGTTCGCTGGCCGCCCTGACGGTCCGTGCGCGAGCGCGTGCGGCGGCGTTCCTGCCACAGGGGCGTGATATCGCCTGGCCGATCACGGTGGCCGATCTGGTGGCCCTCGGGCGCGGGCCGCATCTGGCGGGGACGATGACTGCGGCGGACCATGCGGCGGTGGACCGGGCACTGGACCGGATGGGTCTGGCGGGCTTTCGCGACCGCATCGCCACGGCGCTGTCAGGCGGCGAGCAGGCACGGGTGCTGATCGCGCGGGCCCTCGCACAGGAGACGGCCCTGCTGCTGGCGGACGAGCCGGTGGCGGGCCTTGATCCGCAGGCGCAACTGCGCTGCATGCAGGTGTTTGCCGGATTGGCCGCCGACGGGCGCGGCGTGGTGGCGGCAATCCACGATCTGGGTCTGGCCGCGCGGCATTGCACAAGGTTGGTGCTGCTGCATCAGGGGCGGATCGTGGCGGACGGGCCCGCGCGCGCGGTGCTGAGCCCGGACAATCTGGCGCGGGTGTTCCACGTGCAGGGGTTCCACGCCGAAACGCCGGAGGGTCTGGTGTTTCAGCCGACCGCGCTGGCGGATTAGGCCGCGTCGGGCGTTCGGGGCAGCAGCGGCCGCAACGCCTCGGCCAACCGGTCGGGCGACAGCGGTTTGGCCACATAGCCGTCAAGGCCCGCCGCCAGATAGTCGCGTTTGTGGATGTCCGTCGCATCCGCCGTCATCGCAACCACGGGAATGCGCGCCACGGCCCCTTCGGCGCGGCGCAATCGCTGCAGGGTTTCCACCCCGTCGAGGCCGGGCATGTTCATGTCCAGCAGAATGGCGGATGGGGCCACCACGGCAACCATCTGCAGGGCGGCCTCGCCACTGTCGGCCTCGGTCACGCTGGCGCCGAACATCCGCAGATAGGTCGCGGCGACCAGACGGTTGGTCGCGATGTCGTCCACCACCAGAATGCGCTGACCCCGCAGGTTCAGCGGGGGCAAAGGCGTCACCACCTGCGCCAGCGGGTCGCCAGGCCGCATCTGCAACGTCAGGCGAAACCGCGCGCCCCGATCCGACGGCAGCAGCACCAGATCGCCACCCATGCGGCGGGCGAGCGTCCGGCTGATCGTCAGCCCCAGGCCGGTGCCCGCCTGGCCCCCGGGTCCGCGGCGAAACGGCTCGAAGATCGCCTCGCCCAGATCGGCCGGAACACCCTGTCCGGTATCCTCGACATCGACCTCCAGCAGGTCCGGAGCGGCCATTCGGGCGGTCACCCGGATGCCGCCCTGATCGGTGTATTTCACGGCATTCGACAGGATGTTGGACAGGCATTGCCGCAGCCGCCGCCCGTCGGCATGGGCGGCGGACGGCACGTCGTCATGCAGGGCGATGTCCAGCGCCAGCCCCGCAGCCTCGGCCTGCGGGCGAAACAGGGCGACCGTCGCGGTCAGGATGCCGCGCGGGTCGATCGGTTCCGGGCGGATCGGCAACCGGCCCTCCTGAACGGCGGCGAGATCCAGAATGTCGTCCAGCAACACGCCCAATCCCGCCGCTGACTCCACCAGAACCGTCAGGCGCTCTCGACCCGTCATGTCGGTCTGGCGCGCAAGCTCGGCATGTCCCATGCCCAGAATCGCGTTCAGCGGCGTGCGCAATTCGTGGCTCATCTGCGCCAGAAACCGGGTCTTGGCCGCGTTCGCCGCCACGGCTTCGGCCCAGCCTGCCGAGGATTCCCGGTGCAGCCGGTGGTTGGAAATCAGGGCAGACACGAAATAGCCAAGCCCGATCATCGCACACAAGGTCGTGGCCCCCAGTGATACCCACTCGCCCCTCCCACCCCAGTAAAGCGTGTTCGACCCCAGCACGACGATCCAGATCGCCAGTGCCCCGCTGAGGCCCATCGGCAGATAGATCGCCCGGACGGTCGACACATGCATCATCGTGCTGGCCGTGATGCCGACCGCAAAGGCCTTAAGATAGGGGTCCTCGAGATGCCACATCAGGGCGGGCGGCAGCACGAAACAGGCTTCCTGCACAAAGGTCCAGACCGACAGCATCCAGCGGCGGGCGGTCCTGGCGATCAGGGCCTCGACATCGCGCAGAAGTCCATCGGCCAGCAACTCGGCCAGCAGGTTGATCAGGGCGACGGTGACAATCAGCCCCGCCGGCAGGAAGACCGCCGAAATGCCGTAGCACAGCGTGGTGGCCAGCAACCGCACCGGCACCTCGCCCAGCAGAATGCTGCGCTGCCGCACGAGTTCGCTGCGCAGAATGTCCGTCGGAGAGGACGAAAGGTCGAGGTCAGGTCGCATGAGGGCCTTCCACAGCACCGCCTGTTTCGGCTGCCCGCCGCCGCCGGAAGACCAGACGACGCGTCGGGGCCATCGGTCAAGCGCGACCTGCAAACCTAGGGGGCTATTTCCGGTTGTAGGCGGATTTCCTGCCGCAAGGTGCCGTTGCGCCGGAAAATCAGAATGCGGTCGTCGGTCGTCACCACGGCGAACCAGTCGGTCCCGGCCGTGACCGCCGCCGCCCGGGTGCCCGCAGGCAGGCGCACCGCCTCGGGCAGCAGGGGGCCGCCGGTGGCGTGTGGCATCCGGGTGACAATCACCCCGACGACCGTTATGACACCGCCAATCAGGGTCAGGGTCAGTACGATCACCAGTCCCTTGAGCAACCTCAAGCCGGGCGGCAGCGCCTCGCCTTCCGGAGCATTGTCCATGTCGAACCTTTCCCGCGCCGGGGAAACCTTGTTGGTCACCATCGGTGACGACGCCCCCGCCCGCCTTGATAAGGCGCTTAGCGTGGCGGTGCCAGAGGATGCGGCGCTGTCGCGGTCGCGCCTGATGCGGATGATCGCGGAAGGCGCGGTCAGCCTGGACGGGCAGGCGGTGACCGACCCCAAGGCGCGCGTGCAAACCGGGCAGGTCTATGCCCTGCGGTTGGACCCGGTGTCCGAGGTGGAAATGCGCGCCGAGGTGATTGCGCTGGCGGTGGTCTGGGAGGATGGCGATCTGATCGTGATCGACAAACCGGCGGGGATGGTGGTGCATCCGGCACCGGGATCGCCGTCGGGCACGCTGGTCAACGCGTTGCTGGCGCATTGCGGCGACACGCTTTCGGGCATCGGGGGCGAACGGCGACCGGGCATCGTGCACCGCATCGACAAGGACACGACGGGCCTGCTGGTGGTCGCCAAATCCGACCGCGCGCATCATGGCCTTGCCGCCCAGTTCGAGGATCACAGCGTCAACCGCCGCTATCTGGCCATCGTGCACGGCGTGCCGAACGCCAACGACCCCCGCCTGCGCGGGACACGCGGCATCACGTTCGAGCAGGGCGGGATCCTGAAGATCGCCACCGGTCTGGCCCGCCACAAGACCGACCGCCAGCGTCAGGCCGTGGTCTGGGAACAGGGTCGCCATGCCGTGACCCGCGCGCGGGTGCTGGAGCCGTTCCGGGGCGCGGCCGCCCTGCTGGAATGCTGGCTGGAAACCGGGCGCACGCATCAGATCCGGGTGCATATGGCGCATGCCGGGCACGGGTTGCTGGGCGATGCGACCTATGGCGGCAAGCGCAAACTGCCGCCAAAGCTGTTCGGCGATGCCGGGGCGGCGCTTGGCAACGACTTTCCCCGGCAGGCCTTGCACGCGGCGACCCTGGGCTTTGCGCATCCGGTGACCGGCGAGACGCTGGAATTCACCTCGCCGCTGCCTGCGGACATGGCCGGTCTGCTGGCGGGCTTGCGCGCAGGGGTGACATCCGCGTGAACCCGCCGAAACAAACCTGTCAGGGCCACGGAACGATGTTCATCTTGCGCTGGTTAGAGAAGCTATGGGCCTGCAGTTTCACGACGGGCCGCACAAACCCCTGCCGGGGCCGCCCGAGTCGGCGCACTGCAACGGGTCCAGAAGGGGGCATGACATGAGCAGCTACACCAATCTTCCCGCACCGAGCCCCGAACAGGGCCTGAACCGCTACATGCAGGAAATCCGCAAGTTCCCGCTGCTGGAGCCGGAAGAGGAATACATGCTGGCGAAACGCTGGGTCGATCATCAGGACGCGCAGGCCGCGCACAAGATGGTGACCTCGCATCTGCGCCTCGCCGCCAAGATCGCGATGGGCTATCGCGGCTACGGGTTGCCGCAGGCCGAGGTGATTTCCGAGGCGAATGTCGGGCTGATGCAGGCGGTCAAGCGGTTCGACCCGGAAAAGGGCTTTCGCCTCGCGACCTATGCGATGTGGTGGATCCGCGCCTCGATCCAGGAATACATCCTGCGGTCGTGGTCCTTGGTGAAACTGGGCACCACATCGGCGCAGAAAAAGCTGTTCTTCAACCTGCGCAAGGCCAAGGCCCGCGTCGGCGCGCTGGAGGAAGGCGATCTGCGCCCCGAAAACGTGACGCGGATCGCCACCGACCTCGGCGTGTCGGAAGCCGAGGTGATCGACATGAACCGCCGCCTGTCGGGGTCGGATGCGTCGCTTAACGTCACGGTCGGGTCGGATGGCGAAAGCACGACGCAGTGGCAGGACTGGCTGGAGGATGAACACTCCGATCAGGCCGGCGACTATGCCGAAAAGGACGAATACGATGCCCGCCACGACCTGTTGACGCAGGCCATGTCGGTGCTGAACGACCGCGAGCGCGACGTGCTGGCCAAGCGGCGGTTGTCGGAAGACCCGGTGACGCTGGAGGATCTCTCGGCGAGCTACGGCGTCAGCCGCGAACGGATCCGGCAGATCGAGGTGCGGGCCTTTGAAAAGCTGCAGGCGCGCATCCGCGAACTGGCGCGGGGCAAGGGCATGGCCGTGCCCGCCTGACGGCATTCGGCATTTGACCCCTTGCACGTCCTCGCGCATCCTGCCCGCGAGGAGGGTGGCACATGCGTGGGTTTCGTCTGGTCCTGTGCGGCGGTCTGCTGTCGGGATGCCTGTCCGCCGCCCCGCCCGGCGGAGTGGCGGCTTTGCTGGCCGGGCACACGCTGCGTTACGAGGCGACCGAGGGCACCGAGCCTGATCTGCAAAGCTGGAAGGCGGACGGCAGCACGATCTTTCACACCTATGGCCTTGGCCGCTCTCCCCGTTCCGGCGTCTGGCGGGTCGAGGGGCGTCGCTACTGTTCGGATTTCGGCGATCCGGGCAGACCCCGGACGTGGAACTGCTATAGGGTCAAGGTGCTGGAAAACGGCGCTCTGGTGGAATTCGACGAGATCGGTGACCCGTTTGCCCTCATCCAGTTCACCCGAGACTGGCGCGGCCGGTTCGTGGAATAGACGGCGGTGGCGCGGTCTGCCGACTGGACGGCGGTCGGCGCGGTTGCTACCGATCTGTCAGGCAATGGCAGGGGGCGGGCATGGCGGACGCGGTGCGGTGGGGAATTCTGGGGGCGGCGAAGTTTGCACTGCAACACATGGGGCCTGCGATCCACGCGGCCAGGGGGGCCGATCTGGTGGCGCTGGCCACCTCGGACCCCGGCAAGGCGGCAGGATTTGCCGCCTTTCGCCCTGGATTGCGGGTGCACCCCAGCTATGACGCACTGCTGGCCGACCCGGAAATCGATGCGGTCTATGTGCCGCTGCCAAATCATCTGCATGTCGAATGGACGCTGAAGGCGCTGGCGGCGGGCAAGCATGTGCTGACCGAAAAGCCGATCGCGCTGCAGGCGTCGGACATCGACCGGATCATCGCGGCGCGCGATGCAGCCGACCTGCTGGCTGCCGAGGCCTACATGATCACCTTTCATCCGCAATGGCGACGCGCGAAGGAGTGGCTGGAGGCGGGCGAGATCGGCACGCTGCGGCATGTCGATGTGGCGTTTTCGTTCCACCTGACCGACGCCGAAAACATCCGCAACCGCCCGGACACCGGCGGGGGGTCGTTGCGCGACATCGGGGTCTATACCTTCGGCTGCGCGCGGTTCGTGACCGGGGCCGAGCCGGTCGATCTGCAGGCGCAGTTCATCCGCGACAACGGCATCGACAGCTTTGCCAATGTGACGGCGGTGATGGAGGGGCCATTGGGCCGCTTCACTTATGGCTCGATGACTTCGATGCGGCTTTACAACCGTCAGGTGGCAACGTTCCAGGGCGACCGGGGGATGATCCGGCTGGAGGGCGGGCCGTTCAACGCCAATGTCAACGATCTGGCCGAGGTCGAGTTGCACCAGAACGGCAACCGGGTGATCACCGAGCGGTTTCCGACTGCCAATCACTATGTCCTGCAGGTCGAGGCGTTCAGCCATTCGGTGCGCAGCGGGGCGGCATACCCAAACCCGCTGGAATTCGTCCGCGGGACGCAAGCCATGATGGACCGCGCCTATGCGGTGGGGGTTGATCTGAGCGTTTGACGGCTGCTCTGGCCAAGAGGGCGCAGCGGGGGTTTCACACCCCCGCACCCCCGTGGGATATTTGTGAACGGATGATGGAGATCAGTCCTCCATCGCCTCCAACTCGTCGATGAAACCTGCGATCATCGACAGGCCCTTGTCCCAGAAGGTCGGATCGCTCGCGTCGAGGCCGAAGGGCGCGAGCAGATCCTTGTGGTGTTTCGACCCGCCCGCCTTGAGCATGTCGAAGTATTTCTCCTGAAAGTCGGGCAGGCCGTCGGCGTAGGCCGCATAAAGCGCGTTCACGAGGCCGTCGCCGAAGGCATAGGCATAGACGTAGAACGGCGAGTGGACGAAGTGGGGGATATAGGCCCAGAAGGTTTCATAGCCGTCCATGAAGTTGAAGGCGTCGCCGAGGGATTGCGCCTGGATGCTCATCCACAGGGCGTTGATATCGTCGGGGGTGAGTTCGCCCTTGGCGCGGGCGGCGTGGAGTTTGCATTCGAAGTCGTAGAACGCGATCTGGCGGACGACGGTGTTGATCATGTCCTCGACCTTGCCCGCCAGCAGGGTCTTGCGTTCTGTGGGGGTTTTCGCGGCATCGAGAAGCGCGCGGAAGGTCAGCATCTCGCCGAACACGCTGGCGGTTTCGGCAAGGGTGAGCGGGGTCGAGGACAGCAACTCGCCCTGACCCGCCGCCAGCACCTGATGGACGCCGTGGCCGAGTTCATGCGCCAGCGTCATGACATCGCGAGGTTTGCCGAGGTAGTTCAGCATGACGTAAGGATGCACGGTGGTGACGGTGGGGTGGGCAAAGGCACCGGGGGCCTTGCCGGGTTTTACCCCTGCGTCGATCCAGCCCTTGGTGAAGAACGGCTCGGACAGGGCGGCCATGCGTGGGTCGAACCCGGCATAGGCATTCTGAACCGTGACCTGCGCCGTGGCCCAGTCGACCAGCTTCGGGTCATCCTGCGGCAGGGGCGCGTTGCGGTCCCAGACCTGCAGTTTGTCCAGCCCCATCCATTTCGCCTTCAGCCGGTAATAGCGGTGGCTGAGTTTGGGGTAGGCCGCGACCACGGCATCGCGCAGCGCCTCGACCACTTCGGGTTCCACATGGTTGGCCAGATGGCGGCCAGCCTGCGGCGAGGGCATCTTGCGCCAGCGGTCGTGGATTTCCTTTTCCTTGGCCAGCGTGTTGTGGATGCGGGCGAAAAGCTTGATGTTGCGCTCGAATACCGTTGCCAGGGCGCGCGCCGCCGCCTCGCGCTTCGGGCGCGCCGGGTCGGTCAGCAGGTTCAGCGTGGCTTCCAGCGGCATCTCCTCGCCGTCGACCGTGAACATCAGGCCCGCCATCGTCTCATCGAACAGCCGGTTCCATGCGGCGGCCCCGACCACGGACTGGTCGTGCAGGAACCGCTCCATCTCGTCGGACAACTGGTGCGGGCGCATCGCGCGCATCCGGTCGAACACCGGTTTGTAGCGGGCAAGGTCGGCGTTGGCGGCCAGCAGGGCGGACAGATGCGCGTCGTCCAACCGATTGAATTCCAGAGAAAAGAACACCAGCGACGTCGTGATCTCGGTGACCTGGTCCTGCGCGTCGGCCATGAATTTGGCACGGTCGCTGTCCATCGTGTTCTGATAATACCGCAGCCCGGCATAGGACATCAGACGCCCTGCAACCGTGTCGATCTCTTCATAGGCCCGCACGCACTCCAGCATTCCTGCCGCGTCGAGGGATGCAAGCTTGCCTTCATGGCTGGCCGCGAACCCGGTGCACGCCGCGCGCAGCCATTCCATGTCGCGGGAAAACTCGGGCGAGTCGGGGGCTGGGTAGAGGTCGGTCAGGTCCCATTCCGGCAGATCGCCAAATCCGCCGGCGCTGGTGTGGGCATCGAACACGGGGTGGGGCAGCGGCATCGGGAAACCTCTTGGCTTTGCTGACCCACATCTAGGGGCTGCGGCCGGGCGGCTCAAGCGGTGTTCGGCAGAAGGGCCGTCAGGCTGGCCAACGGGTCTGCGTCGGCCGGATCGCGGTCGGGCAGCCAGTCGAGGATGCGTGGGTCGGTCAGGGTCACGCCGCTGAGGCGGCGGCGGTTGGGCGTCAGGGCCGAAAAGCCCAGCCGGAACACCTGACGGGCGGGCACGGCGCGCAGGGGGCCGAAACGGCCGGTGGCATGCGCGCGGATCCAGACCATCAGCGCGGTCGTCTGTGCGGCGGGCAGCGAGGCGCGCAGGCGGGTGATCGGGACAAGCCGGTTGTCGTGCCGCAGCGCCAGGGTGATCTGCGGCCCGCGCGCGCCGGTGGCCAGCGCCGCCTCGGCGTAGATCATCACCGCGAGGATCCGGTGCTGCGCAGCGGACGAAGACGCGGGCAGACCCGCCATCAGATTGCGCGCCTGGGCCAGCACGGCGGCGGAAACCGGCGCGCGATAGGTGCCGGTGATCAGCCGGAAATACAGCGCGCGCGCCTCGGGGGGCAGGCGGCGGGCCATCGACAGAATTGCAGCGCGGGCCAGAGGGCCGGGCGGCAGGGCGGCGAGGTCGGCCAGCACCTCGGGCAGGTCCGGTTCGGCCGGGTCTGGTTTTGGGGGCGCGGCTGCGGGCAGGATCAGGGCCAGCGCCTCGGCCGCATCGCCGGTGGCCGCAGTGCTGGCGTCGATCAGCCAGTCCGGCAGGCCGCTTTCCCCAGCGATCCAGTCGCGCAGGGTGGCGGGCGGGATCAGGCGCTTCGGGGCGGGGCCGCACAGCAGGGCTTCCGCCGCAGCACCCTGCGCCAGATAGGCGGCCACCAGCGCGGGGCGGTCTGCATCGCTTTGGCCCAAGGCACTGATCAGGTCGGCCAGCCGCCTCATGCCACGACCCCCGCCCGCACACCCTGGTCTTCCATCCAGCGCCGGAACACTTCGGTCGACCCGTGGGTTGCGAACACCCGTTCGGCCCCGGTCGCGCGCACCGCCGCATTCAGCCCCGGCCAGTCGGCGTGATCCGACAGCACAAAGCCGCGCCCCACCGCCTGCCTGCGCGCGGCAAGGGTCATCCAGCCCGAGGCGAAGGCGGTGGCATGCGGGGCAAAGCGGTCGGCCCAGCCCGACGACAGGGCATTGGGCGGCGCGATGATCAGCGCGCCGGGGTGGCTTTGCGGGGTGACCTGCGGTGTGACACGGATCGTGGGGGGCAGGGGATAGCCCTGATCGCGCAGAACTTTCGTCACATCCTCGACCACCGGATGGGTCAGGACCGGCCCCGGCGGCAGGCCGTGGATCAACCGCTGGGCCTTGCCGAACGAATAGGCGGCAAGGATCGACGTCACCCCGGCGGCGGCATTGGCGGCCCACCACGCGGCAATCTCGGCCATCACCACCGGCTGCGGCTGCCAGCGATAGATCGGCAGACCAAAGGTGCATTCCGTGATGAAGCTGTGGCAGGGCACCGGGTCGAACGCCTCCGCCAGACCGTCGGCCTCGGTCTTGTAATCGCCCGACACGACCCAGACCTGCCCCTTGTGTTCCACGCGGATCTGCGCCGATCCCGGAACATGGCCTGCAGGGTGAAAGCTGACGGTCGCCCCGCCGATCCGCAATGGCTCGCCATATCCGATCCCCGACGCCACGACCCGCCCCAGCCGATGGCGGATCACCGGCAGAGCTGCATGCGTGCACAGATAGCTGTCATGCCCGCGCCGCGCGTGGTCGGAATGGCCATGGGTGATCAGCGCGCGGGGCACGGCGCGGACCGGGTCGATGTGGAAATCCCCCGCCGGGCAGTAAAGCCCCGCATCGGTAAAGGTCAGGACCGGATCGGACTGCATGAGGGACGTCTAGCGCATCTTGGCGTCCCCCGGCAATCGAGCCCAATTTTTGGGCAACCTGCCTGCAACGCGGCGAAAACTGCAAACGCGCTCTTCCATGACCGAAGGGCGGCTGATTTAGTGAAGGCCAGCGTGGCAGTGCCGGACCCCCCAGATGATCGCCTATTTCAACGAGATGTATCAGGACGGGGCGGTGCGCGCACCCTATGCGCGGCTGGAAGGCTGGACCCGCGCGATGCCCGCCGAGCTGCGCCACCTGAAACAGGCCGAGGCCGAGGCGCTGTTCCGCCGCATCGGAATCACCTTTGCGGTCTATGGCGAGGGCGGCGACCCGGACCGGCTGATCCCGTTCGACATGTTTCCCCGCGTGTTTACCGCGCAGGAATGGGCCCGGCTGGAGCGCGGGATCAAACAGCGGGCACGGGCATTGAACGCCTTTCTTGTCGACGTTTACGGACGGGGCGAGATCGTTCGGGCGGGCCGCATCCCGGCGAAGCTGGTCTATCAGAACGACGCCTATGAAAAGGCGGTGGTGGGGTTCGTGCCGCCCAAGGGGGTCTACAGCCACATCGTCGGCATCGATCTGGTGCGTACCGGCCCCGAGGATTTCTTCGTGCTGGAGGACAATTGCCGCACCCCTTCCGGCGTGTCCTACATGCTGGAAAACCGCGAGATCATGATGCGGATGTTCCCCGACCTGTTCCGCGAGAACCGGATCGAGCCGGTCGACAGCTATCCCGAAATCCTGCGCCGGACGCTGGCATCCGTCGCCCCGCAGAAGTGCAAGCACGACCCGGTGGTGGTGATCCTGACACCGGGGCATTTCAACTCGGCCTATTATGAACATTCGTTCCTTGCCGACCTGATGGGGGTCGAACTCGTCGAGGGGCAGGATCTGTTCGTGCAGGGTGAATTCGTCTACATGCGCACCACCGAAGGGCCCAAACGGGTGGATGTGATCTATCGCCGGATCGACGACGCCTTCATCGACCCCTTGTGTTTCCGCGCCGACAGCATGCTGGGCATCCCGGGGCTGATGGATGTCTACCGGTCGGGCGGGGTCAGCATCTGTTCGGCCCCCGGCGCGGGGGTGGCGGACGACAAGGCGGTTTACACCTATGTCCCCGACATGATCCGGTTCTACCTCGGTGAGGAACCGCTGCTGAAGAACGTGCCGACCTGGAAATGCGCCGACCCGGGCGATCTGGCCTATGTGCTGGACAAGCTGGACGATCTGGTGGTCAAGGAGGTGCATGGGTCCGGCGGCTATGGGATGCTGATCGGCCCCACCTCGACCAAGGCCGAGATCGAGGCGTTCCGCGCGCGCCTGCTTCTGGACCCCGGCAACTACATCGCGCAGCCGACGCTGGCGCTGTCCACCACGCCGACCTTCGTCGAGGCGGGCATCGCGCCGCGCCACGTCGATCTGCGGCCCTATTGCCTGGTCGGCGAGAGGATCGAACTGGTGCCAGGCGGCCTGACCCGCGTGGCGCTGAAGGAGGGCAGCCTGGTGGTGAACTCGTCGCAGGGCGGCGGGGTCAAGGACACCTGGGTTCTGGCGGAGTGATGTCATGTTAAGCCGCACCGCCGCCAACCTATACTGGATCGCCCGCTACATGGAACGGGCCGAGACCGCCGCGCGATTGCTGGAGGTGGGCGCCCGCATATCGCTGCTGCCGACCGCGCAGGGCTATCGCAACGAATGGGACAGTCTGCTGCTGGCGGCGGGCAGCTCGATCGGTTTCGGCGCCAAATACGGCGACCCGGTGCAGCGCAACATCGAAAGCTGGCTGTTCTTCGACCGCGACAACCCGTCTTCGGTGGCGGCCTGCATCACGGCGGCGCGGGAAAACGGGCGGATCGTGCGCACGGCGCTGACATCGCAGGTGTGGGACGCGTTGAACGGCGCGTTTCAGGACCTGCGCGACATCGCCCGCAAACCGCGCAGCGAACTGGAACTGAGCAGCCTGACCGACTGGACGATGCGGCAATGCGCCATGGTGCGGGGGGCCATCGACGCGACGCTGCTGCGCAACGACGGCTACAACTTCCTGAACCTCGGCTATTATCTGGAACGCGGCGACAGCACGGCGCGGCTGATGGATGTGAAATACTACGTGCTGCTGCCCAAGATCGAATATGTCGGCACCGGCTATGACAACTATCAATGGACGACCCTGCTGCGGGCGCTGTCGTCGCACCGGGCGTTCCATTGGGCTTATGGCGGCGAGGTGACCGCCGGCAAGATCGCGCATTTCCTGATCCTGAACCCGCAATGCCCGCGGTCGCTGATCACCTGTGTCGCGGGGATGAACAACCACCTCGGCCGGTTGTGCAAGTTCTACGGTCGACCGACCGAGGTGCACGCCCGCGTCGCCGCCCTGCAGACCGAGATCGAGGGGATGACCCAGGACATGATTTTTGACGAAGGCCTGCATGAATTCCTGTCGCGCTTCATCGTGGAAACCGCCGATCTGGCGGCGATGGTGCATGACACCTACCTGAGCGGGGACATGCGCTGATGCTGCTGATGGTCGATCATGTCACGCGCTATGTCTATGACCGCCCGGTGCGCGGCGTGGTGCAAAGCCATCGGCTGACGCCGTCGAGGTTCGACGGGCAGAAGACGCTGGACTGGACGATTTCGGTGACCGACGGCGTGCCCGGCGGCAGCTTTCGCGACGGGGCGGGCGATCTGGTGCAGGGCTGGACGGTGCCGGGCCCGGTGTCGCAGATCGAGGTGCGGGTGACCGGGCGGGTGGAAACCCGCGATCTGGTCGGCGTGCTGCGCGGTCACCGCGAACTGGTTCTGCCGGACTGCTATTTGAACCCCACGGCCACCACGCGGGCCGATGTGGCGATCGTTGCGCTGGCCGATCTGGCCGGTGCCGCCAACAATCCGCTGTCGGCGGCGCATACCCTGTCGGATGTGGTGGCCAAGGCCATCGCCTATCGCCCCGGTGCCACCAAGGCGCAGACCACCGCCGCCGAAGCCCTCGCCCTGGGGATGGGGGTCTGTCAGGACCACGCGCATGTGCTGATCGCCGCCGCGCGGCACGCGGGCATCCCGGCGCGCTATGTCTCGGGGTATCTGCTGGTGACGGATGACGGTGCCGAGGCCGCCCACGCCTGGGCCGAGTTGCATGTGGCGGGACTGGGATGGGTCGGGTTCGACCCCGCTAATGAATGTTGCCCCGACGACCGCTACATCCGGTTGGGGTCGGGCCTTGATGCCCAAGATGCGGCCCCGATCCGGGGCATTTCCCGGGGCAAGGGGCAGGAAAGCCTTGACGTGAAGGTTGCGGTTCTGTCCGACCAGCAATAGGGTATCGCTACCCGGCGGAGAGTTCCCATGACATATTGTGTAGGCCTTCTGCTGAACGACGGCATGGTGCTGCTGTCGGATACCCGCACCAATGCCGGGCTGGACAACATCGCGACCTATCGCAAGATGTATTTCTTCGAAGACCCGGGCGACAGGGTGATCGTGATCATGACGGCAGGCTCGCTGTCGGTCAGCCAGACCACGATGGCCCGGCTGCGCGAGGCGATCGACGACCCCGACGCCACCGAGGCCACCTCGATCCTGAAGGCACCGACCATGCTTAAGGTGGCGGCGCTGGTGGGGGACATGATGTGCAAGGTCCGCATCGAGATCGACGAAAAGCTGGCGACGATGCGGCAGGGCGCCTCGGCCAGCATGATCGTCGCCGGGCAACGGCGCGGCGGCGAGATGCGGCTGTTCCTGATCTACCCCGAGGGCAATTTCATCGAGGCGACCGAGGACACCCCGTTCCTGCAGATCGGCGAGCACAAATACGGCAAACCGATTCTCGACCGGGTGGTGAAACCTTCGACCAGTCTGGTGGACGCGCAGAAGGCGGTGCTTCTGTCGATGGATTCCACGCTGCGGTCGAACCTGTCGGTCGGAATGCCGCTCGATCTCTGCGTGATCGAGCGCGATACCTGCCGGGTGTCGCTGCGCCGCCGGATCGAGGCGGGCGACGAGGCGTTCCGCGCCATGTCCGACGCCTGGAGCCGGGCGCTGCGCGACGGGTTCACCCAGATCAGCGTCTAGGCCGCCCCCGGGTCAGGCATGCGCCTGAAACAGCGCATCCGCCGCGTCAAAGAACCGCGCCCGTGCCGCCGGGGTTTCCATCATGACTTCGTGTTCCGCCCCCGGATAAAGGTCAAGCCGCCCGCCCGGCCAGCGCGCCATCCGCAGATGCACCGGGCCGGTGTCCACCACCTTTTCCGCCAGCCCCAGCGAACAGACCGCCGGGCAGGCCGGGCTGTCGAGGCCCGACAGTGCCTGACATTCCGCCAGCGCCGCCCGCAGCCAGCCCATGCTGGGGCCGCCAAGCGCCAGATCGGGGTGTTCGGCAACCTGGCGCTGCATGTAGGCCCACATCTCGGGGTCCGAGGTCAGCACGTTGCCCGCGAAAGGCGCTTCCAGCACATAGGTCTTGCCGCCGGTGCCGGGCGCATAGCGGTGCGAGAGGTTGAACCACGCCGAGGCGGTGGACAGCGCCTGTGCCACGGGCCGCATCCAGGCCGCCATCGAGATGCCCCACATCGGCGAGGAAAACGCCGCCGCCTGCACCCGAAGCTCGCCGATCAGCGCCCGCAGGCCGATGCAGCCCCCCATGGAATGCGCCATCAGATAGCGCGGGCCGGGCAGGTCCAGATCGTCGATCAACCGCATCGCGGCGGCGATATCCAGTTGAAACTCGGCAAAATCCGCCACATGCCCGGACATCCGGTCGGGCAGCGCGCGGTCGGCAAGGCCCTGGCCGCGAAAATCGATCGCCACCGTGGCATAGCCGCGCTGCGCCAGATCGGCGGCGGCGCGACCGTATTTCTCGACATATTCCGTGCGGCCGGGCAACAGCAGGACCGTGCCCCTGGCCGATTGCGCGGCCCAGACGCCGAAACGCAGCCGACAGCCGTCGCCGGCCGTGACCCAGAACGCCCGACCACCGTCCGGCCCGTCGGCGATATCGGTGTACAGCGGGGCCGTGTGCACGGATCAGCTCAGCGCGGCGCCGAGTTTCATCGCCAGCCCCATGTTGCCATCGACCGACAGCTTGCCGGTCATGAAGGCCATCGTGGCGTTCATCTCACCGGCCATGATGCCCTGAAACACCTCTGCGGCGGCGGTCAGCGTCACGTCCGCCTCCTCATCGCCTTCGCGCACGCCATCCGCATCCAGCAGGATCGACCCTTCGCCCGGAATGACCACCTTGGCCGACCCGTCGAAACCGTTCGGCATCTTTTCCTTCAGGGCCGCGAGGGCCGCGGCAATCACGTCGCTCATTCATCTCTCCATCGTGAAAACAGGAATATGGCTTTTCCCGCTGCATGCGTTACCCTCGTCTTATGAAAGCCATCGTCGCGTTACACAATCATATCGTTGCTGCAGGGATCGCGATTTTGCTCGGGGCGGGCGGCGCGGTTGGCCAGACCCCGGCGCTGGATGATCTTTTCGCGCGTCTGCCCACGGCAGAGGCCCGAGAGGCGGATCGGATCGAGCGGGAAATCTGGATCGAATGGTCCAAATCCGGCTCACCGGCGATGGACCTGTTGCTGGAACGCGGGCGTGACGCCATGGCGGCGGGTGCGCCCGATGTGGCGGTCGAGCATCTGACGGCGCTGATCGACCATGCCCCCGACTTTGCCGAAGGCTGGAATGCGCGGGCGACCGCCTATTTCCAGACCGGCGATCTGGGCCCGTCGATCAGCGATATCGGCCACGTCCTGACCCTGAACCCGCGGCATTTCGGTGCGCTTGCCGGGCTTGGCATGATCTTCGAGCAACTGGATCAACCGCAGAAGGCGCTGGAGGTCTACCGCGCCGCGCTGGCTATCAATCCGCATCTGAACGACGTAAAGGACTCCGTGGAGCGGCTGGAAAAGACCGTTACCGGGCAGGACCTGTAGGCCACGATCATGGATGCGACCCCGAGGGTCACGGCGGTCTTGGGGCCGACGAACACCGGCAAGACTCATTTTGCCATCGAACGGATGCTGACGCACCGGACCGGGGTGATCGGTCTGCCGCTGCGTCTTTTGGCGCGCGAGGTTTATGACCGCATCGTGGCACAGCGCGGCCCGTCGGTGGTGGCTCTGGTGACCGGCGAAGAACGCATCGTGCCGGACCGCACCGCCTATTGGGTCTGCACGGTCGAGGCGATGCCGCTGGAGATCGGCGCGGATTTCGTGGCGGTTGACGAGATCCAGTTGTGCGGCGATCCGGACCGGGGCCATGTCTTCACCGCGCGGCTGCTGAAAGCGCGCGGGCTGCACGAGACGATGTTCCTTGGCTCCGACGCGATGCGCCCGGCGATCGCGTCGCTGGTGCCCGGCGTGACCTTCATGAAGCGCGAGCGGTTTTCGACGCTGACCTATTCCGGGTCGAAAAAGATCAGCCGGATGCCCGCGCGGGCCGCGATTGTCGGGTTTTCGGTGGAAAACGTCTATGCGATTGCCGAGTTGATCCGCCGCCAGAAGGGCGGCTGCGCGGTGGTGATGGGGGCGCTGTCGCCCCGGACACGGAATGCGCAGGTGGCACTCTATCAGAACGGCGATGTCGATTACCTGGTGGCGACCGATGCGATCGGGATGGGGCTGAACCTTGACATCCATCACGTCGCGTTTTCCTCGACCGTGAAATTCGACGGCCGCCGGATGCGCGCCCTGAACCCGCAGGAGCTGGCGCAGATTGCGGGCCGCGCGGGGCGGCATGTCGACAACGGCACGTTCGGGGTGACCGGCGAGGCCCGCCCGCTGGACGACGAGGTGGTGGAGGCGATCGAGCAGCATCGCTTTGCCCCGGTGCGCAAGCTGCACTGGCGCAACGACGTGCTGGAGTTCGGCACAGCCGAACGGCTGATCCGCAGTCTGGAACATCCCACCTCCGACGACTGGCTGACCCGCGCGCGCGATGCCGATGACGTGTTGGCGCTGAAAACCCTGTCCGTGATCCCCGAGGTGCGCGACAAGCTGACCAGCCCCAAGCGCGTGCAACTGCTGTGGGATGTCTGCCGCATCCCGGATTTTCGCAATGCCAGCGGCCCCGAACACACCACGCTGCTGGAGCGGATTTTCTATTTCCTGGTCGGGCGCGGCATCGGTGGCGGGCGCATCCCGTCGGATTGGCTGGCGCAGGCGATCAGACGGATCGACAAGACCGAAGGCGATATCGATGCGCTTTCCAAGCGATTGTCCCATATCCGCACCTGGACCTATATCGCGCAGCGCAAATCCTGGGTGGACGACGAAAGTCATTGGCGGGGCGAGACGCGCGCTGTAGAAGACCGCTTGTCGGATGCACTGCACGCAGCCCTGACCCAACGATTTGTTGACCGGCGCACGTCTGTTCTGATGCGGCGGTTGAAGCAGAAGGAGACCCTCGTGGCAGAGGTGAACGACAAGGGCGAAGTGACGGTTTCCGGCGAGTTGGTCGGGCGTCTTGAGGGCTTCCGGTTCCGGCAGGATGCGTCCTCGTCGCCCGACGAGGCGCGGACGTTGCGGCAGACCGCCGAGGCCGTGCTGCGCCCCGAATTCCATCTGCGCGCCGACCGGTTCTACAATGCGCCGGACACCGAGATGGACTTTACCACGCAGGGCGGGCTGATGTGGGGCACCACGGCGGTCGGCAAGCTGGTGAAAGGCCCCGAGGTCACCCGGCCGCAGGTCGAGCCCTTCGTTGACGAGGAAGCGGGCCCGGATGTCGCCGACAAGGTGCGCCGCCGCCTGCAGCATTTCATCGACCGCAAGGTGGCGCTGCATTTCGAGCCGCTGCTGGCGATGGGCCGCGACGAAACGCTGGTGGGCCTCGCGCGTGGATTTGCGTTCCGGCTGGCCGAGGGGCTGGGCGTGCTGCCCCGTGATGCGGTGGCCGATGACGTCAAGGCGCTGGACCAGGACGCGCGCGGCGCGCTGCGCAAGCATGGCGTGCGCTTCGGCCAGTTCACCATCTTTCTGCAGCCCTTGCTGAAACCCGCGCCGACCCGGCTGCGGCTGGTGCTGTGGTCGCTGTTCAACGGTTTGCAGGAATTCCCCGAAAGCCCGCCGCCGGGCCTTGTGACCATTCCGAACCTGCCGGACGTGCCGAAGTCGCATTACACGCTGGCGGGCTATCATCCGGCGGGGGCGCGGGCGATCCGGATCGACATGCTGGAACGGCTGGCCGACCTCGTGCGCGCCAAGGACAGCAAGGCGGGGTTCGAGGCGTCGCCCGAGATGCTGTCGATCACCGGCATGACGCTGGAACAGTTCGCCGGGCTGATGGGCGGGCTTGGCTATGCCGGGGTGCGCGCCGAACGGCCAAAGGCGAAGCCGGAGCCGGTGGTGGCGCCGGTCGACCCGGATGCGCCGGTTTTGCCGATCCCCGAGGAAGTGTCGCTGGTGGCCGAGGCCGAAGCGGCCGCGGCCGCCGCCGCTGCCATGCCGCCGGAGATGGAGGTCTACTACACCTTCACCTGGGCCCCGAAGCCGCGCGGGCCGCGCCCGGACCGCAACGCCCGTCCGCCTCGCACGGATGCCGCACCGCCGGATCGTCCGCCGCGCGCCGATCGCGGCCCGCGCCCCGATGCAGCCCCGCGATCCGATGCAGCCCCGAACCCGGATCGGGCCCTGCGCCCCGACCGGGGCCCGCGTCAAGATCGAGGCCCGCGTCCCGACCGGGGTCCGCGCCCCGATGCCGCCCCCCGTTCCGATCCACCCGCCCCGACCGCAGATGCAGGCTCCGCCGAAGCAGACCGCGCGCCGCGTCCGCAGGGCGGGCGGCCCCAAGGGGATCGCCCGCAGGGCGAGCGTCGCGACAAGGACGGTTATGCGTCGCGCGGTGGCAAGCCGCAGGGCAAACCGCCCGGCAAGTTCGATCAGGGCAACCGCGCCGATCGCGGGGTCAAAGACGCCGCGCGCGATCATGGGGCCAAGACCTTTGAAGCCCGCCCGCCGCGTCCCGAAAAGCCGATTGACCCCGACAATCCGTTTGCCGTGCTGGCGGCCTTGCGCGACAAGATCTGATTGGCGGGCAAGACAGCCCCTGCATCCCCCGAGACCTGGCCCAAGGAACGGCTGGACAAGTGGTTGTTCCAGGCGCGCTTCTTCCGGTCACGATCGCTGGCGGCCGAAGTTGTCAGTTCGGGATACTGCCGGGTCAACGGGCGGCACACGTCCAGGCCCGGGCACAGTGTTGGGGTGGGGGACGTGGTGACCTTCCCGCAGGCCAACCGGATCCGGCTGGTCCGCATCGTCGATCTGGCGCAGCGGCGCGGCCCTGCCAAGGCGGCCATGACACTCTATATCGATCTCGATGCGGCTCGAAGTCCGCTTGAATGATCCGCCTGACTGCTTTAGTCAGGTTTCGCAACGAGGGACGGACCTGCAATGACTTATGTGGTGATCGACAACTGCATTGCCTGCAAATACACCGACTGCGTCGAAGTGTGCCCGGTGGACTGCTTTTACGAAGGCGAAAACATGCTGGTCATCCACCCGGATGAGTGCATCGACTGCGGCGTGTGCGAACCCGAATGCCCCGCAGACGCGATCCGGCCGGATACCGAGCCCGACATGGAAAAGTGGGTGACGTTCAACCGCAAGTATTCCTTGATGTGGCCGGTGATCGTGACCAAGAAGGACATGCTGCCGAATGCGGAAGCGCGCGACGGCGAAACCGGCAAGCTGGACAAGTATTTTTCGGAAGCGCCGGGCACCGGGGGCTGAAGCCGGACCCTGACCGGATGATTCGGGTCAGGGGCCATGCGATTTCGTCATGGCTTCGGGAAAGCGTTGAAATTGCTTTCGAAACAGGTCCGGGGCGGTCTGACGAGCATGTTGGAATCGCGGCTTTTTTATGCTATACAATTGTTACAAACAAGCAAGGACGCCTGTACGCGCTCTCGGAGCTGCTCGCCCGAGTGCCGAGCTTCAACTGAACAATCGAAACCATCGACGCGGCACAGTGCGGCGGGCGGTGGATTTTCGCCACAAGAACAACGGCTGCCAACCGAGGAAGTGACTGAATGACCAAGTCGAGAAAGCCTGAATTCCGCCCCAACGAATTCGTCGTCTACCCCGCTCATGGCGTGGGCCGGATCATTTCGATCGAAGAGCAGGAGATTGCCGGCCTGTCGCTGGAACTGTTCGTGATCTCGTTCGAGAAGGACAAGATGACGCTGCGGGTGCCGACCCACAAGGCGACCGAGATCGGGATGCGCGGGCTGTCCTCGCCCGACGTGGTGACCAAGGCGCTGGACACGCTGAAGGGCAAGGCGCGGGTCAAGCGGGCGATGTGGTCGCGCCGGGCGCAGGAATATGAACAGAAGATCAACTCGGGCGATCTGATGGCGATTGCCGAGGTGGTTCGCGACCTGTACCGCACCGACGATCAGCGCGAGCAAAGCTATTCCGAGCGGCAGTTGTATGAAGCCGCGCTGGAACGGCTGACCCGCGAAGTGGCTGCCGTGGCCGGGGTGGACGAGGCGGGGGCGCAAAAGACCGTAGGCGCAGTGCTGATCGGTCGCGCGGCCTGATTTCACGGCTTTGCAAACAAACGGGCGGTCCCGCGAGGGGCAGCCCGTTTGTTGTCGTGGTGCCCGTCGCGGAGCCGGCGGAGGTGGGGGTTTCACACCCCCACACCCCCGTGGGATATTTGGGCCAGTTGGAAAGGGCGACGGGTCAGGTGCGGAGGCCGGAAAACCGCGTCTGCCACTCGGCCCGTTCCTCGTCGGTGATCTTGCGGAACAGGTTTTCGGGAACGCTGAAACCATGCCCCGCCGGCAAGGTTTGCAGCGCGGCGGCCAGATCGCCGGGCCAGGTCCAGTCTTCGCAGCGCAGCGCCGTCATCATCGCCTGCGACGCATCGGGGATGAACGGGGCCGAGGTCACCGCGAACACCCGGATCAGGTTCATCGCGAGACGGATCATCGCGCCGGCCTGGTCGGGGTCGGTCTTGACCACGGACCATGGCGCCGCCGATTGCAGGTATTCGTTCCCCAGCACCCACAGCGCGCGCAGTTCGGCGGCGGCCTTGCGGACCTCCATCGCCTCCATGAACCCTTCATAGGCGCGCAGGCCGCTGGTCAGGTCGGCGATCAGTTGCGCCTCGCGCGTGCCCCAGGTGCCGCCTGCAGGCAGGGTGTCGCCGAACTTGGCGGCGGCGAATTTGGTGACGCGCGACACGAGGTTCCCCAGCACGTCGGCCAGATCCTTGTTGGCGGCGGTCTGGAAGTTTTCCCAGGTGAATTCGGCGTCGCTGTTTTCGGGGGCGTGGGACAGCAGCCACCAGCGCCAGTAGTCGGCGGGCAGGACCTGCAGCGCCTGATCCATGAACACGCCGCGGCCCTGGCTCGTGCTGAACTGGCCGCCGTCATAGTTGAGGTAATTGAACGACTTGATGTAGTCGACCAGCTTCCACGGCTCGCCCGACCCCATGATCGTGGCGGGGAAGGACAGGGTGTGGAACGGCACGTTGTCCTTCCCCATGAACTGCACATAGCGCACGTCATGGGCCCCCTTGTCGGTGCGCCACCAGCGTTCCCAGGCGGCGTCGGGCAGGCCATGGGCGTCGGCCCATTCCGCCGTGCAGGCGATGTATTCGATGGGGGCGTCGAACCAGACATAGAACACCTTGCCCTCCATGCCCGGCCAGGGATCGGGGCCCTTCTGCACCGGAACCCCCCAGGCAAGGTCGCGGGTGATGCCACGGTCCTGCAGCCCGTCGCCGTCGTTCAGCCATTTCTTGGCGATCGAGGTGGTCAGGATCGGCCAATCGGTCTTGGAGTCGATCCACGCCGCCAGCCGGTCGCGCAAGCTGCGCTGGCGCAGGAACAGATGCTTGGTTTCGCGGACCTCCAGATTGGTCGAGCCCGAGATGGCCGAACGCGGGTCGATCAGGTCGGTGGGGTCAAGCTGCTTGGTGCAGTTTTCGCACTGGTCGCCCCGGGCAGCCGTGTAGCCGCAGTTCGGGCAGGTGCCGGTGATGTAGCGGTCGGGCAGGAACCGGGCGTCGTCGATCGAATAGACCTGCTTTTCCATCACTTCCGCGATCAGGCCCGCCGCGTCGAGCGCCCCGGCGAAGTGTTGCGTCAGCACCCGGTTGCGCGCCGAGGACGACCGCCCGAAATGGTCGAACGACAGCCGGAAGCCGCGCGCGATCCCGGCCTGCACCGCGTGCATTTCGGCGCAATAGACATCGACCGGCTTGCCGGCCTTGGCGGCGGCGAGTTCGGCGGGGGTGCCGTGTTCGTCGGTGGCGCAGAGGAACATCACCTCGTGCCCCCGGGCGCGCATGTAGCGGGCATAAAGGTCGGCGGGCAACTGGCTGCCCACCAGATTGCCCAGGTGCTTGATCCCGTTGATATAGGGGATGGCCGATGTGATCAGGATGCGTGCCATGGCGGGACCTTCGTGCTGTCGTCGGGGCTTCGTGTAACCCAAGCGGGGGGGTTAGGCCAGTGGGTCGGCCCGGCCTTTGCCGGTGTCGCGCTGACCCATGACCGTGCCGCCCTCGCCCTCGACCAGGGTCCAACTGGCGGGCGGCTCCATCCGGGCCCGCAGCCGGTCCAGCCGCCATGCGGCGCGGTGGTTCAGCAAGGCCGAGGTGCCGGGGCCCGGGGCCAGATGCCAGCGGCTTTCCACCCCCTGCGCGCCCCCCGCCCCCGGCGTCATCAGCACGCCCAGGGGCGGTGGATGGCCATGGCGATGCGCCCCCTCGGCCCCCGCCTCGGCCGCCAGATGCAGCCTGCGCACCGGGGTCAGGGCGGGGGGGGCGGTCAGGTCGACCACAACCAGCGGCACGGTGCCCGACCGCAGCGCCTCTTCCGCCGCCCACAGCAGGTCTTCGGGCCGTCGGCCGTTGACAAAGATCACCCGCCCCGGATCGGCGAAGGCCGCCAGTCCGGGCGCATGCAGCCGCTCGCCCTGCCAGCCCGGCGCGATCCAGATCACCGGACCTTGACCAAGCGCCATCAGCATCGCGGCCAGCGTCCAGCGGGCAGGGCCGCAGACCTCGTGCACCCGCCCGCGCGCAAGGCCAAGGCCCACCCCCCCCGGCAGAGGCCAGACGGGCCGGGGCGAGGGGCCGAGGGGCAGGGGATGGATCCGGGGACTCATGCCGACATTCTAGAGTGTTCGTCCTTTGTTCGCCAGATTCGATTGTCCGCCGATCCGGGATGCCTGCCGGTCGGCCTTGCCCCGGCCCGGCCTTTCGCTAGACTGCGCCCAACTCCGAACAGGATCCCTGACATGAAGCTTGTCCCGCTTGGCCGCACCGGCCTGACCGTTTCTGCCCTGTGCCTTGGCACGATGACCTGGGGCAGCCAGAACACGGCGGCCGAAGGGCATGCCCAGGCCGATCTGGCGCTGGATCATGGCGTGACATTCTGGGACACCGCCGAGATGTATCCGACCAACCCGGTGCGCGCCGAAACGGTGGGCGACACCGAAAGCGTGATCGGGGCGTGGCTGGCGGCGCGCGGGGGGCGCGACCGGCTGGTGCTGGCGACCAAGGTGACCGGACGGGGGCAGGTGGTGCGGGGCGGCGCGCCGATCACCGGGGCGGTGATGCGCGCGGCGGTCGAGGCGTCGCTGCGGCGGATGAACACCGACTACATCGACCTTTACCAGTTGCATTGGCCGAACCGGGGCACCGGCTATCACTTCCGCGGCATCTGGGGCTATGACCCGCGCGGGCTGGACCGGGCGGCGACCGACGCGCACATGATCGACGTGCTGGACACCGCGCGCGATCTGATCGCCCAAGGCAAAATCCGCCATATCGGGCTGTCGAACGAGACGGTCTGGGGGGCGGCGCGCTGGCTGCATCTGGCAGAGGTGCACGGGCTGCCGCGCATGGCATCGGTGCAGAACGAATACTCGCTGCTTTGCCGTCAGTTCGATACCGACTGGGCCGAGTTGTCGGTGGCCGAGGATATGCCGCTGCTGGCGTTTTCCCCGCTGGCAACCGGGCTTCTGACCGGCAAATATGCCGGCGACGTGACGCCGCAGGGCAGCCGCCGCGCGGTCAACCCCTCGATGGGCGGGCGGATCACGCCGCAGGTGTTCCCGGCGATCGCGGCCTATCTCGACATCGCGGCGCGGCACGGGCTGGATCCCGCGCATCTGGCCATCGCGTTCTGCACCAGCCGCCCGTTCCAGACGATCCCGATCATCGGCGCGACCAGCCTGGCGCAGCTTGCCACCAACATCGGGGCGGCGGGGGTGACGCTGTCGCCCGATGTGCTGGCCGAGGTCGGGGCCGCGCACCGCGCGCATCCGCAGCCCTATTGAGCTTGAAACCGGCGCGGGGATCGGGTCCGGTGCGCGCGATTGACCCTGCGAGGACGCCGATGCGCCTGTGCCTGCTTGCCGTGATGCTGGCGCTGTCGGCCTGTCAGTTGGCGTTGCCCGGCAAGACGGTGGACGTGCGGGCCGCCAAACCGATCACCGCCGGGCAGATCACCGTGACGCCGCTGGACGGCCCGCCCGCCCCGCCAGATCCCGCCCCGCCAGATCCAGCCTCGCCAGATCCAGGCCCGACCGATGCGCAGCCCGCCGCAAAGCCGACATCGCAACCGGCGGCGCAACCGGCGGCGCAACCGGCTCCCACGCCCCCCACTCCCCCGCGCGCGCCCGCGAAATCCGCCGCCGAGATTGCCTGTGACAAGACCAAGGGCATCTGGATCACGGCGGGCAACACCGGAACAAAGACCTGCCAGCAGCCCCTGCGCGACAGCGGCAAGCAATGCAGCCGTGACAAGGATTGCGAGGGACAATGCCTTGCCCGGTCGCGCACCTGCGCGCCCTTCGCGCCGATGTTCGGCTGCAACGACGTGCTGCAGGACAACGGCCAGCGGGCGACGCTGTGCATCGACTGATCCCGGCCCTTGCGCTGCTGCTGACCGCCTGCACCGCCGCCGCCCCGGTTGCGGGGTTCCGCGATCCGGCCCGCGCAATCTATTCCAGCGCGGTGCTCGACCCCGCCCGGCTGACCGGGCACTGGCATCAGGTGGCCGACTTTGCCGCCGCCCCCGGCTGCGCGGCAGCGGGGGTGCGGTTCGTGCCGGGCGGCGCTGCGGGGCGGATCGACGGGCAATTGTGCCTGGCCGGGGTGGTGACGACCCTTGCCGGGCCGATCACCGCCATCGGCCCCGGTCGGTTCGCGGTGGCCGGGCTGGCCGACCCGCTGTGGGTGCTGTGGGCCGATACCGACGTGCGGACCCTGGTGATCGGCACGCCGGCGGGCCGGTTCGGCGTGATCCTGAACCGCGACACCGCCCTGCCGCAAGACCGCCTGACTGCCGCGCGCGAGGTGCTGGCCTGGAACGGCTATGATCTGGACCGTCTGCAGATCAGCCGGTGATCGCGCTCCGCAGGCCACGCAGATGCCCCGCCGCGTCGCGCGCGCTGACCGCTGCCTCGCGCACCAGCCAGTCGAAATGCTGCGAGATCGCCGCCACCCGCGCGCTGTCGCGGAATGTGATGTAGTGCCGCCCCAGATACATCGCCGCCAGCAGCGGCCCGAACACGGTGATCGGCGCGGAAAACACCCGATGGGCGTCGAAGAAATACAGCCGCAGCGCCGGATACATCTGATCGGCGTAATCGATCAGCCGATCCAGTTGCGCCACCCGCAGTTCGGCCGGCAATCCGGCGTAATAGCCCCCCGCCGCCGCAAAGCAGGCCAACTCGTGCAGGGGCAGGGCGATTTCATAGTCGGACTGCGCGCCCCGCATCCAGTTGCGCTGATCCTCGAACGCGCCGATCGCCTGTTCCGCCGTGCGCCCCAGCGTGTCCTGATATTCCCATTCGACCAGCGCGCGGGTTTTCAGCATGTCGGGCAATGTCGCGGGTACGTGGCGGATCTTGTAACCCGCCGCCTCCTGGTGCCAGCCGAAGATGGTCTGGTCGAACAGGGCACGCGGGGCCTCGGTGATGGTCAGCGACGTCGCCAGCAGGTCGGCCAGCGGCTCGGGCCGCCCCGAAAGGCCCAGCAACCAGTCGGCGCTGACCCCCAAAGCCTGAGCGCAATCCGCCGCCAGTTGCGCGCCCGGCAACCGCATCCCCGGGGCCAGCAGGGCCGAGATGGTGGATCGGTCCACCCCGGTCGCCCGCGCGAGCGCGCTTTGCGTCATCGCCCGGCGCGCCATCGCCTCGGTCAGGCGGGTGCGGAACGGGGTGGCGCGATCGATCTTGGTGACTCTGGGCTGCATTTGTAGGGTATACCAAACAAAGGTGACTGCATGTTGCCTATCCTCGGAATTTCCTTGGCACCTGGCAAGTGCTATTGATCGGCTGACCACAGAGCAAAGGATGCCGGAATTGGCACGAAACGGGCGGCGGCAGGTGGAACTTCCGACTTTGGCGATGATGCTGGGGACCTATTTGTGCTGGTTCCTTGGCACGACGGTGATATGGCAGATGTCGCCGGTCTTGGGCCTGATCCTGACCACGCTGGCCATTGCGCAGTTTTCGTCCCTGCAACACGAGGTGCTGCACGGCCATCCGTTCGCCAACACGGCCCTGAACGAGGCACTGGTGTTTCCCGGCCTGACGCTGTTCATCCCCTACGACCGCTTTCGCGACCTGCACCTGCTGCATCACCATGACCCCGACCTGACCGATCCGTATGACGACCCGGAGTCGAACTTTCTGGACCCGGCAGTGTGGGCGCGGATGTCACGCCCGTTGCGCTGGCTCTACCGGGTCAACAACACCCTGCTGGGGCGCATCGTGCTGGGGCCTGCCCTGTCGATCCGGGCGCTGGCGCGCGATGATCTGGCGGCGGCAAGGCGGGGCGACCGGGCTTTGCAACGGGCATGGGTGCTCCACGCGGGCGGGGTGGCGCTGGTGCTGGGGTGGCTTGTGCTGACAACCGGGATGCCGGTCTGGGTCTATCTGATCGCGGCCTATGCGGCCTTCGGGCTCCTGAAGATACGCACCTTTCTGGAACACCGCGCGCATGAGGCGTTTCGCGGCCGCACGGTGATCATCGAGGATCGCGGGCCGCTGTCGATCCTGTTTCTGAACAACAATTTCCATGCCGTGCATCACATGCATCCGGCGATGCCGTGGTATGAGCTGCCCGCGAAGTATGCCGCCGGTCGGGCGCATTACCTGCGGCGCAACGATGGATACGTGTTCCGGAATTATGCCGAGATTTTCCGGCAGTATTTCCTGACCGCCAAGGATCCGGTGCCGCATCCGCTCTGGACGCCGCCCGGCGCGGTGGATCAGACGATCCGGCGAAACGCCGGGATCGAGCCCGAATTGTCGAAGAACGGCACGCCGGGCTGATCCTGCCCGGCCAGAAGGGCGGTCACCTCGGACAGCACCACCTCGGTGATGAACGGCAGATCCAGACTGCGCGCCGCCGCAAGGCCGATCCAGTGCAGGTGACCCAACTCGTCCGAGGCTCCGCTGAAATCCTCCGGATCGCCCACCACGTCGGCGGCCGGGGCCAGAAAGAACCGCGCATCGAACCGGCGCGACCGGCCCGGCGGCGTGATCGCGCGGAAGACGAACCGCAACCGGGCCGAGGGGCGCAGCGCGAGCCCGGTCTCCTCGCGCACCTCGCGCAGGGCCGCCCCGATCAGCGCGGCAGGTCCGGGCGCATCCTCGGGGCAAAGCTGCGCGAGCCGGGACAGGCAGGCCGGTGCGACCATCGCCACAGGGGCCGCATCGCCTGCTTCGACCCCACCCCCCGGAAACACATATTTTGACGGCATGAATACCGCCCCCGTACCGCGCTGGCCCATCAGCACCTCCGGGCCGCCCCCGCCGATGCGCCACAGGATCACCGTGGCGGCGGGGCGAATGGGGTGTGCCTCGTCACGCACCCGGGGCAAGCCGCCCGAAGCCGTGCATCCGCTTGGCCCACTGCAGCGCCACGAGCGCTCCCTTCAACCGGGGCAACAGGAACAGCGACAGCGCGACCGTTCCCACCGAAAACACCGATGCCAGCACCAGAGGCTCGGGGCGCCAATGGGTAAAGCTGAACAGCAGCAGCGGGGCCATCAGATGCCCGACGATCAGAATGGTCAGATAAGCCGGCCCGTCGTCGGCCCGATGGTGGGACAGCTCCTCGCTGCAGACCGGACAGGTGTCGCGCACCTTGAGATATCCGCGCAGCATCGGCCCTGCGCCGCAGTTCGGACACCGCCGTTGCCAGCCACGCCGCAGCGCGGGGCCCAACGGGCGCTCTTGCGGTTCCGACACCGGGGCATGGGGGATCATCGCGGTCACCTTGTTGTTCGCCTGCGACGATAGCGGGTCGCGCGCCCGGTGTAGAGAGGCCAGACCGCGCCGTGCCGCTATGTCGCAAGAAACTGCCGCGCGGCGCGACGGAACCGCAGGGGTGCGGCGTTCAACCTGTCATGAAGCGGCAACACAGACCCGTGCAGCCGCATATCGAAGGAAACCGCAATGATCCTCCACAAGACACTGACTGTTGCGACGCTGACCGCGCTGAGCTTTGGCGCCTTGGCAACCGCCGGCCTTGCCCAAGGCCAGAAGGGCCCGATGCCGATGTTCCCGTTCGAAACGGTGGACGCCGACAAGGATGGCAAGATCACCCAGGCCGAGCTCGACGCCTACCGCGCGGCCGAGGCCACCGCGATGGACACGAATGCTGATGGCAAGCTGTCGGCCGAAGAGCTGACGGCGGCGCATCTGGCGCGGATGACCGAACGCGCCACACAGATGGCGACCGAAATGGTCGAACGGCTCGACACCGATGGCGACAAGGCCCTGTCGGCGGCGGAAATGGCGGCGCGCCCGATGCCTGCCATGCTGTTCGAAAAGGCCGACACCGATGGCGATGGGGCGGTGACCAAGGCCGAAGTCGAGGCGCTGCGCGGCAAGATGACCGAACGGATGGGCCCGCGCGGCGGCCGGGGTCATGACCGGGAAGGCCACGGCTGGTTCTGGGACATGTCGGGCGACAACTGACCCCCGAACGGTGAATTGCCTGCCCGCCGCAAGGCGGGTAGGTAACGGTCAGGATGAAGATGGCGCGCGACAAAACGGCAAACTTGCCCGACGAGACGTTGCTGGTGCTTTATGCCAAGGGCGATGCCGATGCCGCGCGCCTGTTGATGCAGCGGTTGCTGCCTCGGGTGCTGGGATACGCAGGGCGGCTGCTGTCGGACCGGGCGGAAGCCGAGGATGTGGCGCAGGATGCCATGCTGCGGCTGTGGCGGATTGCCCCGCAGTGGCGCACCGGCGAGGCACAGGTCGCAACCTGGCTCTACCGGGTCACCACCAACCTGTGCACCGACCGGCTGCGGGGGCGGGCGCGACGGCGGTCGATGCCGCTAGACGATGCGCCCGATCTGGCCGATGCGGCAGCGGGGGTCGAGGCGGGGTTGATGCAGGCCGACCGGTTGTCGGCCCTGCAAACGGCGCTCGACTGCTTGCCCGAGCGGCAGCGACAGGCCGTGGTGTTGCGGCATATCGAAGGGTTGACCAATCCGCAGATTGCCGCCGTGATGGACATCGGCACAGAGGCGATCGAAAGCCTGACGGCACGGGGCAAGCGGGCGCTGAGTGCCGCCCTGTCGGGGCAGCGAATGGCCTTGAGCTTTGAAGATGAAGGCGAATGAGATGACCGATCACGATCTTGACAGCCTGCTGGCCGCCGCGCGCACGGCAGATCGCGCCCCCTCCCCGGCGCTGATGGCGCGGGTGATGGCCGATGCGATGGCTCTGCAGCCGAAACCCGCGAGCCGCCCGGTGCTGCGGGCGGCCCCGTCGCGTTGGTTCGATCGTCTGGCCGAGGTGTTCGGCGGCGGTGGCGCGCTGGCCGGGATCAGTTTTGCCATGCTGGCGGGGGTGTTCATCGGGGTGGTGCGGCCCGAACCGGTCGCGGCGCTGACCTCTGCCCTGCTGACCGGGGCGCGGTATGAGGCGGTCGAGCTGCTGCCGGGGGACGCCGCGCTGTGGGAGGAGACGGGGAATGACTGACCTGCCGGCCAAGCCCGCGACGGGGCGCGGGGTGCGCATCGCGCTGGCGATCTCGGTGGCGCTGAACCTGGCGGTGGTCGGGATCGTCGGCGGTGCCCTGCTGCGCCCGGACGGGCCGCGCGGCTACGCCAGTCCGCGCGATCTGGGTTTTGGCGTGTTCACCGCGGCGCTGACCCCGGAAAACCGGGCCGACCTGCGCCGCCGCCTGATCCGCGCGGCACCCGAGATGATCGGGGAGCGGCGGGGGATGCGGCAGGACATGCAGGCAATCCTGACGGCGCTGCGGGCGGACCCGTTCGATGCCGCCCGCCTCGACACCGCCCTTCAGGCGCAGCTCGCCCGGCTGCAGTCACGCCTTGATGTCGGGCAGAACCTGCTGCGCGACTTTCTGGTGGACCTGCCCGCGGCGGACCGGCTGGCCTTTGCCGACCGGCTGGAAGCGGCGGCCTCCCGGCGCCCGCCGAAGCCCCACGGCAGCGCGACCGGCAACTGACGGGCCGGGGAGACGGCCTGCGGCAGGCGCGAGATTGAAGGGCCGGGGTGACCGGTCAACCGACCGGGCAGGCGAAAGGCCCGTCAGGCGGCGCTGCGGCTGATCGTGACCGTGTTGCGGCCTGCGGATTTCGATGCCAGCAGCGCCTTGTCGGCACAATCGACCATCCTGGACACTCGATCCTCATCGCCCGTCGTCGGCAGCCCCGTCGTCGGCAGCGCAGTGCTGATCGCAAGACCGATCGAGATCGTGACGCTGACCCGGACGCCATCCGACAGCACGATCGGCGTTTCTTCGATGGTGCGGCACAGCCGTTCCGCGACCTGTTGCGCCTCCGGCAGGCCGGTGTCGGGCAGCGCGATCAGGAATTCCTCGCCACCGATCCGCGCGAGCAGGTCGCTGACCCGCAGATTGGCCGACAGCCGCGCCGCAACCTCGATCAGCACGGCATCCCCGGCGGCGTGACCCCATTTGTCATTCACCGACTTGAACCGGTCAAGATCGGCCACCATCACCGCATAGGGCGCGCCGGACTGGGCGGATTTCCGGGCAATCGCGCCCAGTTGCGCCACGCCGTAGCGCCGGTTGTGCAGCCCGGTCAGCGGGTCGATCATCGCCAGCCGCAACCCCTGCGCCACCGAGGCCCGCAGCCGGTCCTCCTCGTGTTTGCGGCGCAGCAGGGTGCGCAGCCGCAGCGCCATCTCGAACGGGTTCATCGCGGCATCGACCTGATCGTTCGCCCCGAGGTCGAATGCGATGGCCGCGCTGCCCGCATCCTTGCCCCGGGTCAGGATGCAGAAGGCGGCATGCCGCGACCCTGCCCGGCTGCGCAGTTCCGACATCATCCGCAGGCCGGAATTCGGCTGATCGAGGTCGGCTTCGATCACATAGACATCGGGCATGTCGCCCGCGCCGGCCTTGTCGTCGCGAAAGACCTGGTCGGGTCCGAGGATCACGATGCGATCCCGCGTCAGGGCCGACAGGTCATTGCGCAGGCGCAGCGCGGCCTCGGGGCGGGACATCACCAGCGCCACGACGCCCTGCGTTTCGAACAGGCCCGGCGGTTCGGACATGCCGAGCAACCCGAGCGCCGCATCGCGGTCGGCCAGCGGGCCCATCGCCCCCCCGGCCCGCATGAAGCTGCGCAGCCGTGCCAGCAGGGTCTGATCGTCGATCGGTTTGGTCAGAAAGTCATCCGCCCCGGCCTGCAGCGCCGCCATCCGTGCGGCCCCGTCCTGACCCGCCGAAAACATGATCACCGGAATCCGCCGGGTCACCGGGTCGGCGCGCAACCGCGACAGCACCTCGATCCCCGACATGTCCGGCAGCATCAGATCGAGCAGGATCAGATCGGGCCGTTCCGCCGCAGCCGCCCGCAAACAGCTCGCCCCGTCGGCCGCCAGGCGCGGATCGTAACCGGCCGCCGCCAGTTTCACCTTGAAAACGATCCGGTTTGTCGAAACGTCATCGACAATCAATATTCTGCCAGACATGGCCATGCGATCCGCGTTATCCGTCACTCTTCCTGCTCACCTTGTCGCACAACTGGTTAAGAATTCCTTTCCACTTCTCGAGGATGTCGGGGATAAGCCGGGTGAAATCCGGGGTCAGACTGGGGACAACACCGTGAACGAGCAATCTTCCGCCGAAACGCTCGCCCTTCGGGCCGTGTCGTGGCTGCTGGAGGATGCAGACCGCACAGAGGGTTTCATGGCGGCGACCGGGGCCGACCCTGCCGATCTGCGGAGCCAAGCCACCGATCCCGGCTTTCTCGGCGCGGTTCTGGATCATCTTCTGTCGGATGACAGACTGGTGACCGGGTTCTGTGATGCCGCGGGGCTGCCCTATACCGCGCCGATGCGCGCCCGGATGCACCTGCCGGGGTTTTCGCAGATGCACTGGACCTGACGGAGGCGACCGATGATCGACGCGGTGATTTTTGACAAGGACGGCACGCTGTTCGACTTCCGGCAAAGCTGGGGCGGGGTCGCGTCCAGCATCCTGGCCGAACTGGCGCGCGACCCGGATCATGCGGCGGCTCTGGCGGCGGCCGTGGGGTATGATCCGGCCACGCGCGGCTTTGCGGCCGACAGCCTGATGATCGCGGGAACCTCGGCCGAGATCGCGGCGGTCATGCTGCCGCTGCTGCCGGACATGACGCTCGATGGGCTGGTGGCGCGGTTGAGCAGCCTGAGTGTGACCGCCCCGATGTATCCGGCGGTGCCCCTGCGCCAGGTGCTGAGCGACCTGCGGGATCGCGGGTTGCGGATCGGGCTTGCCACCAACGACACCGAAGGCCCGGCCCGCGTGCATCTGGCCGAAGCCGGGGTGGAGGATCTGTTCGATTTCATCGCGGGGTGCGATTCGGGATATGGCGCGAAACCCGAGCCGGGCATGCTGCTGGCCTTTGTGCGGGCCTTCGGGCTGCAGGCGGGCCGCGTCGTGATGGTGGGCGACAGTCGCCACGATCTGGTGGCTGGGAAGGCGGCGGGGATGCGCGCGGTCGGGGTGCTGACCGGGATTGCGGACCGCGACGAACTGCACCCCCATGCCGATGCCGTGCTGCCCGACATCGCGGGTTTGGCCGCCTGGATCGACGCGCTGCCCCGCGACTGACCGCCCCGGCTGCCAAAAACGACGCTTTTGCGTCGGTGCGGAAGTGTCCAAGCCGTCACCCTTGCGCCATTCTGCACTCCAACGTGGGCCAGCCTTCGGCCCGGACCAGGGGAGTGATCGCATGGCCGACGAACCGGACCGCAGACGCCGCGCCGGGGGACGGGCGGGCAACAAGATCCGCGCAGGCTCGGCGGTGATCGACCAGATGCCGTGGCGCATCCCGGTCAACCCCGATCGCCCGGTGGAACCGCTGGATGGCGACGGTGTGCAGGCCATCCATCGCGGAACAATGCGGATCCTCAAGGATATCGGCATCGAATTCCTGAACCCCGAGGCGGTGACGATTCTGAAACAGGCCGGGTGCAAGGTCGACGGCACCAACATCCGCATGGACGAGGATTTCGTCATGGAGATGCTGTCCCACGCGCCGGAAACCTTCACCCTGACCCCGCGCAACCCCGACCGTGAGTTGATCATCGGCGGCAAGCACATGGTGTTCGTCAACGTCTCCTCCCCGCCGAACTCGTGGGATCTCGAACGTGGCAAACGGTCTGGCGATTTCGAGACGTTCAAGGATTTCATGCGGTTGACGCAGTATTTCAACTGCATCCACATCGCGGGCGGCTATCCTGTCGAACCGATCGACATCCACCCGTCGGTGCGTCATCTCGACTGCCTCTATGAAAAGCTGACCCTGACCGACAAGGTGGTGCACGCCTATTCGCTGGGGGCCGAACGGGTCGAGGATGTGATGGAGATGGCCCGCATCGCGGGCGGACTGTCAGAAGACGAGTTTCAGGCCAAGCCACGGATGTATACCAACATCAACTCGGTTTCACCCTTGAAGCATGACTTCCCGATGCTGGACGGCGCGATGCGGCTGGCCCGGCGCGGCCAACCGGTGGTGGTCACGCCCTTCACGCTGGCCGGGGCGATGGCCCCGGTGACGATGGCCGGGGCGGTGACGCTGAGCCTGGCCGAGGCGCTGGCGGCGATTGCCCTGCTGCAATACATCAACCCGGGTTGCCCCGTAGCGATTGGTACGTTCACATCTAACGTGGACATGAAATCCGGTGCCCCGGCCTTTGGCACGCCCGAATACATGCGCGCGACGCAGATGACCGGGCAGTTGGTGCGGCACTACAAGCTGCCGATGCGGTCGTCGGGCGTCTGTGCGGCCAACGTGCCGGACGGGCAGGCGATGTGGGAGACGTCGAACAGCCTGTGGGCCGCCGTGCAGTCGGGCACCAACATGGTCTATCACGCGGCGGGCTGGCTGGAGGGCGGGCTGATCGCGTCCCCCGAAAAGTTCATCATGGATTGCGAAATCCTGCAGATGATCCAGCGCTATTTCGAACCCGCAACCTTTGCCACCACCGACGATGACATAGCACTCGATGCCATCCGCGAGGTCGGACCCTCGGGGCACTACTTCGGCTGCCAGCACACCCAGGAACGCTATTCGACCGCCTTCTATGCCCCGATCGTCAGCGACTGGCGCAACTACGAGGCGTGGCAGATCGACGGGTCGGTGTGGACGGCGGAACGCGCGCACCGGATCTACAAGCAGATCATCGCCGAATTCGAACCGCCACCGATGAACGGCGACCATCAGGAAGAGCTGCGCCGCTTCGTCGCCCGCCGCAAACAGGAAGGCGGCGCGCCGACCGATTTCTAGGCTCGGGGCGGGCCGACCGGGGGCGTCAGGACCCGGGCACCGGGATGCGGCGCGGGGTGGGGTGAACCCGACTGGCCTTGGGTCGGGATCGCGACTAACCTGCACCGGATCGGTTTGGCGGCAAACAGGACCGCAGGCCCGACCGCACGACTGGCAGGACCGGGGGCAGGGATGACTGACATGATGCACAAGCGGCTGGTTCTGGCGCTGATCGGGGCCGCCGCCGGGGTCGGCCTTTATGCGCTGAGCGAGATCATCGATGGCGAGCTGCTGGGGCAGCGCCTGACCCTGGCCCTGGCCGTGTTTACCACCGCGTTCTTTTTCGGGGTTCTGGGGATGGCAGGCCCGGTGCAGACCGGCCGCGCCGCAGCGATGGCCGCCGGGGTGGGTCTGGTTGCAGCGGCGCTGCTGTCGCTCGCCGGGTTGCGGTTCGACACGATCGACGAGATTGCCAATTCACCGATCCCGTTTGCCGCCGTCTTTGTGCTGACCACCATCCCGCTGCCTTTCCTGATCGCCGCGTCAGGCCCCGGCTGGCGCGACTATCCCAGCCTGTTCAGCCAGGCCTGGGGCATCTTCGTGCGCTATTCGGTGGCCTGGGTGTTCGTCGGCGTGGTCTGGGGGGTGATCCTGCTGTCGGATGCGCTGTTCGGCGTGGTCGGATTGACCGTGATCGAGGACCTGCTGCAGATCGACATTGTCCCGTGGCTGATCACCGGAACGGTGCTGGGGCTGGCGCTGGCGGTGGTGCAGGAGCTGGCGGATGTGGTGTCTCCCTATCTGGTGCTGCGGTTGCTGCGGTTGCTGGTGCCGGTGGTGCTGGCCGTGCTGGTGGTGTTCATCGCGGCCCTGCCGTTCCGCGGCCTGTCGGGGTTGTTCGGCGAATTGTCGGTCGCGGCCACCCTGCTTGCGATGACGGCGGCGGCGGCCACGCTGATCACCTCGGCGGTCGATCAGGATGATCACGGGGCGACCGAGCATGACCTGATGCGGCGCGCGACGCAGGGGCTGGCACTGGTGCTGCCGGTTCCGGCGGTTCTGGGCGCGGTGGCGGTGGGATTGCGGGTGGCCCAGTATGGCTGGACCCCGGACCGGCTGTTCGCGGCCAGCGTGGCGGCGCTCGCCATCGGTTATGGCGCGCTTTACACGGGGGCGATCCTGCGCGGCGATGGGTGGATGGGGCGGATCCGCGCGGCCAACACGGGGATGGCGCTGGCGCTGATCGGTCTTTCCGCGCTGTGGCTCACCCCGGTGCTGAACCCGGAAGCCATTTCGGCGCGCAATCTGCTCGCCCGTGTCGAAACCGGCCGCACCGCGCCCGACGCCGTCGATCTTTATGCGCTCGACCGTTGGGGCAGGGCGGGGCAGGCTGCGCGTGACAGGTTGACCGAACTGGCCGAACAGCCGGGATACGAGGCGCTCGGGCTGGCTTTGGCGAACCCCGGGCCGCCCTATACCCCGGCACCGGAGGAAGACCTGGCACCGCTGCGCGCGGCGCTGGTGGCGGTGCTGCCCTTGCAGCCTGTCGGGGCGACCGCGACGCGTGACGCGCTGTTGCGTGCGGCCCAGTCCTATGACCTGCTGGACTGGACGCGCAGTTGCACCGCCCGACTGCCGACCGGACAGCCCGCCTGCGTGATGGTGATCGCCGATCTGATGCCGGTGCAGCCGGGGGAAGAGGCCGTGATGATCGTGCTGGACGTCGAAGGCGGCTTTGCCCGGTTCGAGGGGCTGTCCCTGCGCGACGGCTACCTGGTGCGTCACGCCCTCTGGGCGACAGACGGGCAGGCCCTGCCCTCGCCGGAAGCCGCCGCCGCGATCATCGCCGCGCTGCAGGCTGCCCCGCCGCCCCTGTCTGCCGCCCCGATGAACCAGATCGGCCTGCCGGGGGGGGGAGGGCTGGCCCTGGCCCCCTGATCTTCGGCGGTTGTTAACAGCTTGCCCCTAGTCTGCGACGAGGAATCAGGGAAGGGCGGTTCATGCATGGTCTGATCAACCGATCTGTCCAGTGCTTCGTGCGGGACACATATGGCGCGGCAACCTGGGCCGCCGTGGCGCGCGAGGCGCGGCTCAGTCAGGGGGGCTACGAGCCGATGCTCGCCTCGCTGCCGGGGTTGACGACGGCCCTGATCGATGCGGTCCAGCGGGTGCTGGGGCATCCGCGCGACACCATCCTGGAGGATCTGGGGACCTATCTGGTTTCGCATGCCAACATGACGGTGGTGCGCCGCCTGCTGCGGTTTGGCGGGGTGGACTATCTCGAGTTTCTGCACTCGCTGCAGGATTTGCGGGAACGCGCGCGCCTGGCTGTCGATGACCTCAACCTGCCGGTGATCGACCTGTGCGACACCGGCGACGGGGTCTATCGGCTGACCTGTTCGGTTCCGATGCCGGGGATCGGCCATGTCGTCCTGGGTCTTTTGCGGGCGATGGCCGATGACTATGGCGCGCTCGTGTATCTGGATCATCTGGGCCATGTGGATGGCGCGGAGGTCGTTACCATCCATCTGCTGGACGAGTCGCATGGCGTGAACCGGCCGTTCGACCTCGCCTTGCGCGCCGGATAGGCGATGAACGCCCTGGACCCGATCCAACTGACGTCTGCGGCCCTTGATCGGCTGATGCCGCTGCATCTTCGGCTGGATGGTCAGGGTCGCATCCTGGCGATCGGACCGACGCTGGAAAAACTGGTGCCCGATGGCCGACTGATCGGGGCGGATTTTCTGACGGCCTTCGTGGTCCGGCGACTGGCGCGGCTGACCAGCATGGCCGCCCTGCAGCAGCATCTGGGGACCCAGTTGCACCTGAGCCTGTCGGGCGTCGCACGCGTCGGATCGTTCCATGGGCTGGCCCTGCCACTGGCGGGGGGCGACGGGATGCTGGTCAACCTGTCGTTCGGGATCGGAGTGATCCAGGCGGTGCGCGACCATTGCCTGACCCATGCCGATTTCGCGCCGACCGATCTGGCGGTCGAAATGCTGTATGTGGTCGAGGCGAAATCGGCCCTGATGGGGGCCTGGAAGGAGGCCACGTTCCGCGAACTCGGGGCCAAACAGGCGGCGGAGGAGCTGGCCCTGACCGACGGGCTGACCGGCTTGCGCAACCGCCGGGCGCTGGACCTCGCCTTGACCGAAATGACGCAGTCCGCGACGCCGTTCGGGCTGATGCACCTTGACCTCGATTTCTTCAAGCAGGTCAACGACACGCACGGCCATGCCGCCGGGGATCACCTGCTGCGGGTCGCCGCCGCCATCCTGCGGTCGGAAACCCGAAACAGCGATACCGTGGCGCGGGTCGGCGGCGACGAGTTCGTGATCGCCCTGCCCGGATTGGCGGATCCGGCCATGCTGACCGGCATCGCGCGGCGGATCATCGACAAGATGACGCAGCCCGTCGATTTCGAAGGCAACACCTGCCGGGTCTCGGTCAGCATCGGGGTCACCGTTTCGGCGTTTTACGATGCGCCTGCGGCAGACCGGATGCAGCTTGACGCGGACGAGGCGCTCTATACCTCGAAACGCAGTGGTCGGGCGCAGGTGCGGGTTCACCATCCAGGTGATGCCGGTCCTTCCGGCCAGGTTCAGGGTGATCTGCTGAAAAAGACCGCCTGAGCCGACACTCGCGCGTCTGCACCCCCCGGGTCAAGCCGCGTCGACCGCGCGCGCCGCAAAGGCGGGCACCGGCGCGGCATATCCCTTCAGCGTCAGCGGTTCCAGCACGTCAAAGTCGATCGGGACCGCAGCCGTCAGGACCGCCTCGCGGATTGCGGCATTGACCAGAACATCGCCCCCCGGCGCTTTGGAGCACAAGCGCGCCGCGAGGTTGACCGTCGACCCCAGCACGGTGAAGTCCATCCGGTCCTGCGCCCCCATCGCCCCCAGAACCACCTCGCCCGAAGCGATCCCGATCCCCAGCGTCAGGTTCCAGTCGCGGTGTTCCGACAGCAGGACCTGCATCTTGCGCTGAATTTCCAGGCCGCATTCGACCGCCTGCCGCTCCTTTTCGGGACCGTCAAAGATGGCGACAACCGCATCGCCCACGAATTTGTCGACATCGCCCTGATGCGCCCTGATGCTCTGGGTCTGGCTGTCGAGATAGAGGTTCAGCATCTCGACCACCGTTTCCGGCGGCACGCTTTCCGAAAACGAGGTGTAGCCACGGATATCGGAAAACAGCACGGCCAGATGCCGCCGCTCGCCGACCCGCGCGATATCGCCCTGACGCGCGCTCTTGATGGCCGAAACCGTGCCCTGGCTGACGAATTTCATCAGCTGCACCCGCTCGTTCAATTCGCCGATCATCGCGTTGAACCGCATCGCAAGATCGCCGATTTCGTCCTGGGCCTTGACCACCGGCAGGCGCACGCTGAAATCGCCCTGCCCGACGGCGCGTGCCGCCTCGCCGATCCGCAGGATGGGGCGGGTCAGCCCCTGGGCAAAGATCAGCGCCCCCAAACCCGCCACCGCGAAGCCGACCCCGGCGACGATCAGGATGGTGCGGGTCATCTGATCCACCACGCCGTAAGCCGCCGCTTCGCGCAGTTCGGTGACGACCGCCCAGGGGAACACGCGCGAAAACGCATAGGCCCCCAGCATCTCGGTCCCGTCGCGGCGGGTATAGGCCTGCAGGGCGACGGCGCGCGCGTTGGTTTCGATCAGGCCCTGGACCTGCGTCACGATCTCGCGGTCGGTCAGATCGCGCGGTCCCGGACTTTCCAGTTGCGCGCTGCCTGCCGCGTCGATCAGCGCGATCTCCCCCCGCGCCAGGAAGGGATGCCCGTCCCGCAGCGCAATCAGGCTGGCAAGGTCGATCTCGGCAGACAGGGTGACCGGGCGCCCCGCGATCTGGGTCCGCAAGGGCAGCACCAACCGCGCCAGCCAGTCGCCGGTTTCCGGGATTTGTCGGACCAGCGGCATCTCGAAGTTTCCGGCGCGGGCGATCAGTTGGGCCTCGCTGACCCCCAGTCGCAGCACCGTCAACGGGTCGGCCCCCGCCGCCTGCAACTGCGCCACATAGGTCTGATCGGTCACCAGAACCGGCAGATCGGACCCGGTTATCGTCAGTTGCAGCGCCTTGACGCTGCGCATCTCGGCAATCCCCAGCGTCAGCAGCGAGATTTTCTGCGGCACGTCGAGGTCGGGGCTGTCGATCCCCTCGCGGATCACCAGTAGCGGGGCGAGCAGTTGACCGCGCCACGTGCTGTCGATGTCCGCGGCCAGTTGTGCGGCCACGTTGGTCAGGTCCTCGTTGGCCGCACTGATCAATTCGTCGCGGGTGATGCGGATCAGGTTGGCTCCGACAAGGCCCAACGGCACCAGAGCCAGCAGGACGGCAAACACAAAGAACTTGGCTCGCAGCGGGATACGCATCGGCGCAGGTTAGGCACAGCTCGGCGCAAAGGCAAGTCGGTCGTAACGCAGCGTCACGGGCCGGGGCGCGCCGTGGCAGTGATCGTGGCGGTGTCGGTGGTTCTGCCGCAGGCCAGTCCGGTGGCGTCTGCGGCGGTGACGGTCACCTCATAGCTGCCCGCCGCCGCATAGGCGTGGCTGACCGTGCCCCCCACGGCCTCGAACCCGTCGCCGAAGCTCCAGGTCAGCACCACGCCATCGCCATCGGGATCGGCGGTCAGGGGCGACGAAAATGCCACATCGTCATGCGCCGCGCCGACAAAGACCGACCGGTCCGGGCCCGCGTCCACCGTCGGGCTGCCGTTGACCTTGACCGACGCGGTGTCGGACCCGGCAGAACAGCTTGCCGCCCCGCTGTCATCGGTCACGGTCAGGCGCACACCGACGGTTCCCGCAGCGTCGAAGCGGCGTTCCACCAGTGGGCCGTCCAGCACCACACCGTCGTCGAACTCCCATCGCCAGGCGGTGATCTTGCCGTCCAGGTCGCCCGACCCTGTGGCATCGAAGGTCACCAGATCACCGGGGCAGACCGTGCGATCTGGACCGGCGAGTGCGGTGGGCGGACGGTTGACCCGCACATAAATCTCCTCGGTGCGCGCGCTGTTGGGCAGGGCGCGACCGTCATCCAGACGCAGCGCCACCGGATACAGGCCCGGTTCGGCAAAGCCATGGACAACATCGGCCCCCACCACCGCCTCGGCACCGCCAAATCGCCAGGTTGCGGTCACGTCGGGGCCGACCCCGGCGATCCAGCGCGTCTCGACCCCGCTGCACAGGGCCTCGGGCGTGGTGAGCCCGGCGATCGGGGCAGGGTTGACGATGACCTGCCGCGTGACCGTCGTGCGCGAGTTTTCGGTGCCGGCGTCATCGGTCACGGTCAGCGCCACCGTGTAGGTTCCGGCTTTCGCAAAGACATGCGGCGCGCTGACACCCCTCGCGGTGCCGCCATCGCCGAAATCCCAGGCAAAGCTGGTCAAGGCACCATCCGCATCGGTGGACTGCGCCGCGTCGAACCGCACCGACTGCCCCGCCGCAACCAGTTCGGGCCCGGAGATCACGGCGGTAGGTGCGGCATTGACCACGACCTTGCGCTGCACCGTCAGGTCCTGACAGGCCGCAATCGCCTGCGGAAAGCGGGCCTGAACCGTGACCATGTAACTGCCGGCCGTGGCATAGCTGTGATCCGCAAACAGTCCGGCGGTGGTGGTGCCGTCGCCGAAATCCCAGGTCACGTCGGCCGCCTGTGCGCCGCCTTCGGCGCTGACGACGGCTTCGAACCGGCTGGCGATCCCGGCCGACACCCGCTCTGCCGCGACAATTTCCACTCCCGGTGCCGCAAAGACCTGCGCCAGCATCTGATCGGAGTCGAGGGGGCTGCACAGCGGATTGCTGTCGCCGGTGATCGTCAGGTTGACGGTGTAGGTGCCGGGCTCCTTGAAGATGTGGGTGGGCCGCTCGCCGTTTGCGCTGTTGCCATCGCCAAAGGTCCAGGCATAGCCATTGACTGCCCCGTCGGCATCCGTCGACCCGCTGCCGTCGAACCGCACGGTCTGGTTGGCGCAGGCCTGCAGATCGGCCCCGGCATCGGCGATCGGGCCTTCGCGCACGATGGCCGCGATCCGGTCGGTCGCCGTGCCCGCCGCGCCGCCGCTTTCATCGCGCACGGTCAGGGTCACGGGATATGATCCGGGCAGTTCGTAGGTCTTGTTCGGGTTGACGATGTCGGACGTTGTGCCATCGCCGAAGTCCCATGCATAGCGCAGCCGACCGCCGTCCGGGTCGCTGGACTGCGAGGCGTCGAACAGGATCGGAAAGCCCGAGCACACCTCGCGGTTGCCGCCCGCAACCGCCAGCGGGGCCGCGTCGATCACCACAACCGTGGCGTCGATGGCGCTTGCGTTACCCAGACCGGTGCCGTCGTTCACCGTCAGCGTCACCGGATAGCGCCCGCTGCGGGGGAAGGCGTGGCGTTGGGTCTTGCCCGATGCCACGGGCGATCCGTCGCCGAAGTCCCAGGCATAGGTCAGCGTATCCCCGTCACCATCGCTGGAGCCCGATGCGTCGAAATCGACGAACAGCAAATCGGTGGTAATCTCGGGTCCGGCCTCGGCGACCGGGGGATGGTTGACCCGCACCGTGATCGAGGCGCGGTCCGTGGCGTTCACCGCCCCCGAACTGTCGGTCACCGTCAGTTGCACCGTGACCACGCCCGGCACGTCAAAGCTGCGTGCGAAGGCGTTGCCCTCCATCGGGCCGTCCATGTCGTCGAAATCCCAGCGGTAGCTGGCGATCACCCCATCCGGATCATAGGAGTTCAGGCCGGAAAAGATCACCGGAACGCCGGGTTCCACCAGCAAATCCGGCCCGATCACCGCAACGGGCGGCGCGTTGACACTGATCAGCACCTCGTCGAAGTCAGACGCGGTTCCCCCGGCAAAGTCGTCGCGCACCTCAAGCGCCACACGATAGAGGCCGGGCGTGTCAAAGCTTGTCTCGATCAGGTCGCCCGATTGCACCGATCCGTCCGGAAAGCGCCATGTCGTCTCGCGGATCGCCCCGTCGGGATCGATCGAGCCGGAGGCGTCCAGCACGACGGTCTGGCCGGGGGCCGCCACCAGGTCCGGCCCGGCATCGGCAAGCGGAGTTGCGTTGATGGTGACCAGCAGTCGATCCTCGTCGACGTTCAGCGGCGCGCCGCTGTCGTCGATCACGGTCAGCTTGACCTCATAGGTGCCGGGGGCGGCATAGGCATGCTCGACCTGTGGCCCGCTGCCGGTCTGCCCATCGCCAAAGTCCCAGTCCCAGCGGGTGATCGCCCCGTCGGCATCGCGGGATGCGCCGCCATCAAACCGCACGACCGAGGCTGTCACCGTCTGGTCAGGCCCTGCATCCGCCACCGGGGCCGCACTGACCACGACGTTGAAACCGGTCGTGGCCTGGGCCGACGGCGTTCCGGAATTGTCGGTCGTGGTCAGCACGACGGCAAACACACCCGGTTTGGTCCAGGCGTATTGCACCTGCGGCCCCTCGGCCACCGCGCCATCGCCGAAGTCCCAGCGATAGGTCAGGATCTCGCCATCCGGGTCGACCGACCCGGCGGCGGTCAGGCTGGCCACTTCGCCCACCGCAATCGGCCGGGCGGGGCCGGTGCCCACCGGCACCGGCGGGGCGTTGACGATCACCGTCAGGGTGTCGCTGGCCGTCGCATTGGACACGCCCGACGTGTCGGTGGTGGTCAGCGTCACGGTGTAGGTGCCCGACGCGGCGTAGGAATGCGCGACTGAGGCCCCCTGCAGAACCGTGCCGTCGCCCATGTCCCACCGCCAGTCGGCAATCGCGCCGTCGCGGTCATAGCTGGCCGCGCCGCTGACGCGAACCTCGCCGCCGACCACGGTGATCTGATCGGTGCCCGCCTCGGCAACCGGGGGATGGTTGACCTGCACCTCGCGGGTGGCAAGGCCGACGCTGCAGGGGTGTTGGCTGTCATCCTCGACCCGCAGCACCGCGCGGTAAAGGCCCGAGGCCGCATAGACATGGGTCGCCTCGACCCCGGACGCGCCCGCCCCGTCACCGAAGGTCCAGCCATAGCGCATGATCGGGCTGTCGCTGGCGATTGATCCCGCCCCGCTGAAGGCAACCGGGTCGCCGGGGGCCACGGTGATCGGCGCGCCCGGCACCGCGACCGGGGCCGGACGCACATGCACCGGCAACCGCAGCCGGGCTCCGCGCGGGGCAGCGCTGCGCAGGTCGCGGATCGACAGCACTGCCTCATAGCGCCCCGGCGCGGCATAGCTGTGCGCAATCACCGGGTCGCCCGACGTCTGGCCATCGCCGAAATCCCACTGATAGCCCAGTTCGACGGCGCCCGACGACGCGCTGGCATCGAACGCGACCGAGGTGCAGGTGGACAAGGGCTGCGCCGTGGCCACCGGCACGGGCCGGTCGATCGGCTGCGCCCGGCCGGGTGGCATCCGCAGTGGCAAGGCCGCGCCGTCCGCACCAAAGGCGCTGACCGTCACATCGTTGGGCTTTTCATAGCCTTCGACAACCGTGATCGCGGCGACCGGATCGGGGATCTGCAGCGTCTGCACCGACCAGCGATCCTGCGCCGAGGCCTGCAACGCGAAATCCTCGTAATCCGTCACCACCTGCAACTGCCCGGCGGCGGCGTCGAAGTTCTGCAGGGTGATCTGCCCGTCGGCGGGGACGTCGAGCGTGACCTTGGTCGGCAGACCCGACCCCGGCCAGCGCAGCGTCGGCGCAAACGAGATCGCCTGAAACCCTTCCGGCGTGTCGTTGCTGTCGGTTTGCAGGCTCAGGGTGGCGGCAAAGGCGTTGCCGTCATCCCCCGCGACCCCCAGGGCATCCAGCCGGAACCACACGCGGTCGCCCACGACCTCGCCTGCCGCCACGTCGATCTGAACGAGGGTCAGCCAGACATCGTCTGCCGCCGGATCGCGCCCGATCGTTGCGTCATGCAGCAGCACGCCGCCCGGTTCCGGCAGGGCGGCCGGATCGAACGGGGGCGGGCTCGCGCCGTCGGCGACCGGCACCGGCCGGGCGGCGGCGGAATAGGCACCGGTTCCGCCATACAGCCGGAACGCGGTTTCGCCGTTCAGGCGGCCAAGCGTCGAATCCCATTTGCCCCCGGTTTCGCTGTCGAACAGCCGCAGAAACAAGGGGCCAGCGGTATCGACGGGCACGCTGAACAACATCCGCTCGATCCGGTCGGGGTCGCCTTCGCGGCTGTTGGCTTGCGGGCCATAGACCACCAGCAGCGGCTCGATGGCCACGTCCTGCGCATGTCCCTGTGGCGCAAGGCACAGGCCGAGAGCCAGTGCTGCAGTCCGGGTCAGGTGTCGTGCCATGTCGTCTCCTCGGGTGCGGGTCGGGTTGGCCGGGGCCGGGGACCGGGTCACCGCGTCAATTGCTGGGGTCCTGGGTGCTGTTGCCGGCGTAGTCCTGAACGGTCACCGACCGCAGCGAAACCTCGCCGCCGCGCGGCGGCAATGTGGCGCTGCACAGCCCGCTCTGGACATCGCAGCGCAGCACGCCCGCCTCCTCGCGGCCATCGACCATCAGGCGATAGCGCGCGGCGGTGCGCAGACCGACATTGTCGCGTGCCGTGGCCTCGATGGTGATCGGGCCCGCCGCACCATCCGGGCGCAGCAGCCTTGTGCTGGCGATCACCGGCGGTTCGGCATCGAGGATCACGACGAAGCTGCGCAGGCTGACGTTGCCGACCGCGTCGACGGCGGCGAGTTCGAACGGGTTGGGGCCATCCGCAAGCGTCACCCTGCGCGCGGCCTTGCCATCGGCCAGATCGAGCGCCTCGCCGTTCAGGCTGGCCGACACTGCATCGCCAAGGCTGGCCTGCACGGTGAAGTCCGGGCGCGCGACAGCCTGCGGCGGCACGGCATCGAACCCGATCTCGGGCGGCGCGCTATCGGCCAGCACAACAAGGTCCAGCGACCCTTCGACCGCGCCCAGGGGCGAGCGCACGTCAAGCCGGTAGGGGGTGGCGTCGGGCCCGGCCGGAATGGTCAGGCTGATCGCGCCTTCGGGGCCGACGTTGGCCTGCACCATCACCGCGCCGCTTGCGTCCGACAGGCGCACCTCGCTGCCCTCTGCCGCGGTGGACCCGGCGACGAAGGCCAGCTGGTTGGTCGCGGTCAGATAGCGCCCCTCGGCATCGCGCGGCAGGCCCGCATCGGGGGTCAGCACCAGCACCTCGGCCGGGCGATAGACCACCGAGACCGTCCGTTCGGTCCGGTTGCCCGCCGCATCCACCGCCAGCAGGGCAAAGCTGTTCGGCCCCGGCACAACCGTGACCGGCACCGCAAACCGGTTGGCCGCATCCAGCGTCACCGGGTCGCCGTTCAGCGTCAGGGTCACGCCCGGCTCGCTTTCCCCGGCAACGGTCAGCGATGCCTCGGCAATCAGCGCGCCTTCGGTCGGGGAGGACAGGGCGAGGAATGGCGGCGTGCTGTCGGAAATCAACTCGAAGCTTTGCGCAAGGCTCCACGACCCCGGCAAGCCGAACGCATCCAGCGCCGCCACCCGCCAGTGATAGCGGCCCTGATCAAGGCCCGCGACTTCGAAGCCGGTGGTCGGGATGCCCCATTCCGACACCCGCATGTTGTTGAACCCGGCATCGGCCGCGACCTCCAGCCAATACCCCGCCGACTCCGCCTTGGCGACCCAGGACAGTTGCGCGCTGCGGCCATAGACCGGGGCCTTGTCCGCCGGGCCCAGCAGGGCAGGGCGGTCCAGCACCTCGGTCACTTGCGCCACACCCGAGGCATTCACCACCGCGCCTTCGTTTTCGCCCAGTGACACCGCGTTCTGCCCGGTGCCCACCACCAGCGCCGCCGCGTCGTAGTTGGCAAACCGCGCACCGGTTTCGTCGGTCTTGATCCAGAAATCGGTGCTGTCGGTCTGGGTCTGCAAGCCGCCCGCGTCGATCTGGAAACTGGTCCGATCGCCCAACTGGTTCAGCAGCGCATAGAAATCGCCGCTGACCAGTTCGATCTGCGTCACTTCGCCGCCGGTCAGCGGGTCCGACCGCATCCGCTGGATCGTTGCGTTCGAGTTGGGGTTCAGCCGCAGACGGCTGAGGTCGCGAAAGGTGATCTGGGTGGTCGACCCCGACAGCGTGCGCACCCGTTCGGCCTGCACCAGCACGTCGTTCAGAGCGCGGTCGGTCCATTTCGAGGCTTGCGGGCTGCGGCCTTCGACATCGCCCTGCACATCGGTCACCAGCGCCTCGGCGTCGCGGTCGCGTTGCGCCAGCGACACCTGCAGCGCCTCGTTGGCAAAGCCCGTGGCCGTGTCGGCCAGCGTCACCGCGCCGCGCCATTCGCCGCTGCCGCGCTGGATCACCGCTTCGTCGCGGTGTTCGATGGCGGCCTCGATCCGGCTGGGGGCAAACAGGCGCGCGCCCTCGGCATTGGCGGCCTGAATCGCCTCCAGCGCCCGTGACAGGGCCCCATCGGTCACCTTGACCTGCTGGACCGGCATCGCCAGCACCGTTCCGGGGCGCACATCGGTGATCGAGCGGATGTCGCTGAGCTTCAGGACCAGCGGCCACAGGTCGGGGTCGGAGAGTTCATCCGCCACGACGTCCCGCAGCGTGCTGCCTTCGGGGAACACCACGAGTTTGAACGGCGCGTCCAGTGATTGCGTCCAGCCGGGAGACATCAGGAGGGCAAACGAAAGCCAGAGCGCCGAGAGAAAGCTGACGTGCCGCGTCGGCAGAGATGTCTTCGAAGTCGTCCCTTCCACCGCAACCCGTCCCAAATACCTTGAAGCAGACCGAAACGTCGCACTTTTTTGAAGAAATGCAACTTTTTTTAACGGTTTTGTGCAAGCGCGCCGGGACGGCTGGCGGCTGCGCGACCGATTGTCCTGCCGATGATCGGTGATCGTCCGGAACCGTGGCGACTGTTCCCCAAAGCGCAACGCGCCGACGAAAAGTTCGGCTGCCCCGCAGGTGCTGATTTGCGAAGCTGCAAAAGCGCAGCTATCCTTACCAACGAAAAACCGCGCAACGGCGAGGCTGACGTGACGTGTGACCTTCTGCGATGCGCCCTGATGCCGGGCCGATTCGGGCCTCGTGGTCATGTCTGACCGGTTCGAATTCACGCTGCGAGGGGTGCGCGGGACGCTGCCGATGTCGGTGCCCGGCGGAACGCGGTATGGCGGCAACACGTCGTGCATCCTGCTTCGGCATGGTGCGCGGGTGGCCATCCTGGATGCGGGGTCCGGGATTGTCGGGCTCGGAAAAGACCTGATCGCCGAGGGGGTTGCCGCCGTCGACATCGTTCTGAGCCATGCGCATTACGACCATGTCATCGGCCTGCCGTTCTTCCTGCCGCTCTATCGCTCCGACATGCGCGTGACGCTGTGGTATGCGGGCAGCCCGCAGGCCCCGGACGGGCGCAGTCTGGTTGAAGACCTGATTCGGGCGCCGTTTCTGCCGATGGGCCCGTCCGACCTGCGCTGTGATCTGCAGTTCGGCGTGTTGCCCGTCCAGGGGATGATTTCACTCGGCGGCGGCACCGTGCTGAGCACCTGCGGGGTCAACCATCCGGGCGGCGCGGTCGGCATGCGGATCGGGCGGGGGGCGGGCGATCTGGTCTATGTGCCGGATTTCGAACACGACGACGGTCCGATGGACGCGCTCCTCGTCGACTGGATGCAGGGGGCGGCGGTGGCGCTGCTGGATTGCACCTATCTGCCCGACGACTATCAGATCCATGCAGGCTATGGTCATTCGCACTGGCAGAAATGCGCCGGACTTGCCGCGCGGGCCGGGGTGGCGCGGATGGGGATGTTTCACCACAACTTTGCCCGCTCGGACGAGGCGATTTCGGCCACCGAGACCGCCGCCCAGCGGGTCAATCCCGCGATCTTTGCGGCGCGCGAAGGCATGGTTCTGCAGCCGGAGCGCCGCGAGGCCGCAGCGGGCGAGCCGGGTTAATCCGCCCGAGAGGTGACAGCCAGTGCAGCGGCGATGATGCCGTCGCGGGATGGCAGGGTGGCGGCATAGGCCGGACCCGTTGCGATGAAGCTGTCTTCGGCGGTGATGCGGGCACAGCGGTGTCGCCCGGCCTCGGCAAACAGCGTCATCAGGGCCTCGGCCTGCCCCCCGGTGCGGCGGCATTCATCGACGATCAGAACGGACGCACAGTCGGCGGTGGCGCTCAACAGCGCGGCCTGCGGCAGCGGGGCCAGCCAGCGCAGGTCGATGATCCGGGCGTTCAGGCCGTGTGCATCGCGCAGCACCTTTGCCGCCTGTTCGGACAGAAAAACCCCGTTGCCATAGGTCACGATTGCAAGGTCGGTGCCGTCCCCCCGCACCCCGACCTCGCCGATCGCAAGACGGTTTCCGGGGGCCGGATACCCGGTCAGCCAGCCGCCATCCCCCGGCTGATGCAGGTCGCGCATCGGATAAAGCGCGATGGGTTCAAGGAATACCACCACCCGCTGCTCCTCGCGCGCCAGCCGCACCGCCTCGCGCAGCAGCAGCACGGCTTCGGCCCCGTCGCAGGGGCAAACAAGGATCACCCCCGGAATGTCGCGCAGCACGGCCAGCGAGTTGTCGTTGTGGAAATGCCCGCCGAACCCCTTCTGATAGCCCAAGCCCGCAATCCGCAGCACCATCGGGTTGCTGAATTGGCCGTTCGAGAAGAACGGCAGGGTCGCCGCCTCGCCCCGGATCTGATCCTCGGCGTTGTGCAGGTAGGCCAGGAACTGGATCTCGGGCAGCGGGATGAAGCCGACCTGCGCCAGCCCGATCGCAAGACCGAGGATGCTTTGCTCGTCCAGCAGCGTGTCGATCACCCGGTCCGCGCCGAACCGCGCCTGCAGTTTCTGGGTCACACCATAGACCCCGCCCTTGCGACCCACATCCTCGCCCATCACCACGATGTCAGGGTGTTCCAGCATCAGGTCGGTCAGCGCCCAGGTGATCAGACGGCCCATCGGCTGCGGCTGCTCCAGCGCGGTCAGGTCGCCGCCAAAGGCTGCGGCGCGGGCGGCAGGGGCGGGGCCATTGGTCGGGCGGCAGGGGCGGGGGGGCGGAACGATGCTCGCCATCACCTCGGCGGCGGTGCGCAGCCGGGGCCGGGTGACCACCTCGGCCGCCAGCGCATCGATCCGGGCGCAGGTTTCGCCATAGATCGCCAGCGCCTGCGCCGGGGTCAGCGCGCCCGCCAGCGTCAGGAGCCGCACCGAATGCAGCAGGGGGTCGTTCGCCTCTTCCGCCTCGACCTGCGCCTTCGGCAGATAGCTGGTCGGCAGATCGGCCCCAGCATGGCCGTAAAGCCGCACCATGGTCAGGTGCAGGAAGGCGGGTTTGCGCCGGTTGCGGACATAGGCCGCCGCATCCGCCGCGACCCGGGCCGTGTCATAAAGATCCAACCCGTCGGCGCGGAAATAGCGCAGACCGGGGCGGTGGCGCATCGACGCTTCGACCCATCCCTGCGGCGTGGGGGTGGAGATGCCGATCCCGTTGTCTTCGCAGACCATCAGCAGGGGCAGCGGCACCGACTGGACGGCGGTCCAGCCTGCCGTGTTGATCGCGCCCTGTGCCGTGGAATGGTTCAGCGATGCGTCCCCGAACGAACACATCGCAATCGCATCGGCGGTCAGCAGCAGGTGTTCGGGCGGGTGGCGCCGGGCAAGGCCGATGGCATAGGCGGCCCCCACCGCCTTGGGCAGGTGGCTCGCGATGGTCGAGGTCTGCGGCGGGATCATCAGCGCCCGCGACCCCAGAACCTTGTGCCGCCCGCCGCTGATCGGATCGTCCGTCGAACAGGCAAAGCTGGCCAGCATGTCGCGTTCGATGTCCTGCCCCGGAACCTGACCCGCGCGGGCGATCTGAAAGGCCGCGTCGCGGTAGTGCAGAAAGGCGATGTCGGTCGGGCGCAGGGCATGGGCCACCGCCGCCATGCCTTCATGCCCCGACGACCCGATGGTGTAATAGCCGTGCCCCGCCTTCTGCATCGCGCGGCTCGTTCGGTCCAGCGCGCGGCTGACCAGTTGGGCGCGAAACAGCGTCACCGCCTGATCGGGGGTCAGTGCGTCGGTCGGTGCGGCGCCTGGCGGCAGATCGCCCGCCATGACGCGGGCGACGAAGTTGCGGTGCACGATCTCGGCGCGATCCATCTCAGCCCCGCCGCCCGCCCGTCCGCCTAGCCGTCAATCCGCGCGCCCATGATCGCGATGGCCTGCTGATAGACCGTGGCGGCGTTCCATTCCTTGATCACGGCAAAGTTCGGCTCGCCTTCCTGATAGCCCTTGCCGGGTTTCCAGCCCTTCTGCCGCAGGAAGTTGGCGGTGGAATGCATCGCATCGGTCAGGTTGGTCAGGTCCACCCGCCCGTCGCCGTTGCCATCGACCCCGTAGACCAGCGCGTTGCCGGGCAGGAACTGGGTGTGGCCCAACTCGCCGTGCTTGGCCCCGATGCTGGCCGGGCTGATCGACCCCTGATCCACCAGCTTCAGCGCCCCGATCAGGTGGCCGGTGAAAAACTCCGACCGCCGACAGTCATAGGCCAGCGTGGCAATCGCCGACACCACGTTGGTGTCGCCCATGAAGCCGCCGAACCCGGTTTCCATGCCGTGAATGGCGATGATCACACCGGCGGGGACGCCATAGGTCTGCTCCAGCGTCGCATAGAACTCCGGGTTCTTGGCCCGCCGGGACCGGCCCTGCGACACGATGGTGTCCGCCCCGCGGACCGACAGGAACTTGTCCAGCGTGTATTTGAAGCTTTTCTGGTTGCGGTCGGCGCTGATCGTGGCCTTGGAATAGCTGGCCCCCAGCAGAGCGGCCTGTCCGGCCTTGCCGACCCCCGCCGCCTTGGCTTCGCGGGCCATCACCGGCTTCCAATCCTCGAACCCGGCAGAGGTGTCGCCACAGGGCGCAGCCTGGGAGGCGCCCGATTGCAGCAGGGCGATCAGCAGGAAAAAACCAAAACGAAGATGCACTTGAAAACTCCTTGGGGCGCGCGGTCGGCGGCAGTGTAGCCGGGTTGCGCAGCGGTGCAAGTCCGCAGCTTTGGCGCGGGCCCTGCCGGGAAGCCTATGGCCAATCTGTGGTGTTCCGCTGCGGGACATAGTGCGATCGTTGTCTGGCAGGCATTTGGCGGTCTTGAGACCGCATCTTGTCGGGCCCTGGCGCCGCGCGGGGCCGTCAGCCCGCCCGTCTGGGACGACCGCCTTCCGTGACAGGCTGCAGGATGCCGGGGGCGGCGGATGGCCGTGAGGGGGCCGGATCTGACGGCGGGCGGACCGGGGGGCGGTTCAGGTGGTTTGCGGCCCGAAACGCGCGATCATCCGGTCGCAGATCTGGTCGCGGGTCTGGCGATAGGCCGACAGTTTTGCCTCGCGGCTTTCGCCCTGACCGCTGGGGTCCAGGATCGGCCAGAATTCCACGGCCAGATGATAATGCCGCGTCAGTTCGAGGGCCATACGCTGACTTGCGGGCGACAGGGCCACGATCAGATCGAATTGCGACAGATCATCGCCCCATTTCTGCATCTCTTCAAAACTGCGGCTGCGGTGGCGGGACAGCTCGATCCCCAGTTCCGCACAGACCGCGACCGAAAAGCCGTCGATCTCCATGTCGTTCTTGACGCCGGCCGATTGCACATAGGCGCGCTGGCCGTAAAGCCGTTTCATCAACCCTTCGGCCATCGGCGAGCGCACCGCGTTGTGATCGCAGCAAAACAGCACCGAGGAAGGGAAGCTGTCGGCCACGCTCACCCCCAGTGCATGACGCAGATCAGGGTGAACAGGCGGCGCGCGGTGTCGATGTCGACATCCGCCTTGCCGGTCAGACGGTCCTGCAGCACCCGCGCGCCTTCGTTGTGGATGCCGCGCCGGGCCATGTCGATCGCCTCGATCTGGCTGGGGGGCAGGCGCTTGACCGCGTCGAAGTAGTTTTCGCAGATCTGGAAGTAGTCCTTCACCACCTGCCGGAACGGGCCGAGCGACAGATGGAACTCCCCCACCTTTTCGGCGGCTTCGGTGGTGATGTCGAACACCAGCCGCCCCTCGCGGATGGCAAGGCCCAGCCGGTAGGGGCCGGGCGGCACGGGGCGATCCTCGCGCTGCGGCAGGGCAAACGAGTTGTCTTCCAGCAGATCGAAGATCGCGACGCGGCGTTCCTGCTCGATCTCGGGCGTGGGGCGCACGAGGCCGCGTTCGTCGATCTGGATGTGGCAGATGCGGTTGGTCATTCCGCCCCCCGGTTCAGCCGGTCCAGCCTGGCGCGCACGCTCAGCCCGTGTGCCTGCAGGCTTTCGCTGATCGCGAGGCGTTCGGCGGCGGGGCCCACGGCGGCAAGGGCGGCGGGGGTCAGGCGCGCAAGGGTTGTGCGTTTCACGAAATCCATCACGGACAATCCAGATGAGAACCGCGCCGACCGGGCGGTGGGCAACACGTGGTTCGGCCCGCCGATGTAATCGCCGATTGCCTCCGGTGTCCATGCCCCGAGAAAGATCGCTCCGGCATGGCGGCAGGCGGCGGCGAGGGTTTCGGGGTCGGCCACGCAGAGTTCGAGGTGTTCCGGGGCGATGCGGTTGGACAGGGCTGCCGCCTCGGCCAGGTCGCGCACGGTGATGACGGCCCCGTTGGCGGACCACGAAGCGGCGGCGATGGCGCGGCGATCCAGCGTTTGCAGGCGTTTCTCGACGGCCGAGGCGACGGCGGCCCCGAAGCCTGCATCGGCGGTGATCAGGATCGACTGCGCGCTTTCGTCATGTTCGGCCTGGCTCAGCAGGTCGAGCGCGATCCAGTCGGGGTCGTTGTCGGCGTCCGCGATCACCAGAATCTCGGAGGGGCCTGCGATCATGTCGATGCCCACCCGGCCGAACACCCGGCGTTTGGCGGCGGCGACGAAGGCGTTGCCCGGGCCGGTGATCTTGTCGACCGGAGCAATCGTTTCGGTGCCATAGGCTAGCGCCGCGATCGCCTGCGCCCCGCCGATGCGGTAGACGGTGTGGACGCCCGAAAGCTGTGCGGCCAGCAGCACCAGCGGGTTGACGACGCCGCCCGGTGTGGGGGCGCAGATCACCAGCCGGTCGACCCCCGCCACCCGCGCCGGAATGGCGTTCATCAGGACCGAGGACGGATAGCTGGCCTGCCCCCCCGGCACATAAAGCCCCGCCGCCGAAACCGGGGTCCAGCGCCAGCCCAAGGTCGCACCCGCGCCATCCACCCAGGACGCGTCGGCGGGCAGTTGGCGGTCGTGATAGGCACGGATGCGGGCGGCGGCGAGGGTCAGCGCCGCGCGGTCCTCGGGGGTGACCCTGGCGATGTGCGCCGCGATCTCGTCCACCGAGAAGGCCAGCGTGTCCGGCGTCAGGTGCAGGCGGTCGAACCGGGCGGTCAGGTCAATCACTGCCTCGTCGCCGCGCGCCCGCACGTCGGCGATGATGGCCGCCACGGTGGCGTCGACATCCTGGGACTCCTCGCGCTTCAACCCCAGCAGGGCGGCGAAGCGGAGTTCGAAATCGGGGTCGGTGGTGGACAGATGGTGCGGCATGGCGGCGTCTCCGGAGGTGGCCCGTCCTAGCGCGGCTCCCCCGGCGTCTCAAGCGGGCTTCGTATCGCGTCGCGGTGCGGGGCTGGTAAAGCGGCGGGAAAGCTGTAAATTTGTTGACACAGCGGAGGCCTTGCCATGCAGACGACAGCACTTGCCGGCACCAGACTGCGCCAGCGGCGGCTGAGCATGGGGCTGCGGCAGGCCGATCTTGCGCAGCGGGCGGGGATATCGGCAAGCTATCTGAACCTGATCGAACACAACCGCCGGCGGATCGGCCCGGATGTGTTGGGCAGGCTGGCGGCGGCGCTTGGCCTGCCCGAACAGGCGCTGTCCGAAGGGGCAGAGGGCGGCTTGCTGGACGATCTGCGGGCCGCTGCCGCAGAAACCGGTCAAAGCCTTGGCCAGACCCCGGGAAAGGCTGCCGCCGAACTGGACCGGATCGAGGATTTCGCCGGGCGGTTTCCCGGCTGGGCGGGCGTTCTTGCCGATCTGCATCGCCGCTCCGGACGGCTGGCACGGGCGGTCGAGGCGCTGAACGACCGGATGAGCCATGATCCGCATCTGCAGGCCAGCTTGCACGAAATGCTGTCGGCGGTCAGTTCGGTGCGCTCGACCGCCGGGATTCTGGCGGAAACCGAAGACATCCCGCCCGACTGGCGTGCCCGGTTCCACCGCAACCTGCATCAGGACAGCGAGCGGCTGGCGGTGGGAGCCGAGGCGCTGGTCGCCTATCTCGACGGGTCGGGGCAGGCCGAGGAAACCGGCATCGCAGCCCCGCTGGAAGAGCTGGAGGCCTGGCTGGGCGGGCGCGGCTGGCATCTGGCCGAGGTGGAAACCGGCGACAGCGCCGCGTTGGAGGCGCAGATCGCGGGTCTGGCCTCCGGCGCGGCGCGGGTGCTGGCGCGGGCCTGGGTCGGGCGGGCGGTGCAGGATGCCGCCGCCTTGCCGATGGCCGACTTCGTGGCGGCGCGCGTCCGGTTGCAGGACGATCCGGCGGCGCTGGCGCTGCAGTTCGGCACCGATCTGCTGACGGTATTTCGCCGGATCGCGATGCTGCCCGATGCCCCCGAGGGTCTGGTGATCTGCGACGGGTCCGGCACGCTGGTGTTCCGCAAGCCGGTCGCGGGGTTCGCGCTGCCGCGCTTCGGGGCGGCCTGCCCGCTGTGGCCGCTGTTCACCGCCCTGTCGCGCCCGATGGTTCCGGTGTCGGCGCTGATCGCCACGGTCGGGTCGGGGGGGCGCCGGTTTGCCGTGCGGGCGTTCTGCCAGCCGCGCTATCCCGGCGGGTTCGGCGGGCCGGAACTGCGCGAGGCGGCGATGCTGATCCTGCCCGATGCGGCCGGGAAAGGCGATGTGCTGGTCGGCTCGACCTGCCGGATCTGTGCGCGCAGTGCCTGTCCTGCCCGGCGGGAACCGTCGATCCTGGCCGAGGCGGCCGGATGAGCCGCGCGACGAGGTTTTGACAGGGGCGGGATTTGCCCTGATAGTCGGGGTTCGCGCAGGGTTCCGGCGGGGATCTGCGGAGGGTGGGGGCTGGATGGCAGGGCGCGTGCTGCTGATCGAAGACGAGCCGAACATCGCCGAGGCGATCCGCTTCATTCTGGGGCGTCACGGCTGGGAGGTGTTCGTGCAGACCGATGGCCGCGACGGGCTTGCGGCTGTGGCTTCGCTGCGCCCTGATCTGGTGATCCTCGATCTGATGCTGCCGGGACTGGGCGGGATGGAGATCCTGGGCCTTCTGCGGGCGGATCCCGCGACGGAGGGCTTGCCGGTGATGATGCTGACCGCCAAGGGTCAGGGCCGCGACCGCGAGGCGGCGACCCGTGCCGGGGTTTCGGCCTTCATGACCAAACCGTTTGCCAATGCCGACATGGTGGCGGCGGTGCGTGCGCTGTTGGGGCCAGGATGAGCCGCCGCAGCCGACCGCCGCTGTTTCTGGCCAAATCGGGCTACCGGCGGCGACGCCTGCACGATGCGGCGCGGCTGGTGCCGGTGTTCGGGGCCTTCCTGATCTTCCTGCCGATCCTGTGGGCTCCGGGCGAGACGGCAGAGCGCGACACCGCCTGGGAGGGGCTCTACCTGTTCGCGGTCTGGGCCGGGCTGATCGCGGCGGCGGCGCTGCTGGCCCCCGGTCTGCGCCGCACGGCGACACCGGACCCCGACGGGCCGACCGAGGACCAGGGCTGAGATGCCGTTCAACGTGCTGGTCCTGTCCTGCCTGATCTATGTGGCCTTCCTGTTCGTGGTCGCCTTTGCCGCCGAGCGGCGGTCGCGCCGGGGCATGCCAGGCTTTCTGCGCTCGCCGCTGATCTACACCCTGTCGCTGTCGATCTACTGCACCGCCTGGACCTTTTACGGGGCCGTCGGCTACGCCGCGCGGTCGGGGCTGGAGTTTCTGACGATCTACCTCGGGCCGACGCTGGTGTTCGTCGGCTGGTGGTGGGTGCTGCGCAAGCTGGTGCGGATCGGGCGGCAGCAGCGGGTGACCTCGATTGCCGACCTGATCAGCGCGCGGTTCGGCAAGTCGAACCTGCTGGGGGTGATCGTCACCGTCATCGCGGTGGTGTCGGCCACGCCTTACATCGCGCTCCAGTTGCAGTCGGTCACCCTGTCGTTCGGGGTGTTTGCCAGCGGCACGCCGGAAGGCTGGGCGCTGCCCGACCGTGCCTCGACCGGCATCTGGGTGGCGGCGGGGCTGGCGCTGTTCACCATCCTGTTCGGCACCCGCAACCTGGACGCCAATGAACGTCACCACGGCATCGTGATGGCCATCGCGGTCGAGGCGGTGGTGAAGCTGGCGGCGCTCTTGGCCGTGGGGGTGTTCGTGGTCTGGGGCATTGCCGATGGGCCGGCCGACATCATGGCCCGGATCGACGCCAGCCCGATTGCCGACTGGAACTTGCAGCCGGGGCGCTGGACCGGGTTGATCTGCCTGTCTGCCGCCGCAGTGATCTGCCTGCCACGGATGTTTCAGGTGATGGTGGTCGAAAACGCCGACGAACAGCATCTGGCGCGGGCAAGCTGGGCCTTTCCGGCCTATCTGTTCGGGATGAGCCTGTTCATCGTGCCGATTGCGGTGATCGGGCTGGAACGGCTGCCTGCGGGGTCGAACCCCGACATGTTCCTGCTGACCCTGCCGTTGTCCGAAGGGCAGGGCGGCTTGGCGATGCTGGCGTTTCTGGGCGGGTTTTCATCGGCCACCAGCATGGTGATCGTCGAGTCGATCGCGCTGGCCACCATGCTGTCGAACCATGTCGTGATGCCGCTGTGGCTGTGGCTGCGGCCCACCTCGGCGGGGCGCGGCGATCTGCGGTGGGTGGTGCTGCTGGCGCGGCGGCTGTGCATCGTGGCGGTTCTGGCGCTCGGCTATGCCTATTACCGGATGTCGGGCGGGTCCGAGGCGCTGGCGGCGATCGGGCTGATCGCCTTTGCCGGGATGGCGCAGGTGCTGCCCGCGATGCTGGGCGGCATCTATTGGCGCGGCGCGACGCGGACCGGGGCTGCGGCCGGTCTTGGCCTTGGTTTTGCAGTGTGGGCCTATACGCTGTTTCTGCCGTCTTTCGGCCCCGGCGCGGTCATTTCGGCGGAAGTGTTCGCCAACGGCCCGTTGGGTCTGGGCTGGCTGCGCCCGCAGGCGCTGTTCGGGGTCACCGGGATGGACCCGCTGATCCATGCGGTGTTCTGGTCGCTTGCGTTGAACACGGCGGCCTTCCTGATCGGCTCGATCCTGTCGTTTCCAGGTCCGGTGGAACGGATGCAGGGCGCGGCCTTCGTCAATGCCTTTGACGACGAGGCGCTGACCGGCCCGTTGGGGTGGAGCCGGGGGCAGGCAGAGCCCGAGGCGCTGCTGATCCTGGCCGAGCGGATTCTGGGCGACGATGCCGCCTTGTCGTTCTTTGAGCGCGAGGCGGCAGAGCAGGGCAAGCAGGGCTACCTGCCCGATCCCACCCCCGATTTCGTGGCGGCGCTGGAACGCAGGCTTGCGGGGTCGGTGGGGGCGGCGACGGCGCATGCGATGATCAGCCAATTGTTCGGCCGCGCCACCGTGACGGTCGAGGATCTGCTGGCGGTGGCCAATGAAACCGCGCAGATCATGGAATACTCGGCCCGGCTGGAAAGCCAGCAGGAGGAATTGTCCCGCAGTGCCCGCCAGTTGCGCGAGGTGAACGAAAAGCTGACCCAGCTTTCGCTGCAAAAGGACAGTTTCCTGAGCCAGATCAGCCATGAATTGCGCACCCCGATGACCTCGATCCGGGCGTTTTCCGAAATCATGACCGAAGGCGACCTTCCCCCCGCGCAGGTGGCCGCCTATGGCCGCATCATCCACGAAGAGGCGATCCGGCTGACCCGGTTGCTGGACGACCTTTTGGATTTGACCGTGCTGGAAAACGGGTCGGTGCAGTTGAACCTGGGCCTGGCCAATCTGGGGCAGATGATCGACCGGGCGCTGGCCGCCTCGTGCCGCATCCGCCCCGAGCGCAGTTTCGACATCCAGCGCAGCACCGGGGCCGAAGAGGTGTTCCTGAAAACCGACGCCGACCGGCTGGTGCAGGTGTTCATCAACCTGATGTCGAACGCGCGCAAATACTGCGACGCGCGCGATCCGGTGCTGCGGATCGTGGTGCGGCAGAAGGGCGGCCGGGTGATGGTCGATTTCATCGACAACGGATCTGGGATTCCCAAGGATTCGCAGGCGGTGATCTTCGAGAAATTCGCCCGACTGTCGGACGAAAGCCGGGCGGGGGGGGCAGGTCTGGGCCTTGCGATCTGCCGCGAGGTGATGGCCAACCTTGGCGGCACGATCACCTATCTGCCGGGCCAGCGCGGGGCGGCGTTCCGGGTGACGCTGCCGCTGCGACTGGAAAAACGCGAAACCGCCGGGGCCGCGTGAACCATTTGGTAAGCGGTTCCGGGTCATGCTGGGCCTTGCGCGGGAAAAGGGCGAGGTGGCCATGGCAGAAGCACGAACAGGCGTGATCCGCAGAAAGCTGACGGCGGCGCGGGTCGATGCGGAGGAAGGCGGGCCGGGGGCAGACCGGGTCTGGCGGCTGGCGCTGGCGCGGTCGGCCCGCGACCTGATCAAGCTGCCGCTCGAGGTGGTGTCGCTGACGCTGGATCGCCGTTCGCTGGCCGAACTGCTGGAGCTGCCGCCCGAACGCGCGTTGATCGCCGTGCTGGAGGGGCCGCAGCAGACCATGGGCCTGTGGGTGGCCGATCCTGCAGTGCTCGCCGCCCTGATCGAAATGCAGACCCTCGGGCGGGTGTCCCGCAATCCCGCGGCCGCGCGGAAACCGACCCGCACCGATGCCGCGATGGTGGCCGATCTGGTGGACGGCACGTTGAAATGCCTGGAGAACGGGCTGTCGGCGGACCCCGATCTGGTCTGGGCCGGCGGGTTTCGCTATGCGTCGTTTCTCGACGATCCGCGCCCGCTCGGCCTGCTGCTGGAGGATGAGCCCTACCGCGTGCTGCGGGCCGAGGTGACTCTGGCGGGGGGGGCGAAGTCGGGCAGCATCCTGCTGGCGCTGCCCGCCGAGGGGCGCGGAAAGCCGCCGGTGATGCCGCCCGACCCTGTGGCGCTGGTGGACCCGGGGCCGATCTTTGCCGCCGCGTTCGCCGACCGGGTGCAAGGGGCGGACAGTCAACTGGAGGCGGTTCTGGCCCGGCTGACCCTGCCGATCGCGGTGATGATGGCGCTGCAGCCCGGCGAGGTTCTGCCGCTGCCACTGTCCGCGCTGGACCGCATCACGCTGGAGGGGATCGACGGGCGGCGGCTGGCGATGGGGAAACTGGGGCAGAATCGCGGGATGCGCGCGGTGCGACTGATGCCCGAGGCCGGACAGGCGGCCACCCCGCGACCGGGCACGGTGATCGCGGGGCCGGATCCGGGCCCGCCGGTGCTGCGACACACCGGAACCCGGTGAGCCGCAGTGAGCCGCAGCCCGGAAAGACCGCGGCAGGCAGGGCGCGGACGCGGGGCGGGACGATTTCGTTGATTGCGACGCTCAGGCCCGGCCCGGCCCCCCGGGTCGCCGGGCTCAGGCCCGGACGTGGCGCAGCACGAACACCCGGATCGCCGAGGCCAGCCCGGTGTCCGGCGCGCGTCGTGCGTCGATTTCGGCGGCGAGTTCGTTGACCGGCACCCCCCGCGCGGCCGCGATTGCCTGGAAGGCCGCCCAGAATTCGGCCTCCAGCGAGACCGAGGTTCTATGGCCGCGCAGGGTCAGCGAATGTTTGCCCGGCGGCCCGGTCATTCCCTGCGTTTTCCGTCCAGATCGCGGCGGACCTTGTCGGCTGCGGCCTCGTCCCGCGCGCGTTCGGCCTTGGTGCGGCCAAATCGGGCGGCGTTCTGATCGGCTTGCGCGCGCTTGGCGGCCCGGTCGCGGGCCTTGCGGGCGGCGCGCAGGTTGACGGTTTCCGCCATCAGCCCTTGGGTCCGATCATGTCTTCGGGGCGCACTACGCGGTCGAAGGTCTCGCCATCGACATAGCCAAGCGCAATCGCCTCTTCGCGCAAGGTCGTGCCGTTCCTGTGCGCGGTCTTGGCCACCTTGGTCGCGGCATCATAGCCGATGGTGGGGGCCAAAGCCGTCACCAGCATCAGCGATTCCTTCATCAGCTTGTCGATCCGGGGCAGGTTGGCTTTGGTGCCCACCACCATGTTGTCGGTGAACGAGGCGGCCGCATCACCCAGAAGCTGCATGGATTGCAACACGTTATAGGACATCATCGGGTTGTAGACGTTCAGCTCGAAATGCCCCTGCGACCCGGCGAACCCGACGGCCGCATCGTTGCCCATCACCTGCGCGCAGACCATGGTCAGGGCTTCCGCCTGCGTCGGGTTGACCTTGCCCGGCATGATCGACGACCCCGGTTCATTCTCGGGCAGGATCAACTCGCCCAGACCCGACCGCGGGCCGGACCCCAGCAGGCGCAGGTCATTCGCGATCTTGAACAGGCTGACCGCCACGGTTTTCAAGGCCCCCGAGAACATCACCATCGCGTCATGCGCCGCCAGCGCCTCGAACTTGTTGGGCGCGGTCACGAAGGGCAGGGCGGTGATCTCGGCGATCTGGTGCGCCACGCGGACATCCCATCCGACCCGGGTGTTCAGCCCGGTGCCGACGGCGGTGCCACCCTGCGCCAGTTCATAGATTTCCGGCAGGACCTTGTGGATGCGCAGGATGCCCTGGCTGACCTGATGCGCATAGCCACTGAATTCCTGCCCCAGCGTCAGGGGCGTCGCATCCTGCGTATGGGTGCGGCCGATCTTGATGATGTCCTTGAATTCAAGGGATTTATCGACGAGCGCCTTGTGCAGCTTGTGCAGCCCCGGCAGCAGGGTGTCGCGCGCCATCATGCCGATGGCCACATGCATCGCGGTGGGGAAGGTGTCGTTCGACGACTGGCCCATGTTGACGTGGTCGTTGGGGTGGACGGGTTTTTTCGACCCCATCACCCCGCCCAGCATCTCGATCGCACGATTGCTGATCACCTCGTTGGCGTTCATGTTGGTCTGCGTGCCTGACCCGGTCTGCCAGACCACCAGCGGAAAGTTGTCGTCGAAGCGCCCGTCGATCACCTCTTGCGCCGCCGCCGCGATGGTCTGCCCCAGCGAGGCGTCGAGGTCGCCCTGCGCGATGTTGACCAGCGCGCAGGCCTTCTTGATCACGCCAAGGGCCCGGACGATGGCGACCGGCTGCCGTTCCCACCCGATCGGGAAGTTGCGGATCGAACGTTGGGTCTGCGCCCCCCAGTATTTGTCGGCGGGCACGTCCAGCGGGCCAAAACTGTCGGTTTCAACTCGGATCGCGGTCATCGGAGGCTCCTGCCGTGGGTCGTTCCCGGTTTAGGCGGGGCGATGCGCAAAATCAATCGGCATGCCGTCGCATGCCGCAGGTCAGGTCACTGCGCGGGTGATGTGATAGACCCGCGCCGGGGGCAGGTTGCCCCAGACCTTTTCGCCGCGCCGGGCCGTGAGGCCCAAGGCCTTCAGAACCTCGTCGGCGATCGGGGGGCGTGGGCCATAGGTGAATTGCGTGAAACCGGCCCTGGGCCGCAGCAGATCGAACGCCCCCTGCAGGATCGCCGATTGCACCCGGTTCGGCATCGACAGCAGGGGCAGCCCCGAGATGACCGCCCCGAGACCCGGGCGGCAGGTGTCGCCCAGGGTTTCGGCCCCCTGGTTCAGCACGGTGACGCCGGGAAATGTCGCGCGCAGGTGGTCGCAGAAATCGGGGTTCAACTCGAACAGGGTCAGGTCGGCCGGTGCCACGCCGCGGTCAAGGATGGCGCGGGTCAGCTTGCCGGTGCCCGCCCCCAGTTCGGCCACCCGGCCGGTCGCAGGCGACAAACCGGCGGTCATTGCGCGGGCCAATTCGGCAGAGGAGGGCGACAGCGCCACCACCTGTTGCGGACGGCGCATCATCTGGCGCAGAAAAAGGGCAAGATCCGACGGCATGGCACACCTTTGCGAGTCACCCCGCAGACGTAGTCATGGCCCGCAACGGATGAAAGGTGGCGGCCCTACTGCTTGCGGAACTTGTCGAGGCTGACCACCTCGGCGGGGCGTTGCGGCGGGTCTTCTGCCGCATCGTCGGCCTCGTCATCGTCGCCTTCTTCCTCGACCTGTTCGAAACGCAGGCCGAATTCGACCGACGGATCGACGAAGGTGCGCACCGCGTCGAACGGGATCAGCAGCGGTTCAGGCGCGTTGCCGAAGTTGAGCGTGACCGAAAAGCCGTGATCTGTGACCTGCAGGTTCTCGAACCAGTGCTGGATCACCACTGTCATTTCGGCCGGATAGCGGGCGCGCAGCCAGTCGGCGATGGCGACGTCGGGGTGGGTAGTGTCGAAGGTGATGAAGAAATGATGCGCGCCGGGCAGGCCGTTTTCCGCCACGTCGGTCAGCACCGACTGGATCAGCCCGCGCATCGCCCGGTGCATGAGGAAGCCATAATCAATTGACCGTGCCATCGGATGCCCCTTCGTAACTGGCGCCAGCATAGGGGATTCGCCTTCGAAAGAAAGGGGGCTGTGCCGCCCGTGCCGCCTCAGGGCATCAGCGACACCAGGGCGGCGACGGCGGCGGTCAGCGCCAGGACCCCCGGCAGCGGCCAATGGCGCACCAGCAGCAGATAGGCGGCACCGGCGGCAAGAACCACGACCGGCAGACGCAGCGATGCGGGGTCGGGCAGGATCATCTGCAGCGGGCCGGCGGTGAGCCTTGTCACCGATGCGAACAGCACATGGGCGGCGAACCACAGCGACAGGTTGGCGATCACCCCGACCACCGCCGCCAGGATCGCCGCCAGCGCCCCCGCAAGCCGGGGTTGCGCGGTCAGGCGGGCGATATAGGGGGCCCCGGCGAAAATCCACAGAAAGCACGGGGCGAAGGTCATCCAGAGCGTGACGAAGGCCCCGGCCAGACCCAGCCAGACCCCGCCCTGCTGATAGGCCGCAAGGTAGCCGACGAATTCCGTAACCAGGATCAGCGGCCCCGGCGTGGTTTCGGCCAGCCCCAGCCCGTCCATCATCTGCTGCAGGGTCAGCCAGCCCTTGTCCTCGACCACCGCCTGCGCCATCCAGGCGAGCACCGCATAGGCCCCGCCAAAGGTCACCACCGCCAGTTTGGAAAAGAACACGCCGATGTCGAACAGCAGACCGCCTTCGATCAGGCCGAGCGCCGCGAGCGGGATCAGCCAGACCGCGCCCCAGATCGCGATCGTTTTCAGGGTGTTCGGGTGGTTTTCGGCGGGCGGAACCGGGCCTGCGGGGCCGGAAGATGTCATAAACCCGTAAAGCCCGGCGGCGATGATCACCACCGGGAACGGGATGGCGAAGGCGAAGAGCGCGGCAAAGGCCATTCCGGCGATGATCCAGTGCGTCCGGCCTTTCAGCGCCCGGCGGGCGACGCGCAGCAGGGCCTCGACCACCACGGCCAGAACGGCGGCCTGCACGCCGGTGAACATCGCGGCGACCAGCGGCAGGGTGCCGAAGGCGGCGTAGACCATCGACAGGGCCAGCACCACCACCGCGCCGGGCAGCACGAACAACAGGCCGGTGATCAGGCCACCGATCACCCCGTGGCTGCGCCAGCCGATCCAGGTGGCCAGTTGCATCGCCTCGGGTCCTGGCAGCAGCATGCAGAACGAAAGGGCCGACAGATAGTCCTTCTCGGACAGCCATTTGCGGTCATCCACCACCTCGCGGTGCATCATGGCGATCTGGGCGGCGGGGCCGCCGAACGACAGGATGCCGATACGGGCGAAGGTGCGGGTCAGGTCGGAAAGGGTGGGGGTCATCGGGCATCCGCGTCAGGCATCGGGTCACCCTAGCGGTTTGACGCGTCGGTTCAATGACGTCGTGCGGGGATGCAAGGTTTTGGAAGTGCAGGCTTCTGTTGCCAGGTGCCTGCGAACCCCGCCTTACGCGGCTAAGCGCAAGGACTTAAGTTTCGATGTTCGAACTGCTTACGCAGCCAGAGCCATCGGAGCACGGTTGTCATTGGCAACTGTACTTGTGGACCGATAACGGTGGTACCTCACCGAGCAAAAGCTGGCCCCTTTAGACGTCCGTCGATCCTGTTTCGGCCCCATTCGTCCCCAATGCGGGAGGTTTGGTGGAGCCGCCGGGTACCGCCCCCGGGTCCGAGCCGTTTATTACGGGTGCGTTTATCGCCATAGTCCCGGCGGACCGGGACAGCGTGAATATAGGGGGGGAAGGCGCGCGGCACAAGGTGGAGCGTGCGCCGGGTTAATCCGCTGAAATCGGTGAGAGTCTGCCAAAAGCGCCGGTATGCCTGCTGTGCACCCCCTGTGCATACGGCGTGCATACGCAAATCGCCTGCTTGGGTGCCCTGGTTTTCGCGGCGGGCGTTAACCTTCGCCGCCGAATCAGCCCGGAAAAGCACAACGCCCGGCATAGGGCCGGGCGTTGCGAGGTTGGAAACCGGGGGCCGGGAACCGGGGATCAGAAGCCCGACTTGATCAGCTCGAATTCCGAGATCATCTTTTCGCGGAACTCGGCGCTTGTCGGCGACTGCATGAACAGCGTGCCCGCGACCGGGTCGAGGAAGGCATCCTTCATCGCCTGCGCGTCCAGCTTGGCCATCGCGGCGGTGTTCGACGTGGCATAGCCGATCGCCTCGACCACCGCCGCCGTGCCTTCGTCCGACAGGATCGAGTTGACGAAGTCGTAGACCTTGTCCTCGCTGCCCGGACCGTCCTTCATGTTGACCAGACCGCAGAAGAACGTCGCGGCCCCCTCGGCCGGGGTGCGGTTGAAGTCGACCGGGTAGTTTTCCGCCTTCAGCAGCGCCACGCCGTCATTCCACGACCACGACACCAGCACCTCGCCCGAGGCCATCAACTGCGTCATCTCGGCCGGGTCGGCCCAGTAGGCGCGCACGTTGGGATGCACCTTGCGCAGCCAGTCGGCGGCGGCCTTGAACTGCTCGTCCGTCGCATTGTCCCACGAGGTCACGCCGGTGGCGAGGAAGGCCAGCGACCAGACGTCGTCATTGCTGTCGGGCAGCGAGATGCGGCCGGCATATTTCGGGTTGGTGAACACCTGCAGGCTCGCCACGTCTTCGGCCGGAACCTCTTCGGTGTTGTAGGCGACGGCGGCATAGGCGGTGTCGAGCGGCAGAAACCACAGGCCGGCGTCATCCTTCAGGGTCGGGGCGGCATACATCCGGGGGTCGATGTCGGCGAACATCGTGATCTTCGAGGTGTCCCACGGCTCGATCAGCCCGGCATCGCGGTAGCGCGGCACGGAGGCCGCACAGGGATGCGCCACGTCCGCCTTGAAGCCGGACGACACTTTCTGGAACGCCTCGTCATCGTCGCCGAAGAAGGCGTAGGTCGGCTTGTCCCCGTGTTTGGCGACATACTGGGCGGTGGCCCCGTCGATGTCCCAACCGGCCCAATCGAACACGGTCAGGTCGGCATCGGCGGCATGGGCGGCAAAAGTCAGGCCAAGCGTAGCGACTGATGCGGCAAGCAGGCGGGTTGTGTGGGTCATGGATGCTCCTCTGTTTGATCCGGTTTGCCCGGCCGGTTTTTTGCTGCGGTCACCTGCGACACCGGAGCGCCGCCAGATTGGCACTGGTGTTGTCAGGGACACTTGTTGCAGATTGTAAGACGCAGCGGTTTTGCCAAGTGAAAAATTTGCCGAAGCCCGCGAAGCGATGAAAAATTTTGCGTGAGTGCCGGGTTATGCGGCGCGGGTATGGCAACGGCAGGGGAGTGCGATGTTCAGGGCGCTGGTGATGGACAAGGGGGCGGACGGGGCGGCGGTGGCATCGGTGCGCGAGATGGACGACGCGGCATTGCCGGCGGCGGAGGTGACGGTCGCGGTCAGCCATTCGACGCTGAACTACAAGGACGGGCTCTGTCTGTCGGCGACCGGGGGCGGGCTGGTGCGGGCCTGGCCACATGTGCCGGGGATCGACTTTGCCGGGGTGGTCGAAGCCTCGGACGATCCGCGGTATGCGCCCGGGGACCGGGTGGTGCTGACCGGCTGGCGGGTGGGCGAGGCGCATTGGGGCGGCTATGCCAGCCGCGCGCGGGTCAGGGCGGACTGGCTGGTGCCGCTGCCCGCCGGGATCAGTGAACGGCAGGCGATGGCGGTGGGGACGGCGGGGTTTACCGCGATGCTGGCGGTGGTGGCGCTGGAGGCGCACGGGCTGACCCCGGACAAGGGCGAGGTGCTGGTGACCGGGGCTGCGGGGGGCGTGGGGTCGGTGGCGACGGCCATTCTGGCGCAACTGGGGTATGCCGTGGCGGCGGTGACCGGGCGGCCCGAGACGGAGGGGTATCTGAAGGGTCTGGGGGCGGCGCGGATCGTGCCGCGCGCCGAATTGGCCGAGACGGTGAAGCGCCCGCTGGAGAGCGAGACCTGGGCGGGCTGTGTCGATGCCGTGGGGGGCGCGATGCTGGCGCGCGTTTTGGGGCAGATGAAGTACCGCGCGTCGGTCGCGGCGGTGGGGCTGGCGGGGGGGGCGGCGCTGCCTGCGAGCGTCATTCCGTTCCTGCTGCGCGGGGTGAACCTGCTGGGGATCGATTCGGTGCTGTGCCCCTATGCACAGCGGATGGCGGCCTGGGAGCGGATCGCGCGCGATCTGCCGATGGACAAGCTGGAGGCGATGATCGTGCCGGCGGGTCTGGCGGATTTGCCGCGGCTGGGGGCGGCGATCCTGAAGGGCGAGGTTCAGGGGCGCGTGGTGGTGGATGTGACCGCATGAAGGATCTGGGGATGACGTTGGATATGGACTTCGTGCGGGCGCAGTTTCCGGCGTTCGAAAGCCCGATCTTGGGCGGGCCTGCGTTCTTTGAAAACGCGGGCGGGTCGTTCCCCTGCCGTCAGGTGGTGGACCGGCTGCACCGGTTCTACACCGACCGCAAGGTGCAGCCGGGGTCCCCGCATCCAGCAGGCCAGTTGGGCGGGGCCGAGATGGACGAATCGCGCAGCCGGTTGGCGGCGATGATGGGGGTTGCGGGGCCGGAGGTGTCGTTCGGGCCGTCCACCAGCGCCAATACCTACGTTCTGGCGCAGGCGGTGCGGGGGTGGTTGCGCGGGGCCGGGGCGGCGATCGTGGTCACCGATCAGGACCACGAGGCCAATGCGGGCGTCTGGCGGCGGCTGGCGGACGACGGGATCGAGGTGCGCGAGTGGAAGGTGGACCCCGACACCGGGCATCTGGCCCTTGCGGGCCTTGCGGACCTGCTGGGCGACGGCAAGGTCAGGCTGGTGTGTTTTCCGCATTGCTCCAACGTGGTGGCGGAAATCAACGATGTGGCGGCGATCTGCGGCATGGCCAAGGCGGCGGGCGCGCGCAGTCTGGTCGATGGCGTGTCCTATGCGCCGCATGGCTTTCCGGACATCCCGGCGTTGGGGTGCGATGTGTATCTCTTTTCGGCCTACAAGACCTATGGCCCGCATCAGGGGATCATGGTGATCCGCGAGGCGTTCGGGATGGAGTTGCCAGCGCAGGGCCACTGGTTCAACGCAGGCAGTCTTTACAAGCGGTTCACCCCCGCCGGACCCGATCATGCGCAGGTCGCGGCTTGTGCCGGGATGGTGGATTACGTCGACGCGCTGCACGGCGCGCATTTCGGGGCGGAACCTGATCCGGGTGCCCGCAACCGCGCGGTGCATGATCTGATGCGCGCGCAGGAGGTGGCGGTGATCGCACCGCTGCTCGACTATCTGGCGGGGCGCAACGATGTGCGGATGCTGGGGCCGCGCCGGGCCGAGGATCGCGCGCCGACGGTGGCGGTCGAGTTGCCGGGCCCTGCGGTGCCGGTGGCCGAGGCGCTGATCGGGCAGGGCATCGCCTGCTGGGGCGGCGATTTCTATGCGGTGCGCCCGCTGGCGGCGATGGGCATCGACCGCGACAAGGGGGTGCTGCGGATGTCGTCGGTGCATTACACCAGCACGGCGGACGTGGACCGGCTGATCGCGGCGCTGGACCGGGTGCTGTAGCCGACAGCTTGCGGGGGGCGGTCTGCCCCCCGGGGGACCCGCCGCGCGGGCTTCGCCGACCCCCCCCGCCCGGAGGGTTTCCGCTCGCGCGCCTTGGCCGAGGGTTGCTGGCGGCGGAAAATGAGTGATCCGCCGGGGTGGTGACCTCGTAACCCGATAAAATGGTCTGGAGCCGATGACGGACGCGCCTTTGATACTGTGGTTCCGTCGGGATTTGCGGCTGGACGATCATCCGATGCTGCAGGCGGCCTTGGCGACGGGGCGGCCCCTGATCCCATGTGTCCTGCTCGATCCCGAAACCGAGGCGATCGGCGCGGCCGCGAAATGGCGGCTGGGGCTGGCCATCGAGAGCTTTGCCGCGATGCTTGCCGGGGTCGGCAGCAGATTGGTGTTGCGGCGCGCGGCGGCGGTGGCGGGCTTGCGGGCGCTGGTGGCGGAAACCGGGGCGGCGGGGGTGATGTGGTCGCGGCTTTATGACCCGGTGTCCGTGGCGCGGGATACGGCGGTGAAAGCCGCGCTGAAGGCGGATGGCCGGATCGCGGTCAGCCATCCGGGCCATCTTCTGCACGAACCCTGGGACGTGGCGACCGGGCAGGGCGGGTTCTACCGGGTCTACACGCCGTTCTGGAAGGCGGTGCGCGACCGGGCGGTGCCGCAGGCCGCCGCTGCCCCGCGCGCGATGCCGACGCCTGCCGCATGGCCGCCGAGCGATGGTCTGGCGGATTGGCGGCTGGGGGCGGCGATGGATCGCGGCGCGGCGGTGGTGCGGCCCTGGCAGACGGTCGGGGCGCGGGCGGCGCAGGACCGGCTGGCGCGGTTTCTGGCGGGGCCGGTGCGGCTGTATCGCGAGCGGCGGGATTTTCCGGCGGAGGAAGCGACATCGGGTCTGTCGGAAAACCTGACCTATGGCGAGATCGGACCCCGGCAGGTCTGGCATGCCGGTTGGCGGGCGATGCAGGAGGGCGCGGCGGGGGCCGAGCATTTCCTGAAGGAACTGGTCTGGCGCGAATTTGCGTATCACCTGATCCACCACAGCCCGCAGATCGTCCGGGCCAACTGGAAGCCCGAATGGGACAGCTTCCCCTGGCGCGGCGACAGCCCGGATGCCGAGGCCTGGCGGCGCGGCATGACCGGCGAGCCGTTCGTCGATGCCGCGATGCGCGAGATGTATGTGACCGGGCGGATGCACAACCGCGCCCGGATGATCGCGGGCAGTTACCTGACCAAGCATCTGATGACCGACTGGCGGATCGGGCTGGACTGGTTCGCCGACTGTCTGACCGACTGGGATCCTGCGTCCAACGCGATGGGCTGGCAATGGGTGGCAGGGTCGGGGCCGGACGCCGCCCCCTATTTCCGGGTGTTCAACCCGGCAACGCAGGTGGAAAAGTTCGACCCCGAGGCGCAGTACCGCCGCCGGTTCATTGCCGAGGGCCAACGCAATCCTGGGCCGCAGGCGCTGGCCTATTTCGACGCGGTGCCAAGGGCCTGGGCGTTGGATGCCAAGGCGCCCTATCCGTCACCGCTCGTCGATCTGGCGCAGGGCCGCGCCCGCGCGCTGGCGGCCTATGCTGCACGAAAAGTTTGAGAAACGCTTGAGAACGCAAAGAAACTGAGGGACGATGTCTGAAATCAACGTGACACCCGGGGGGCATATGGCCGCACTGAACTCCACCAAGGGCCAGGCTGGACTGCCGCGCTATTTTGCCGCCGTGTTCGACGTGGCGAACACGATCGAAAACGGGCGGCTGGAGTTCACCCTGCCGGACGGGCGGCTGTTTCGGGCAGAGGGCACGGGGCCGGGGCCGGTGGCGCGGATCGACATCCACAACCTCGATCTGTTCGGGCGGCTGATCCGCGAGGGCGATCTGGGATTCTGCGAGGCTTACCTGGATGGCTGGTGGACGACGCCGGATTTGCAGGCGGTGATGGATCTGGTCCACTGGGACAATGACGGGGTCTATGACGGGTTTCAGGGCCAGAAGATCATCCGGGCGTTCGAGAGGCTGCGGCACTGGCTGCGCTCGAACTCGCGGGGTCAGGCGCGCAAGAACATCGCGCATCATTACGATCTGGGGAACGACTTCTACCGGCTGTGGCTGGACGAGACGATGACCTATTCCAGCGCGCTGTTCGTGACCGGGCAGGAAAGCCTCGAAAAGGCGCAGACGCTGAAATACGCCAGCATGGTCGATCAATTGGGCGCGAAACCCGGGGATCATGTGCTGGAGATCGGCTGCGGCTGGGGCGGGTTTGCCGAATATGCGGCCGCCGAGCGCGGGCTGCGGGTGACGGGGCTGACCATCAGCCAGGCGCAATACGACTATGCCGTGGCGCGGATGGCGAAGGCTGGCCTGTCGGACCGGGTGACGATCAAGATGCAGGATTACCGGGACGAACGCGGCACCTATGACGGGATTGCCTCGATCGAGATGTTCGAGGCGGTGGGCGAGAAATACTGGCCGGTCTATTTCGACCAGTTGCGCGCCCGGCTGCGCCCCGGCGGAAATGCGACGCTGCAGATCATCACCGTGCAGGAAAAGCGGTATCAGACCTATCGGAAGGGCGTCGATTTCATCCAGAAATACATCTTTCCGGGGGGGATGCTGCCATCGCAGGCCGTGCTGCGCGCCGAGGTGGAGCGCGCCGGGTTGCAGGTGCTGAAGTCGGTCGAGTTCGGCCAGAGCTACAGCCAGACCCTGCGGCGCTGGCGCGAGACGTTCAACGGGCGGTGGGCCGAGGTGCAGCGGCTGGGGTTCGACGAGCGGTTTCAGCGGATGTGGGATTTCTACCTGACCTCTTGCGCCGGGGCCTTTCAGGGTGGCAACTGCGACGTGACGCAGATCACCGTGACTCGCCCCGGCTGAGGAGCCACCCCGATGCCCACTGCCGCCAAGCTGGTTGCCGCCGTGCTCTTTGCCGTGATCGGGGTCTGGGCGGTTCAGGTCTGCCTGCCGCTGTTGCCCGAGGCGACGCCGACCGGCGGGCTGGTGCCGTCTGCGGTGGTGATCGGGCTGTTGTGCGGCTGGCTGATCATGGGGCGCAGCGCGGGGCGCGGCTATGGCACGGCGATCGGCACCGGGTTGAGCACCGGGGTTGCGATGGCGTTCTGGATGCTGGTGCTGTGGTCGCTGGTCGAGATGATCGAGCGGTCGACCAAGATGCGCTACGACGGGCCGATGGAGGCGGTGCTGGGCGGGCTGGGCCTGATGGTGGAATATGCCGCGTTCGTGGTCAACACGCAGGTGCTTGGCGTCCTTTTGATCGGCAGTGCGGTCTCCGGGGCCGTGGTGGAGTGGTCCGCGCGGCGGTGGAGTTGAGATGGCCGATGTCTTCGTCTATGGCGCGCTGTGCGACGCGGCGCTGTTGCGCGTGGTGCTGGGGCACAGCGTCGATGCGGTTTCGGCCGTGCTGCCGGGCTATGTCGCGCGGCAGGTCGAGGACCAGCCGGATGCCGTTTTGCGGAGCCAAGACGGCGGGCGGGTCGATGGCCTTGTGCTGCGGGGGCTTTCGGGCGACGGGCGGGCGCGGCTGGGGTTCTATCAGGCGGTTCTGGGGCGTGAATCCCGTGATCTGACGGTCGGGATCGACGGGCTTTGCGCGCCGGCGCTGGTCCATCTGGCGGTGGTGCCTGCGGGGGCGCGGGATGCGGGCGCATGGACGCTGCGCCACGCGGCGGAGGTTCGGGCCACTGCGGGCGATGTGATGGCCCGGTTTGGCGCGGCGGAGCCTGCGGTGGTTGGTCAGCGGTATGGGCAGATGCTGGTGCGCGGGGCCGGCCGGGTGCGGGCGGCGGTGGCGGCCCCGACCACGCAACGTCATGCCTGTGCCGAGGGCGATCTTCAGGTCGCGTCCCTGCGGCAGCCTTACGCGCGGTTTTTCGCAATCGAGGAATACGATCTGGCCTATCGGCGGTTCGACCGCGGCCTGAGCCCCGTTGTGACCCGGGCGGTGTTCGTTTCGGGGGATGCGGTGACGGTGCTGCCCTATGATCCGGGGCGCGACCGCGTGCTGGTGATCGAGCAGTTCCGGGTCGCCCCGATGGCGCGCGGCGATGCGCAGCCATGGCTGATCGAGGCGATCGCCGGGCGGATCGACCCCGGTGAGGCCCCCGAGGACTGTGCGCGCCGCGAGGCGCTGGAGGAGGCCGGGCTGACGCTGCGGACCTTGTGGCCGGTGGCGCAGTATTATCCCAGTCCGGGGGCGGTCACGGAATATCTCTATTCCTATGTGGCCCCGGTCGATCTGCCGGATGGGGTCGAGGGGGTGTTTGGCGTCGATGGCGAGGCGGAAGACATTCGCGGCCATCTGATCGCCTTTGACGATCTGATGGCGCTGATCGCCAGCGGCGAAGTGGCCAACGCCCCGCTGATCCTGACCGCGTTGTGGCTGCAGCGCGACCGCGCGCGGCTGCGGGGCTGATCATCCCTGACAACCGGGCCGCGCGCGGAAGGAACCGCGCAATCGGCTTGATTGACCCGGGCGAGTGGTCATAAAGGACGGCGTGCGGGGGGCCTGATGAACGATCTGCGAAAGATACCGACCCACGAGGTCACCTACGCCCGGCTGCGCGACATGATCCTGTTCGGCCAGTTGCAGCCCGGCCAGCCGGTGACCATCCAGGGGCTGATCACCGATCTGGGGGCAGGCATGACCCCGGTGCGCGAGGCGATCCGGCGGCTGACCGCCGAGGGCGCGTTGCTGCCGCAGGGCAACCGGCGGGTGACGGTGCCGCATCTGACGCCCGGCCTGCTGGATCAGGTGGCGTTCGCGCGGTTGACCATCGAGCCCAAGCTGGCGGAGATGGCCTGTGCCGCGCTGACGCCCGCGCTGATCGACCGGCTGGAGGCGATCGACGACAAGGTGGATGCCGCGATCCGCGCCGGGGCAGTGTCGGCTTATCTCGAGGCGAACCACGCGTTTCACTTTGCATTGTATGAGATGTCGGCGGCGGCGGTGCTGGTCGACATGGCGCGGTCGCTGTGGCTGCGGTTCGGGCCCAGCCTGCGGGTGGTCTGCGCGCGGGCCGGGGCGGCGGGCCTGCCCGACCGGCATGAAGAGGCGCTGGCCGCGATGCGGGCGGGGTATGCGGCGGGTCTGGCACGGGCCATCGAGCGCGACATCGCGCAGGGGGTCGATCAGGTGCAACTGGCGCTGGCACGCGGGGAAATCTGAGCCGGGCTTTCTGTGGCCCGGCTGGATTTGATCAAAATTCTTGATCGGGCGGTAATTTGATCATATTCTTGCCGGGAAGCGTCGGGTCCGGTCCTTGCGCATGATTCCAGCGAGGCCCAGATGAACAAGATCACCAACCACATGCCGACGGCCGAGTTGCAGGCGCTGGACGCGGCCCACCACATGCACCCGTTCACCGATGCCAACGGGCTGGCGGCCAAGGGCGCGCGGGTGATGGTGCGCGGCAAGGGTGTGTGGCTGACCGACAGCGAGGGGCACCAGATCATCGACGGAATGGCGGGCCTGTGGTGTGTGAACATCGGCTATGGTCGGCCGGAACTTGCGGCCGTGGCGGCGCGGCAGATGGAGGAGTTGAGCTATTACAACACCTTCTTCCAGACAACGCATGTGCCTGCCATCGCTTTGGCCGCCAAGATCGCCGAACTGGCACCGGGCGATCTGAACCATGTGTTCTTTGCAGGCTCGGGGTCCGAGGCGAACGACACCAACATCCGCCTCGTGCGGCGGTATTGGGATGTAAAGGGGCAGTCGGAAAAGCGGATCATCATCAGCCGCAAGAACGGCTATCACGGGTCCACGATGGGCGGCGGCAGCCTTGGGGGGATGTCCCCCATTCATGCCCATGGCGGCAAGATTTCGGGCATCGTGCATATCGACCAGCCGGACTGGTGGAGCGAGGGCGGCGACATGACGCCCGAGGAATTCGGGCTGGAACGGGCACAGCAACTGGAAAAGATGATCCTGAGCCTGGGCGTCGATCAGGTGGCGGCGTTCATCGGCGAGCCCATTCAGGGGGCAGGCGGGGTGATCGTGCCCCCCAGCACCTATTGGCCGGAAATCCAGCGGATCGTCGACAAATACGGCATCTTGCTGATCGCGGACGAGGTGATCACCGGGTTCGGGCGGACGGGGAACTGGTTCGGGTCGGAAACCTTCGGCATCCGCCCCGACATCATGACGATCGCCAAGGGGTTGTCGTCGGGCTATCAGCCGATCGGCGGGTCGATCGTCTCCGATAAGGTGGCGGCGGTGATTGCCGAAGGCGGCGAGTTCTTTCACGGATATACCTATTCCGGGCATCCGGTCGCGGCGGCGGTGGCGCTGGAAAACCTGCGCATCCTGCAGGAAGAGGGGATCATCGAGCATGTCCGCAACGTGGCGCATCCCTATCTGGCGGAACGCTGGGCCGCGCTGACCGATCATCCGATGGTGGGCGAGGCCAAGCTGGTCGGGCTGATGGGGTCGATCGCGCTGACGCCGGACAAGGCCAGCCGAGCCAAGTTCGCCAGCGATGCCAACGCCGGGTATCGGACCCGCGAGCGGTGTTTTGCCAACAACCTGATCATGCGGGCGGTGGGCGACCGGATGATCATCGCGCCGCCTCTGGTCATCACGCCGGACGAGATCGACATCCTGATCGAGCGGGCGAAACTGTCGCTGGACGAAAGCCATGCCGGGCTGAAGGCGGATGGGTGGTTCCCGGCGGGGTGAGGCGCCTACCAGAAGACGGGGCGGTTCAGGGCGGGGGCGCAGGTCGACGGGCCGATCAGCGGGCGCAGGGGCGCGCCGTCGAGCGCCTGGCCTATCCAGCCATGCGGCATCGACAGGGGCAGGGGTGGCTGTGCCTGATCCGGGGTCAGTGGCCTGAACCCGGATTTGCCATACCAGGCGGGGTCGCCGTAGGTGACGACGACATCGACCGCTTCGGTGCGCAGGGCCGCCAGAGCCGAGGCCAGCAGACGCTGCCCGAGGCCAAGGCGCTGGTGCCGGGTCGCCACGGCCATCGGCGACAGCAGAAAGACCAGGGCCGGATCCTGCGGATAGTGGAGGCGCGTGAAGATCGCCGCAGCGGTCAGCGTGCCGTCCTGCGCGGACGCGAACACGCGCAGATCCGGCGCGGGCGTGGTGGCGAGAAGGTCGCGCACCAACGCCCCTATCAGGGCACCCTCTTCGGGTCCTTCGGACGCGGTGAAGCTGGCGGCAAACAGCGCGATCAGGTCCGGGGCGCGGTCCCGGATGCCGGTGGTCATGATCGGAGCGGCTTGGTCGGTCATTGAGGCAGGGATAGCCATCAGGGCGGGCTGGGTCCAGCCCCGAAAGACCGGCCGCCGACCCGCACCCCATCCCTTGAGTTTGCGCCCCGCTATGCCTACACCTGAACGCCACAGGACAAGGATGCACCCATGCGGTATTACGGCGATCTGGCGGAGTCCATCGGCAACACGCCGCTCTTGAAGCTGAAGCGGGCGTCCGAGGTGACGGGCTGCACCATCCTGGGCAAGTGCGAGTTCCTGAACCCCGGGCAGTCGGTGAAGGACCGGGCCGCGCTTTATATCATCCGGGATGCGGTGGCGCGGGGCGATCTGATGCCGGGCGGCACGATCGTGGAAGGCACGGCGGGCAACACCGGCATCGGGCTGGCGCTGGTCGGGGCGTCGATGGGGTTTCGCACGGTCATCGTGATCCCCGAGACGCAAAGCCAGGAGAAGAAGGACATGATCCGGCTGGCGGGGGCCGAGCTGGTGCAGGTGCCCGCCGCGCCCTACCGCAACCCCAACAACTATGTGCGCTATTCCGGGCGGCTGGCGCAGGCTTTGGCGCGCACCGAGCCGAAGGGCGCGATCTGGGCCAACCAGTTCGACAACGTGGCCAACCGGCAGGCGCATATCGAGACAACGGGGCCCGAGATATGGGAGCAGACCGGCGGCAAGGTGGACGGGTTCATCTGCGCGGTCGGCTCTGGCGGCACGCTGGCCGGGGTGGCTGCGGCGCTGCAACCCAAAGGGGTGAAGATCGGGCTGGCGGACCCCGAGGGCGCGGCGTTGCACGCCTTCTACACCACCGGGCGGCTGGAAAGCCCCGGGTCGTCGATCACCGAAGGCATCGGGCAGGGCCGGATCACCGCCAACCTCGAAGGCTTCACCCCCGATTTCAGCTATCGCATCCCGGATCTGGAGGCGCTGCCGCTGGTGTTCGACCTGCTGGCGGACGAAGGGCTGTGCATGGGGGGGTCGTCGGGGGTCAACATCGCCGGGGCGATCCGGATGGCGCGTGAGATGGGGCCGGGGCACACCATCGTGACCATCCTGTGCGACTACGGCAACCGGTATCAGTCCAAGCTGTATAACCCCGCGTTCCTGCGCGAAAAGGGATTGCCGGTGCCCGCCTGGCTGGACCGTGCGCCGCGCGACATTCCCGCGGTGTTCGAGGACGCATGAGGCCGGGCACGGATGCAGCGGGCCTGCGGGGTTCGGTCCGCCGTTCGGTGCCGGACCGGGTGAGGGTTCCGGCGCTGGTTCGGGCGCTGGCCATGGTGCTGGCGCTGCTGACGGACGTCGGGCGGCCGGGGCCTGCCGGGGCGCAGACGCCGCCGGGCGGCTGGACAGTGGATGCGACCGGGGCGATGGTGCCTGCCCGGCGCACCGAGGGGAGCGGACAGGCGCCGTCCGGGCCGGTCAATGGAACGGTGTCCGTAGCGGCCCCGGCGGCCGCGCCCGCCGGGCTTGACTATGCGATGTGGGAGCGGATGGCGGGCCGGGCCGAGGCCGCGATCGAGGACAGTGCCAGCACCGATGTGTCGCTGGAGCTGATGCGTGCGCAGCTTGTGGACTGGCGCGAGGCGATGCTGGGGGCGCAGAATGCCAACTCGGCCCGGATCGCCACCCTGCGGACCCAGATCGCCGCCTTGGGCCCGGCCCCGGCGGAAGGCGAGACCGAGGCCGAAGAGATCGCCAAGCGGCGCGGCGAGTTGACCGAACAACTGGTGCGCCTGCAGGCCCCCGGCATTGCCGCCGAAGAGGCGTATCGCCGCGCCGACGGGTTGATCCGCGAGATCGACCGGGTGTTGCGCGAACGGCAGGCGGACGAGTTGCTGCGGCTGCTGCCGGCCCCGATCAACCCGACACACTGGCCCGAAGGGTTGGCAACGGTGTCCGACTTGGTGGTAACGCTGTGGGACGAAAGGGCGGCGCAGCGGGCGAACCCCGACGCGCGGGCGGCGTTCAGGGCAAATCTGCCGAGGATCGTGCTGGCGGTCGGGTTTGCGTTCGCGGTGCTGTGGCGCGGAAGACGGTGGATCGACCGCCAGGTCGGGCGGCTGATGCTGCACGCGACGGTGCGGGGCGCACGGATCTGGGGTTTTCTGGCATCGCTGGGGCTGATCGTGGTGCCGACGATGGGCATGGTGGCGCTGTCCTACGCCTTTTCCCTGTCGAACATGATGGGACCGGTCGGGCTGGTCATCGCCGGGGCGCTGCCGGGTGTCACTTTCCCGCTGTTTGCCGCCATGTGGTTGGGCGGGCGGTTGTTCCCGGCGGATCCGACGGCAGATCAAGGGGCGCTGCCCGGGGCAACATGGCGCGGCGGCGGGCGGATCCTGATTTCGACCTTTGGCGCGCTGATCAGCCTCGACGCCTTGCGCCGGGTCGCGTTCCAGCCGCTGATGATTTCGGATGCCGCCTTGGCAGTCTTGAGTTTTCCGTTCCTGCTGGCGGCAGGGTTGCTGCTGTTCCGGATCGGGCAGCTTCTGATGCGACGGGTGGAGGACGCGGTTGATGACGAACGCCGCAGCTTTCAGAACCGCACGATCGGGCTGCTGGCGCGGACCGCGATGGGCATCGGCATCACGGGGCCGCTGCTGGCGGCCGTGGGATATGTTCCGGCGGCGGAGGCCATAGTCTATCCGGCGGCGATCTCGCTGTGGCTGATGGGTCTGCTGAACGTGCTGCAGCGGCTGATCGGCGACATCTATGCGCTGGTGATGCGGCAACCCGAGGCAGATCACGAGGGGCTGGTGCCGGTGCTTGCGGGATTTGCGATGACGCTGGCGACGCTGCCGCTGTTCGCGCTGGTCTGGGGCGCGCGGCTGGCCGACATCACCGAGTTGTGGACCCGGTTCCGCGAGGGCTTTACCTTGGGCGATACGCGGGTGTCGCCGACCGATTTCCTGTTCTTTGCGGTGATCTTCGGCATCGGGTTCGGGTTGACGCGGATGCTGCAGGGCGCGTTGAAGGCCACGATCCTGCCGCGCACCAGCCTGGATCAGGGCGGGCAGAATGCCATCGTGTCGGTTCTGGGCTATGTCGGGATTTTCCTGGCCGGGCTGATCGCGATCAACTCGACCGGGATCGACCTGTCGGGGCTGGCCATCGTCGCGGGGGCGCTGTCGGTCGGCATCGGGTTCGGCCTGCAGACCATCGTGGGCAACTTCGTGTCGGGCATCATCCTGCTGATCGAGCGCCCGGTCAGCGAGGGCGACTGGATCGAGGTCGGCGGCGTGCAGGGTATCGTCAAGTCGATCTCGGTGCGCTCCACCCGGATCCAGACGTTTGACCGCAGCGATGTGATCGTGCCAAATCAGGACCTGATTTCCGGGCAGGTGACCAACTGGACGCGCTACAACCTGACGGGGCGGCTGATCGTGCCGGTGGGGGTGGCGTTCGGGTCCGACACCCGCAAGGTGGAGCGCGTGCTGCGCGAGATTGCAGAGGCGCAGCCGATGGCGGTTCTGAACCCGCCGCCGCTGATCCTGCTGATGGGGTTCGGCGCGGATGCGATGAACTTCGAGATCCGGGTGATCCTGCGCGATGTGAACTTCAGCCTGGCGGTGCGCACCGAGATCAACCACCAGATCGTCGAACGCTTTGCCAAGGAGGGGATCGAGATTCCCTTTTCCCAGACCGAGGTTTACCTGCGCAATCCCGACGATCTGGGCCGCGCGCTGGCCGAATTGCGCGGGCCCGTCGGCAGGCGGTCACCGGACCCCCGTCCCGAGGCTGCCGCCCGCCCCGCCAAGGAGGTCCGATGACCGAGTTGCTGTTCCGCGCCGATCCCTATCTGGCCGAGGCCGGGGGAACGGTGATCGCCCACACGCCCGAAGGCGGGGTGGTGGTCGACCGCAGCCTGTTTTACGCGACGGCAGGCGGGCAGCCCGGCGACAGCGGCCATCTGACCTGGGACGGCGGGCGGGTGGCGATTGCGACGGCCGTCAAGGTCGAGGGCGGCGGCATCGCGCTGGTGCCCGGGGAGCCGGTGGCGATGCCGCCGGTGGGCGCGTCGGTGATGCAGCATCTGGACTGGAACCGCAGGCACCGCCACATGCGGATGCACACCGCGCTGCATTTGTTGTCGGTGGTGATCCCGCGCCCCGTCACCGGCGGGCAGATCGGGGCCGAGCGCGGACGGCTGGATTTCGACATGACCGAGCCGCCTGCCGACATCGACGCGCTGAACCGGGCGCTGAACCGGATGATCGAGGCGGATCTGGAGGTCACCGAAAGCTGGATCACCGAGGCCGAGCTGGACGCCAGTCCGGGGCTGGTCAAGACGCTGTCGGTGGCCCCGCCGCGCGGGCAGGGCCGGGTGCGGTTGATCGGGATTGGCGTCGGAGAGGCCCGCATCGACCTGCAGCCCTGCGGCGGCACCCATGTGCTGCGCACCGGCGAGATCGGCCGGGTCGAGATCGGCCGGATCGAGAAGAAGGGGCGGCAGAACCGGCGCGTCGCGCTGCATCTGCTGTAAGGGGAACCGGGGCGATCAAATGGCGGGCGTGAGCGATCTTGAGGGGCTGTTGCGCGGCATGGAGCCTGTGTTGCACGACGCGCCCTACGGGTTCATCGTCGGGCAGGTGGCGGGGGCGTTCGCCCTGATTTTCGAGGCGGAAGGGCCGACGGTGGTGGCCGAGGCCGCCCTGCTTCGGGCGGCGGGATATGCGGTGCCCGAGGAGTGGGCGCGGATCAGCCTGACGGTGCAGTCCGATCTGGCGGCGGTGGGATTGACGGCGGCGTTTGCGCGGGCGCTGGCCGACGCGGGGATCAGCGCCAACGTGATCGCGGGGTATCATCATGACCATGTCTTTGTGCCCTGGGACAAACGACATGCGGCGATGGACGCCCTGAAGGCGTTGTCGCGCAATGCTTGAGGCAATGCTGCATGGCTATCTGGTGGCGGTCAGTCTGATCCTGGCGATCGGGGCGCAGAATGCCTTTGTGCTGCGGCAGGGGTTGCGGCGCGAGCATGTGGGGGCGGTGGTGGCGGTCTGTGCGCTGTCGGATGCCATCCTGATCGCGACGGGGGTGGCGGGGTTCGGGGCGGCGCAGCAGATGGTGCCCTGGCTGGGGCAGGCGATGCGCTGGGGCGGCGTGGCGTTTCTGGCAGTCTACGGCGCGATGCGGTTTCGCGCGGCGCTGCGCGGCGGCGAGGCGTTGCGGCCCGCCGTGGGGGTGTCGGTGCCGCTGGGTCAGGTGCTGGTGACCTGTCTGGTGCTGACCTGGGCCAATCCGCATGTCTATCTGGATACCGTGGTGCTGATGGGGTCGATCTCGGCGCAATACGCGCCCTGGCAGGCGGTGTTCGCCGTTGCGGCGGCGGTCGGGTCGCTGTCGTTCTTTGCCGTCCTGGGGTTCGGGGCGCGGTTGCTGGCGCCGGTGTTTGCGAGGCCTAGCGCCTGGGTCTGGCTGGAGGTCGGCGTGGGGATCACCATGTGGGCCATCGCGCTGGGGCTGGCGCTGGGGTAGCAGGCAGGGGGGCTGTCTGCCCCCCTCCGGGCCTTGCCCATTCACCCCCCGAGGATATTTTTGAACAGGTGATGGGGGGTTGCGTTCGCGCATGTGTTGCGGTGTGGTCGCGCCATGATGGCCCAATCGGACCTTGGCCGCCCCGTCGAGGGCGCGATGTGGATGCTGGTCTGCGGGCTGTGCTTTGTCGCGCTGACCGGGATCGTGCGGTCGATCGGCACCGATCTGCCGGCCGCGCAGCAGGGCTTTCTGCGGTTCGCGTTCGGGGTGCCGCTGCTGGTGCCGGCGCTGGTGCGCATGGCGCGGGTCGGGCTGCCTGCGGGGGCGCTGCGCCTGGTGGGGTGGCGCGGCGCGGTGCATGTGGTCGCGGTGATCCTGTGGTTTTACGCGATGGCGAGGCTGCCGGTGGCCGAGGTCACCGCCATCGGCTATCTCAACCCGGTGGTGGTGATGCTGGGCGGCGTGCTGGTGTTCGGCGAGAAGCTGGGGCGGGTGCGCATCGTGACGGCGGTTATCGCGCTTCTGGGCGCGCTGGTGGTGTTGCGGCCGGGGTTGCGCGAGGTGACGCCGGCGCATCTGGCGCAGGTGCTGGCGGCGTGCTTTTTCGCGGCGAGTTACCTGATGGCCAAGCGGCTGTCGGGGGTGCTGCCCGCGGGGCTGGTGGTGGCGATGCTGTCGGTATCGGCGACGGTCGGTTTGCTGCCGGTGGCGTTGGCGGTGTGGCAGCCGGTCAGCGGGGCGCAGGCGGCGCTGCTGGCGGGGACGGCGGTGCTGGGGACGGCGGCGCATTACGCCATGACGCGGGCCTTTGCGGCGGCCCCGCTGGCGGTGACCCAGCCGGTGACCTTTCTGCAGATCGTCTGGGCCACGCTGCTGGGGGCGCTGGTGTTTGGCGAGGCGGTGGACCCCTGGGTGCTGGCCGGGGCGGCGATGATCATTGCGGCGGTATCGGCCAGCACCTTCACCGAATGGCGCGCGAGCCGTGTGGCGGCGCTGCTGCCCGAGGCCTAGGTGTTGCAGCTTTCGCGCGGGGTGCGGGCGCATCGGTGACGCCGGATTGACATGTGGGGCCTACGTTCTGCCGGAACGCGGTTTCCGGAGGTGCCCATGTCCCACCCATCGAAGATGATCCTGTTGCAGGCGGCGGCCGGTGTGCGGACGCAGCCCGTCTGCCGCCACCGGGCCTGAGGGGGGATGATGCGCATCACCCTGAGCCCGGTACGCCTGGACACGCCGTTGACCCTGCAGCGCGCCGGGGACGTGCTGACGATCAACGGCGAGACCTTTGATTTTTCCACCCTGCCCGAAGGAGCGAGCCTTCCGGCCTCTGCCGTCGCCTGTGCGCTGCTGGCGGGCGACGTGACGCGGCAGGACGGCGTGCTGCACCTGACGCTGGTGCTGCCGCACGGGGCGGCTGCCCCGCCTGAAACCTTGTTCCCGGCCCCGCTGATCCTGACCGGGGACGGACCCGTTGTGCTGCCGCTGTATGAGGCCCATGATGAACATTGACTTCAGCCAGATGACGACCGCCGAGGCCAGAACCGCGATGGCCGTGCAGGCCGCCCGGATCCGGGCGCGCGCCGCCCTGCTGGGAGTGATCGAGGCGGCGGCGGAGGCGATCACCGGGCGCGTCCCCCTGCCCGAGAAACTGTCCTGGGGCAGCAAGGAGGTTGCCGCTCGGGCGGTGCTGGCGGGTGCCGCCAGTGCCGAGCAGGAGGCGATGATCGCAGGCGAGGCGGCGCAGACCGGCGAGGCGGTGAAGGCGCTGGCCGGGCGGGTGATACGCAATGCCGACGCCTATCGCGGACATGTCGCGCTGCTGACCGGGCTGCGGCGTCATACCGAGGCGCTGATCGACGCCGCGCAGTCCGAAGCGCAGGTCGACACCGCGCTGGCGGCGGCGACCGCGCGGCTTTCGGGCCTTCGCGCGGGCTGAGGCCGGATCGCGGCGGTCGGTCGCCGGATCGGTCAGGCGGCGGATCGGCCGGGTGGCGGGTCGGTCAGGGGGCCGCAGGGTCGGCGATGACCGACTGACGCTGCTGGCCGAGCCCGGCGATGCCAAGCTCCACCACGTCGCCGGGGGCCAGGAATCGCGGCGGTTTCATCCCCATGCCGACGCCGGGCGGCGTGCCGGTGGAAATCACGTCGCCGGGGTGCAGGGTCATGAACTGCGACAGATAGCTGACCAGATGCGCCACGCCATAGACCATCGTCCGGGTCGAGCCGTTCTGCATCACGTCGCCGTTGACCGTCAGCCACATCGTCAGGTCCTGCGGGTCGGGCACCTCGTCGCGGGTCACCAGCCAGGGGCCGATCTGGCCGAAATTGTCGCAGCTTTTGCCCTTGGTCCACTGACCGGATCGTTCGGTCTGGAAGCTGCGTTCGGACACGTCGTTGGCGATGGCATAGCCTGCGACATGGGCCATCGCCCCGGCTTCGTCCACGTATTTGGCGCGCGTGCCGATGATGATGGCCAGCTCCACCTCCCAGTCGGTCTTTACCGAGCCGCGCGGGATGAGGATCGGGTCGTTCGGCCCGCACATCGCCGAGGTGGCCTTCATGAAGATGATCGGCTCGGGCGGCACCTTCATGCCGCTTTCGGCGGCGTGATCGGCGTAGTTCAGCCCGATGCAGATGAATTTGCCGGTGCCCGCGACGCAAGGGCCGAGGCGGGTGGCGGTATCGACCAGCGGCAGGGCGTCCAGGTCCACCTGACGCAGCGCCGCGATCCCGGCGTCCGACAGGGTGGCCCCGCCGATGTCGGCCACCACGCCGGAAAGGTCGCGGATCGAGCCGTCGGGGTGGCGCAACCCCGGTCTTTCGGCCCCGACCGGGCCGTGGCGCAGCAGTTTCATCGGCAGTCCCCTTCCGCCGCGATCAGTCGCGGGCGCGTTCGACGTAAGAATAGTCTTCGGTGTTGATCACGATCCGCACCCCGGCCCCGATATGCGGCGGCACCATCACCCGGATTCCGTTCGAGCAGATCGCCGGTTTGTAGGAGGACGAGGCGGTTTGCCCTTTGACCACGGGTTCTGTCTCGGTGATCTCGACCGTGACGCGCTGCGGCAGTTCGATCGAGATCGCCACCCCTTCGAAGGTTTTCAGCGACACCGTGATGCCGTCGGTCAGGAATACCTTCTGGTCGCCGATCACATCGGGATGCACCGCGATCTGTTCATAGGACTGCGGTTCCATGAAGTGATAGCCTTCGCCGTCTTCATACAGAAAGTTGTAGTTGCGTTCGTCCACCGTCGCCTTTTCCACCATTTCGGTGGTGCGCCAGCGTTCGGCCACCTTCACCCCATCGGAAATCCGCCGCATGTCCACCGAGGTGGTCGGCGTGCCTTTGCCGGGGTGGAAGTTTTCGGTGCTGAGCACGACGTAAAGGCGGCCTTCCAGTTCGACGACGTTGCCTTTGCGCAAGGAGGAGGCGATGACTTTCAACAGCGGGGTTCCTTGTGGTTGACGGGCCGGACTTGTATGCAGCCGGTGCTTTGCTGCCACGTAACGCATCTGATCCGAAATCTCCAGAGAGAAGCCTTGCCGATGCCGACAAGCCCGTGGTGGCATCCCGCCGTACATGCTAACCGTCGCCCGGCATTGCTGGAACGCAACCGGATCAAGGCGGATCTGCGGGTCTGGCTGGCCCGGCAGGGGTTCGTCGAGGTGGACCCGGCGGCGTTGCAGGTCAGCCCCGGCAACGAGGCGCATCTGCACGGCTTTGCCACGGTGGCGGTGGGCAATGACGGGGTGGGGCGCGGGATGTATCTGCACACCAGCCCCGAATTCGCGATGAAAAAGCTGCTGGCGGCGGGCGAGACGCGGATCGCGGCCTTTGCCCATGTGTTCCGCAACCGCGAGCGGGGGCCGCTGCACAGCCCCGAGTTCACCATGCTGGAATGGTATCGGGCGGGTGAGCCCTATGACGTGCTGATGGACGACTGCGTGGCGATGCTGCGGCTGGCGGGGGATGTGCTGCGCTGGCGCGGGCGGGAATGTGACACGCGGCGGGAGCCCGAGCGGCTGGGAGTGTGCGAAGCCTTCGAGCGGTTTGCCGGGATCGACCTGCGGGCGACTCTGGGGCCTGCGGCGGCAGTGGACCGCGACGGGTTGGCGCGCCAGATGGCGGCGGCGGGGATGCGGGTGGCGCAGGATGACACTTGGTCCGATCTGCTGGCGGCGGTGCTGGTGACCCATGTGGAGCCGCATCTGGGGATCGGGCGGATGACGTTCCTTGACCGCTATCCGCTGGCCGAGGCGGCGCTGGCGCGACCCTTGGAGTCGGATGGGCGGCTGGCCGAGCGGTTCGAGCTTTATGCCTGCGGGGTGGAACTGGCCAACGGGTTCGGCGAATTGACCGATGCAGCCGAGCAGCGGCGGCGGTTCGGGGCGGAGATGGCGGAGAAGAGCCGGGTCTACGGCGAAACCTATCCGCTGGACGAAGACTTTCTGGCGGCGCTGGAGGCGATGCCTGCGGCCTGCGGGATCGCACTGGGGTTTGACCGGCTGGTGATGCTGGCGGTGGGGGCGGCCCGGATCGACGATGTGATGTGGGTGCCCGTGGCCTGAGCGGGGTATGCGGGGTCTGTGACCGGGGGGGCACATCTCCCCGCATCCCATTCGGATACTTGGGCCAGTTGGAAAGCCCCATGCGGATAAGAGGCGGGGCGGGGCGGGTGCCGAAAATCCGGGCAGGATTGGAACGGGCCTTGGGCATCGGAGAAGCGATCGGCGGTTTTTTCACATTGCGATGGTGCAGGGCGGCAGGTTGTGGAACAAAAAGTGGGACCGCATCTGCGATAGGGCTGCCATGTCGATCCTCGCCTCGATCCACCATCTGACCCATTACCGCTATGACCGCCCGGTGACACTGGGGCCGCAGGTGATCCGGCTGCGCCCGGCCCCGCACAGCCGGACGCGTGTGGTGTCGCACAGCCTGAAAGTCTCGCCTGCCGATCATTTCGTGAATTATCAGCAGGATGCTTACGGCAACTGGCAGGCGCGGTTCGTGTTTCCCAACCCGGTGACCGAGTTGAAGATCGAGGTCGATCTGGTCGCGGACATGTCGGTCTACAACCCGTTCGACTTTTTCGTGGAAGACAGCGCCGAGACGTTTCCGTTCGAGTATCCGGCCGACATCGTCCACGATCTGGTGATCTACCGGACGCCGGATGTGGCGGGGCCGTTGCTGGCCGCCTTCGTGGCGTCGGTGTCGCGCGAGCCTTTGCGGACGATCGACTTCATCGTGGGGCTGAATGCCCGGCTGGCGCGCGAGATCGGCTACGTCATCCGGCTGGAGCCGGGGGTGCAGACGCCGGAGGAAACGCTGGGCATCGGCCGCGGGTCGTGCCGGGACACGGCTTGGTTGCTGGTGCAGGTGGCGCGGCATCTGGGGTTGGCGGCGCGGTTCGTGTCGGGCTATCTGATCCAGTTGAAGCCCGATCTGATCGCGGTGGACGGGCCGGTCGGGGCTGCGCAGGATTTCACCGATCTGCACGCCTGGGCCGAGGTCTATCTGCCCGGTGCCGGGTGGATCGGGCTGGACCCGACGAGCGGGCTGCTGACCGGCGAGTCGCATATCCCGTTGGCGGCCACGCCGCATTACCGCAACGCCGCGCCGATTTCGGGGCTGGCGAGTTATGCCGAGGTGGATTTCGGGTTCGACATGCGGGTGGCCCGGGTCGCCGAGCATCCGCGCATCACCAAGCCGTTTTCCGATGAGGCCTGGGCGAGCCTGAACGCTTTGGGGGAAAAGGTGGATGCGGCGCTGCGCGAGGGCGATGTGCGCCTGACGATGGGGGGGGAGCCCACATTCGTCTCGACCCTCGATTTCGAGGCGGGGGAATGGAATACCGATGCGGTGGGGCCGACCAAGCGCATCTTTGCCGATGCGCTGATCCGCCGGTTGCAGGCGAAATTCGCGCCGGGGGGGTTTCTGCATTACGGGCAAGGCAAGTGGTATCCGGGCGAGAGTTTGCCGCGCTGGACGTTCAGTTTATACTGGCGCCGCGATGGCAAGCCGATCTGGACGGATCCCAACCTGATCGCGCCCGAGGTGACCGGGAAGGTCGCCACACCGGCGCAGGCGCAGGAACTGCTGACCGGGATGGCGGCCTGTCTGGGGATCGAGCCGGAGTATGTGTTGCCCGCCTTCGAGGACCCGGCGGATTGGATCGTCAAGGAAGGCAATCTGCCCGAGAACGTGACGCCGGAAAACTCGAAACTGGCCGATCCCGAAGAGCGCAACCGGATTGCGCGGGTGTTCGGGCGGGGGCTGACGGTGCCGTCGGGGTTTGTGCTGCCGGTGCAGGCCTGGCAGGCGCGGGCGGCGGGAAGGCCCCTGGGGCGAAGCTGGCGCAGCGAGAAGTGGCGGCTCAGGCGCGGGCATCTGTTTTTGGTGCCCGGCGACAGTCCGGTGGGGTATCGCCTGCCGCTGGGGGCGCTGCCCTGGGTGCCGCCGGTGGCATTCCCGCATGTTTATCCCTCCGAGCCGATGCAGGATCATCCGGCCCTGGTCGATCCCGATGATCTGCGCGCCCAGCAGGTGCAGCGGTCCGCCTTCACCGCATCGGAGCCGTCGCAGGCCCGGGTCGAGCAAACCATCGGCGAGGTGGGCGGCGCGGTGCGCACCGCGATTTCGGTCGAGCCGCGCGACGGGCGGTTGTGCGTCTTCATGCCGCCGGTGGAGGGGGTCGAGGAATACCTTGACCTGGTGGCGGCGGCCGAGGCTTCGGCGGCGCAGATGGGCTTGCCGGTGCATATCGAAGGCTATGCCCCGCCGTTCGACCCGAGGCTGAACGTGATCCGGGTGGCCCCCGATCCCGGCGTGATCGAGGTGAACATCCATCCGGCGCATAGCTGGGCCGAATGCGTGGCGACGACGGAAGCGGTGTATGAGGAGGCCCGGCAGTTGAAGCTGGGGGCCGACAAGTTCATGATCGACGGTCGGCACACCGGGACGGGGGGCGGCAACCATGTGGTGGTGGGGGGCAGCACGCCCACCGACAGCCCGTTCCTGCGCAGGCCTGATCTGCTGGCCAGCCTGATCCTGCATTGGCAGCGGCATCCGAGCCTGTCCTATCTGTTCTCGGGCCTGTTCATCGGGCCGACCAGTCAGGCCCCGCGCATCGACGAGGCGCGGATGGACGCGCTTTATGAGTTGGAGATCGCGCTGGCGCAGATCCCGCATCCCGAGCGGGGGTTCGTGCCGCAACCGTGGCTGGTGGACCGGCTGTTGCGCAATCTGTTGGTCGATGTGACGGGCAACACGCACCGCGCCGAGATCTGCATCGACAAGCTCTACTCGCCGGACGGCCCCACGGGGCGGCTGGGACTGGTCGAATTCCGCGGGTTCGAGATGCCGCCCAATCCTCGGATGAGCCTTGCACAGCAATTGCTGATCCGCGCGCTGATTGCGCGGTTCTGGGCCACGCCTGCCACCGGCAGTTTGACGCGGTGGGGAACCACGTTGGGCGATCGGTTCATGCTGCCGCATTTCGTTTGGGCGGATTTTCTGGAGGTGCTGGCGGACCTGAAGGCGCATCGGTTCGACCTGAACCCCGACTGGTTTACCGCGCAGGCCGAATTCCGCTTTCCGTTCTGCGGCGAGGTCGAGGTCGAGGGGGTCAAGCTTGAGTTGCGCCAAGCGCTGGAGCCGTGGCATGTGATGGGGGAAACCGGGGCGATCGGCGGCACGGTGCGCTATACCGACAGTTCGGTGGAGCGGCTGCAGGCCAAGATCACCACCGCGACCCCGGGGCGTTATCAGGTGACCTGCAATCAGCGGCGGATGCCGATGCAGGTGGTGGGGTCGGGGGTCGCGGTGGCGGCGGTCCGCTACAAGGCGTGGCAGCCGCCTCTGGCGCTGCACCCGGTGCTGCGGATCGATGCGCCGCTGACGTTCGACATCTACGACACCTGGACGGGGCGCAGCATCGGTGGCTGCACCTATCACGTCAAGCATCCGGGGGGGCGCAGCTATGACACGTTTCCGGTCAACGGCAACGAGGCCGAGGCGCGGCGGCTGTCGCGGTTTCAGCCGTTCGGCCATACCGGCGGAGTCTGGCAGCCGGTCAGCGAAACCCCGCATCCGGAGTTTCCGATGACGCTGGATCTGCGCCGCGCGCCGGGGTTGTAGCCGATGACCGGGGGGGCGCAAAAGGCCGCGACCGACCGGCGGCTGTTTGACCGCTACGCGCCCCTGCCCGGTGTGCCGGACGAACTGGCGGATGCGTCGGGCGCGATGCGGGCGGTCTGGGGACCGCTGATCGCGCATCTGTCGGCCCTGACGCCGGGCGAGACGGAAGCGGCGTTCGCGGCCGGCGATCAGCATCTGGCGGATGCAGGGGTGTTCTTTCGCGCCTACGGCGATGCGACCGCCGCCGGGCGCGACTGGCCGTTCAGCCCGGTGCCGATCCTGGTGGCCGAGGCCGAATGGCGAGAGATCGCCAAGGGGTTGATCGAGCGGGCCGATCTGCTGGAGCAGGTGGTGGCCGATCTTTATGGCGAAAACCGGCTGGTTGCGGCGGGGCATCTGCCGGCCGCGCTGATCGCGCAGAACCCCGAATGGTTGCGCCCCATGGTGGGGGTCACGCCCCGGTCCGGGCATTTCCTGCACTTTGTCGGGTTCGAGATCGGTCGGGGGCCGGATGGCCGCTGGTGGGTGCTGTCGGACCGCACCGATGCGCCGTCGGGGGCGGGGTTCGCGCTGGAAAACCGGGTGGCGTGCAGCCGGGTGTTTCCGGACCTGTATCAGGGGTCGAACGTCCTGCGGCTGGCCGGGTTCTTCGGCGCGTTCCGCGACTCGCTGGACCGGCTGCGGAGGGACCCCGGATCGCGCGTCGGCATCCTGACGCCGGGGGCGCTGACCGACACCTATTACGAGCAGGCCTATATCGCGCGCTATCTGGGGATGGCGCTGCTGGAGGGCGAGGATCTGGTGGTCGAGGACGGCCATCTGCGGCTGCGCACCGTGCAGGGGCTGGCGCCGGTCGATGTGCTGTGGCGGCGGATGGACGGCATCTGGGCCGATCCGCTGGAACTGCGCGAGGATTCCGCCCTTGGCACGCCGGGGATGATGTCGGCGATCCGGGCGGGGAATGTGACGATGGTCAACGCCCTGGGGGTGGGTGTGCTGGAGACGCAGGCGCTGATGGCGTTTCTGCCCGCGATTGCCAAGAAGCTGACCGGCAAGCCGCTGCGCCTGCCCAATGTGGCGACCTGGTGGTGTGGCGGGCCGCGCGAGTTGGCGCATGTGCGCACCCATGCCAAGCGGATGATGATCGCGCCGGCACTGGCCACCCGGATGCCGTTCGAGGGCAGCACGGTGCATGCGGTGGCGGGGCGGTTGCAGGGTGCGGACGATGCCGACCTGCACGCATGGCTGACCGACAACGCATCGGGGCTGGTGGCGAAGGAGTTGGTGACGCTGTCGACCACGCCGGTCTATGTCGAGGGGGCGCTGACGCCGCGCCCGATGACGATCCGGATGTTTCTGGCGCGCACCGCCGAGGGCTGGCAGGTGATGCCGGGCGGTTTCGGCCGGATCGGGGCCAGCCCGGACGCCGCGGCAATCTCGATGCGCAATGGCGGGACGGTGGCGGATGTCTGGGTCGTCAGCCCGCAGCCGGTGGATGCCGTCACCCTGCTGGCCCCCGCCGATGCGCCGTTCGAGCGGGCGCGGCCCGGCCCGTTGCCATCGCGGGCGGCGGACAACCTGTTCTGGCTGGGCCGCTATGTGGAGCGGACCGAAGGTCTGGCACGTCTGGTCCGGGCCTACAACAGCCGCCGCAGCGAGGCCGCAACCGAGCCGTTGCTGGCCAGCATCCGGGCGCGGCTGAAGGCCTATGGCATCGATCCGGCGCAGGCGGTGCCAAAGGGGCTGCTGCGTACGCTGGCCTCGGCGGTGGGCAGCGCCAGCCAGATCCGCGACCGGTTCAGCGTCGATGGCTGGGCGGCGTTGCAGGACATGCAGAAATCGATGACCCGCATCGCGCGCACCGCCGAGACCGGCAGTGACGCGGCGCAGGTGATGGGGGTGTTCCTGCGCAAGATCGCCGGGTTTTCGGGACTGGTGCATGAAAACATGTTCCGCGCGGCAGGCTGGCAGTTCCTGACCTTCGGGCGGTCGCTGGAACGCGCGTCGATGATGACCGAGCTTCTGGCGGCGGTGGCCGATCCGGGCGCGCCGCCGGGCGGGCTCGATCTGGCGATCGAGATCGGCGACAGCACCATGGTGCACCGTCAACGCTATGCCGTGGTCAGCAGCCGCGAAACCGTGATCGACCTGCTGGCGCTGGACGAGATGAACCCGCGGTCGGTGCGGTTTCATCTGGATGTGATGCGGGCACGGCTGGACGATCTGGGCCATCTGCGCCCCGGGGGCGCGATGCTGGAGGTCGAGCGGCGGGTTCTGGCGTTGCAGACCGCGATGACGATGCATACGGTGGACAGTCTTGACACCGCCGCGCTGGAGGCGATCCATGCGGGTCTGCTGGACCTGTCGCCCGCGCTGAACGCGGCCTACTTGCATTAGGGCGGACCTGCCGTGATCTATGACATCAAACTGCGGTTCGGCTATGACTATGGCGGCATGGCGGGGGCGGGGCGGCATCTGGTGCGGGTGATGCCGCTCGATCTGGCCGGACAGCAGCGGCTGGTGGCCGGGTTGGTCACGATCGATCCGCGCCCCGACGAGCGGCGCGACGGGTGGGATTTCTTCGGCAACCACCGGGTCGAATTCAGCTTTCGCACCGCGCATGACAGTCTCGATCTGGTGATGCAGGCCCGGGTCGACCGGCAGGTGCCCAAGCCGGGCGAGGATATCTCGACCGCTCATGCCGCCTTGGCCGCCGATCTGGGTGCCTGGACCGATCTGGGGCCGGACTCGCCGCTGCATATGATGGCGGCCTCGCCGCTGGTGCCGATCGAGCCGCCGACGACGCGGTTCGCGCGCCGTCTGGTCAAGCCGGGCCATTCGACGTTGCAGGTGGTGAGGGCGGTGGGGCGGGCGCTGCATGCCCACATGACCTTCGATCCGCATGCCACCGAGGTCGACACCCCGCTGGCCGAAGCGTTCGCCGCGCGAAAGGGCGTGTGTCAGGACTATTCGCATATCCTGATCGCCTGCCTGCGCGGGGTCGGGGTGCCTGCGGGCTATGTCAGCGGCTTTCTGCGCACCGAGCCGCCGCCGGGCAAGCCGAGGCTGGAGGGGGCCGATGCGATGCATGCCTGGGTGCGGGCCTGGTGCGGGGCGCGCCACGGCTGGGTGGACTATGACCCGACCAACGATTGTGCGGTGCGCAACGACCATATCGTGGTGGCCCGGGGCCGCGACTATGCCGATGTCGCCCCGATCAAGGGAATGTTGCGCGTGGCGGGCAGGCAGAACGCGCATCATGCCGTGGACGTGATCCCGGTCTCGGGCGAGGGCTGAGGCGGCCCGGACCCCGGCGGGTCAGGCCTTGGCCGCCAGGGCCGCGATCTGCGGGCGCAGATGGTCGAGCGCATAGCCCTGCCGGGCGGCGGCCTCGATCATCGTGTCGACGGGCAGCTTGCCCGCCTGTGACAGCGCCCAGACCATCGAGCTGCGGTTGCCGCTGGCGCAGTAGGCGAACACCGGACCGGGGCTGGCGGCGATGGCGGCACCCTGCGCGGTCACGTTCTCCATCGTCATCATGCCGCCGATCACCGGGTTTACCACGAAGCGCAACCCGAGCGCCTCGGCCGCCGCCTGCATGACCGAGGCATGCAGCGCGGGCGGAATCTCGCCGTCGGGGCGGTTGTCGATGATCGTGGCATAGCCTGCCGCCTTGATTGCGGGCAGGTCGGTGGTCATGATCTGCGGCGAGACGGCATAGGTCGGGGTCAAGGCGCGAAGGTCCATCGGTCACTCCGGGTTGGTCGGGTGGGCTGCGGGGCGGATGGCTTTGCATGGCCATTGCCGCGAAAAAGGTCAAGCGGTCCCGCAGACGGCGCAGCGCGGCGGGTTGATGTGGGTCAATGTCGGGCCGATGGGCCGCCGCTATCGTGACCGCCTATGCAAGGAGACCACAGATGTCCGACACCCAACGCAAGGCCCAGCTTGAAGCCCGCGCCGCAGAACTGACCGCGCGTCTGAGCGGGATCGAAGCGGAGCTGGACGCCCCGGCGCCGCAGGACTGGGAAGATCTTGCTTCGGAACGCGAAGCCGACGAGGTGCTGGAAACCATGGGGCTGGCCGGGCAGCAGGAGTTGCGCCAGATCGCCGCCGCGCTGGACCGGATTGCAAAGGGCACCTATGGTGTCTGCGTCAGATGCGGCGATGACATCGCCCCGGAGCGGCTTGATCTGCTGCCCGACACCCCGTTTTGCGCAAAATGTGCTGCCTGATGTCCTGAAAGGAACCCCGTCATGTCGAAACCGTCCTCTGACCTGAACGATCTCGCGCAGATCGCCACCGAGTTGGTGGTCGAGACGCAAGCCGCCACGCTGCGCCTTCTCGAGTTCGAGATGCAGGCCTTGGCGCAGATGATGCCCGGCGCGGACTCGCAGGCCCTTCCGACCGAGGATGAGGTCGAGGAAGGGTTCGAGAACATGCCGGTCTAGGCGCGGCCTGATCCGATTGGTGCGAGGGCGGGGGGCGTCGTGTCACCCCCCCCTCTTTTTCATTCGGCGGCCAGCGCCCCCGGCCCCGGATCGCGCCGTTGCAGGTCGATCGCGCCCAGCCGGTCGCGGATCGAGGTCTGCTCGGCCGCCAGAAGCGCGATGCGTTCGGCCAGAACGACGGCCTCGGGGGCTTCGGGTTCCTCTTCTTTCGGGCCGATCAGGCGGCTGAACAGCCAGCCCATCAGGTTCGAAAGGTCGTCCATGATCAGGTAGAACGACGGCACGATCACCAGGCTGAGGACGGTCGAGACGATGATGCCACCGATCACGGCGGTCGCCATCGGGGCGCGGAAGGCGCCGCCTTCGCCCACCCCCAAGGCCGAGGGCAGCATGCCTGCGGACATCGCGATCGAGGTCATCACGATGGGGCGCGCGCGTTTGTGGCCCGCCTCCATCACCGCTTTCACCCGCTGCAGGCCGCGGTGGCGCATTTCGATGGCGAAGTCGATCAGCAGGATGGCGTTCTTGGTCACGATGCCCATCAGCATCAGAATGCCGATCAGGACGGGCATCGACAGGGCGGCGTTGGTCAGGATCAGCGCGGCGGCCACCCCGCCGATGGCGAGAGGCAGCGACAGCAGGATGGTGAAGGGCTGCAGCACCGATTTGAACAGCAGGATCAGCACGGTCAGCACCAGCATCAGGCCCATGATCATCGCCGAGCCGAAGCTGGCGAACAATTCCTGCTGCACTTCGGCATCGCCCGCCTCTTGCAGCCGGGCCGAGCCGGGCAGGGGGGTGGCGTCGGCGATTTCCTTGAACCGGGTGGTGGCGGTGCCCAGGGCCACGCCAACGGGCAGGTTCGCGCCGATGGTGGCCAGGCGTTCGCGGTTCAGGCGGCTGACGGTGGAGGGGCCTTCGGCGATGCGGATGTCGGCCACAGTGGACAGCGGCACCTGCGCGCCGGTGGCGGTGGTGAGCTTGAGGTTGGCGATCCGGTCCAGCGACTCGCGGCTGGCATCCGACAGGCGGACGCGCACCGGGATCAGCCGGTTGTCGAGCGACAGTTTGGCAAGGGCCGCATCGACGTCGCCGATGGTGGCGACGCGGACGACGGTTGCGATCTGCTGGGTGGTGATGCCAAGGCGGGCGGCTTCGTCCATCCGGGGGGTGATCTGGATCTCGGGGCGGGGCAGGGCACCTGACGAGGTGACGTTGGACAGCAGGGGTTCGCCGCGTAAGGCGGCTTCGAGGGCGGCGACGGCCCCGTTCAGGTCGGCCTCGTTGCCCGCAAGCACCGAATAGGAGATGTCGCGTTCGCCCCGGTCGTTCAGCTTGAAGGCGCGGATGTCGGGGATCGGCTCGAACCGTTTGAAGATTTCCGCCTCGATCACGTTCTGCGGCACGGTGCGGCCCTTGTTTTCGACCTTTGGGATCAGCGGGCCGACAACGGGGATCTGGCGTCCGACCTCGGACAGTTTCAGGAAAAGGCTGTGGTCGAGCTTGTCAAGGAGCACGGTGATCGTGGCGCGGCGAATCTCCAGCGTTCCGGTGGGCGACGAGCCGCCGAGCACAAAGATGTTGTCGATGCCTTCGATGTCCTTGATCGCGTTGACCATCTGCGTGGTGGTGCGGTCGGTTTCGGCCAGCGTCGTGCCCGGCGGCAGTTCGACCGAGATCGACACGCGCGAGACGTCTTCGGGCGGCAGGAAGGCACCGGGCACCTTCAGCATGTAGAACACCGACACGATCAGGATGCCGATGGCGGCAACCATGGTAAGGTAATACATCGGGAAGCGCATCCGGCCGATCAGGCGCGGCGACGAGGTGGTGAAGCTGACAAGGCGCATGTAGCCTTTCATCACCCAGCCGTCGCGGTTTCCGTGTTCGGTGCCGCCGTCCTTGGCCGACATGAGGTAGGCGGCCATCATCGGCGTGATCAGGCGCGCCACCAGCAGCGAGAACAGCACGGCGATGGCGACGGTCAGCCCGAATTGCCTGAAATACTGGCCGGGGATTCCTGCCATGAAGCTGACGGGCACGAACACCGCGACGATGGTGAAGGTGGTGGCGATGACGGCGAGGCCGATTTCATCCGCCGCCTCGATGGCCGCGCGGTAGGGGGTCTTGCCCATGCGGATGTGACGGGCGATGTTCTCGATCTCCACGATGGCGTCATCCACCAGGATACCGGTCGCCAGGGTCAGCGCGAGGAAGGACACGAGGTTGAGCGAGAAGCCCAGCATGTCCATCGCCCAGAAGGTGGGGATCGCCGACAGCGGCAGGGCGACGGCGGTGATCAGCGTCGCGCGCCAGTTGCGCAGGAACAGCATGACCACGATGATCGCGAGCAGCGCGCCTTCCAGCAGAGTGTGGATCGCGGCCTCGTAGTTGCCATAGGTGTAGAACACGGTTTCATCGACCAGGTTGATCGCGATGTCCGGGTTCTGGGTGCGGATGCCGGCCAGCACGTCATTCACCACCTCAGCGACCGAGACTTCCGACGCCCCCTTGGCGCGGAACACCGCGAAGGTCACCACCTGATCGCCGTTCAGCCGGGCGAAGGAGCGGAGTTCCTCGTAGGTGTCGATGACTTGACCGAGGTCGGACAGTTTGACATGGCGGCCCGACGGCAGGGCGATCGTGGTATCGGCGAGGCTTTGCACGGTGGCGGCATCGCCCAGGGTGCGGATCGCCTGTTCGGCGCTGCCGATTTCGGACCGGCCCGCGCCGAGGTTGGTGTTGGTTGCGGCAAGCTGCTGGTTTACCGCCTGCGCGGTGATGCCGTTGCTGTCGAGTTTCACCGGGTCAAGCTCGATGCGGATCTCGCGGTCGGCACCACCGTAGCGGTCGACACGGCCCACGCCGGGTTTGCCCTGCAGGGCGCGGGTCACGGTGTCATCGACGAACCAGGAAATCTCTTCCAGTGTCAGGTTGGGCGCGGACACGGCGAAGGACATGATCGCCTGACCTTCGACGTCGATGCGCGTGACGATGGGCGCCTCGACATCGCCGGGCAGGTCGCCCCTGATCTGGTCGATGGCGTCCTTCACGTCCTGCACGGCCTTGTCGGTCGGCACTTCCATGCGGAATTCTATGACGGTCTGCGATGCGCCGTCCGTCACCGTGGAGGAGATGTTCTTGACCCCGGTGATGCCGGCCACGGCATCCTCGATTTCCTTGGTCACCTGGGTTTCGAGTTCGGCGGGGGCGGCCCCGGCCTGGCCCACGGTCACGGCGACAAGCGGCACGTCGATGTTGGGAAACCGGGTGATCGGCAGGGCATAGAACGACTGATAGCCGAGGACGACCAGGATGAAGAACGCAAGGATGGGGGCAATCGGGTTGCGGATCGACCAGGCGGAGAAGTTCATCATCTGTCCCTTCAGTTCGTCTCGGCCGCGGCCGCGACAGGGTTGATCTTGTCACCGTCGCGCACGAAGGCCCCGGCCTTGGCCACCACGAGGTCGCCTTCGGCCAGCCCGTTCACGATTTCCACCCACATGCCCTGCCGAATGCCGGTGGTCACGATGACCTGTTCCACAGTGCCGTCCTTGACGCGCATCACGGTCGCCTCGCGCCCCAGTGCCCCCACTGCCGACACCGGAGCCGCGAGGGTGGTGCGTTGGGCCACCAGAATCTCGGCCTGGACGAACATGCCCGCGCGCACCCGCGCCGGATCGTCGATGGCGATGCGGGCGCGGCCCAGCCGGGTGGTATCGTCGATGGTGGGTTCGACCAGACGCACGGTTCCGGTCAGGGCGTCGGACGCGCTGGCGAGTCTGAGGGTGGCCGATTGGCCGGGGGCGAGGCGCACCAGATCGGCTTCGGCGACGTCGGCGCGCAGTTCGAGCGCGCCGTCGCGGATCAGGGTGAACATCGGCTGCCCCGCCGCCGAGGCGATGGCCCCGACCTGCGCGCTGCGGGCGGTGATTTCGCCTGCAACCGGGGCAACCACCTGGGTCCGCGCCAGTTGCAGATCGATATTGTCGAGTTGCGCCTGTGCAAGCGCCACCTGCGCGCGCGCGGCTTCAAGTGATTGCTGGGCCACCATTACGCGGGCATTGGCGGTCAGGGCGGCGGCCTGAGCGGTGTCATACGCGGCCTGGCTGACGTTGCCCTGCTGTTTCAGCGCGGCAGAGCGGGTCGCGGCGCGCGCCGCCTCGTCGGCGTTGGCCTGGGCTTCCAGCAGCGACGCCTCGCCTTGGGCGATGCTGGCGCGGGCGGCGGCGAGCGAGGCCTGATACTGGCTTTTCTGCAGGTCGAGCGAGGTGTTCGACAGCACTGCCAGCACCTGACCGGCGGTCACCTTGTCGCCGACATCGGCCAGCAGTTTCTCGATCGGCTGGCCCTCGATCAGCGGCTGCACCTGCACGATCTCTACCGGCCCGACCAGACCGGAGGCGATCACCCGGTCGGAAAGGTCGTGCATCGTCACCGTCGCCACACTGATGGCCGGCAGCAAGGGCGCGGGGGCGGCTTCGGCCACCGGGGTTTCGGCATGCAGGGGGGATGCCAGCAGGGCGAAGAACAGGGCGGCAGAGGCAAAGCGCATCGGTCAGACTTTCTCGGCGGCGCTGGCGACATCGTCCAGCGTCTGGTCAATACTACGGAAGATGAGGGCGTTCAGATGGTCGAGGTCGGCGGTGTCGCGGCTGATCCCGGCAGAGGCCTTGACCAGCATCACGATGAAGGTGGCATGGCTGAAGAAGCGCTGGCGCGCCTCGTCCAGCCCGAGGCCGGTTTCGGCGGCAAACACCCGCGCCATATAGCCGACGATGGCCTGTTCCATCCGGCAGGCGGCGGCACCGATTTCCGGTTTGCGCAAGGCGGCGGCGGTGATTTCGGCCCAGAGTTGACCGTCCTGGTTGCACTGGTGTTCCGGGATGATGCGGCGCAGTTTCGCCCGCAGCGCCGCCATCGGGCGCGGGCTGTGCATGATCTCGGCGAAATCCCGCTCCATCTGGGCCAGATCATGCGCGATCAGCGCCTCGACGATGGCCGCTTTCGACGGGAAATAGCGATAGAAGCTGCCGACCGAGATGCCCGCCGCGCGGGCCAGATCCTGCATCGACGCGCCGTCGAAGCCCTTTTCGGCAAAGGCCTGCCGAACAGAGCCGAGAATTTCGGCGCTGCGTTGGTCTGCGGTTGCGGTCAGGGCAAGTTGCACAGGCATTTCCGGCCAGAATGAACGTTCATTCCGCAGTTAGCAAACCGGACGCGCGCGTCAAGGGGGCTTGGGATGGTCCGCGCGGTTTTTCGTGCTGCACCTGCGAAAAGACCGCCGTCTGATGCAAATCCGCGCAAGGCCGGAGGCGGGCCTGCCGGGGGCGTCGGGTTGCATCGGTTGCGCGGAACCGGCGGGGCGTGTATCACGCGCTTGATGGGCAAGCGCGGGTCTGGGGGCGAAAGCATGCGTCGAGTGGTGGTCACGGGACTGGGGATGGTGACGCCGCTGGCTTGCGGGGTCGAGGAAACCTGGTCGCGGCTGATCGCCGGGCAGTCCGGCGCCGGGCCGATCACCCGGTTCGACGCCAGCGGGCTGGCCACGCAATATGCCTGTGAAGTGCGGCGCGGCGACGGGTCGGACGGCACGTTCAACCCCGACCATTGGATGGAGCCGAAGGACCAGCGCAAGGTCGATGATTTCATTCTATACGGGGTGGCGGCGGCGGTTCAGGCGGTGCGGGATTCGGGCTGGGAGCCGGTGACCGAAGCGGACCGTTGTGCGACCGGCGTGATGGTCGGGTCGGGGATCGGCGGGCTGTCGGCGATTGCCGACACGGCACTGCTGATCCGCGACAAGGGTCCGCGCCGGGTCAGCCCGTTCTTCATCCCGTCGGCGCTGATCAATCTGATTTCCGGGCAGGTGTCGATCCGGTTCGGCTTCAAGGGGCCGAACCATGCGGTGGTCACCGCCTGTTCGACCGGCGCGCATGCCATCGGCGACGCGGCGCGGCTGATCCAGTGGGGCGATGCGGACGTGATGATTGCGGGCGGGGCGGAAGCGCCGATTTCCGAGATCGGGATTGCCGGGTTCAACGCCTGCAAGGCGCTGTCGACCAAGCGGGCGGATGACCCGACCAAGGCCAGCCGCCCTTATGACGCCGACCGCGACGGGTTCGTGATGGGCGAGGGGGCGGGCGTGGTCGTGCTGGAGGAATACGAACACGCCAAGGCGCGGGGGGCCCGGATTTATGCCGAGGTGCTGGGCTATGGCCTGTCGGGTGATGCCTATCACATCACCGCCCCGGCCGAGGATGGCGACGGGGCGTTCCGCAGCATGCAGGCAGCGTTGACGCGGGCGGGGCTGCGCCCGGATCAGGTGGATTACATCAACGCGCATGGCACCAGCACGATGGCCGACACCATCGAGCTGGCGGCGGTCGAGCGGTTGCTGGGCGATGCGGCGGGGGCGGCCACGATGAGTTCCACCAAATCGTCGATCGGGCATCTGCTGGGCGCGGCGGGGGCGGTCGAGGCGATTTTCTGCATTCTGGCGCTGCGCGACCAGATTGCCCCGCCGACGATCAATCTGGACACCCCGGCGGTGACGCCGAAGCTTGATCTGGCGGCGCACAAGGCGGTGCATCGGCGGATCGACGTGGCGCTGTCGAATTCCTTCGGGTTCGGCGGCACGAATGCCAGTCTGGTTCTGGGGCGGCCTGCCGACCTTGCGGGGCGCGTCTGATGTGGCGCTCGCTCGCGTCCAACGCGCTGACGCTGTTCATCGTGGTCCTGGTGGTGGTGGCGGGGATCCTCGCCTGGGGGCGCGAGGCGTTCACCGGGCCGGGGCCGCTGGCCGAGGCGATCTGTTTCCGGGTGGAGCGTGGCGCGAGCCTGTCCGCAGTCAGCCGGATGCTGGCGGAGGACGGTGCGATCTCGGACGCGCGGGTGTTCCGGGTGGGCGCGGATTATTCCGAACGCGTCGGAACCCTGAAGTTCGGCTCCTATCTGATCCCGCCCAAGGCCAGCATGGCGGAGGTTCTGGAGATACTGACCGCGAGCGGGCAATCGACCTGCGGGCGCGAGGTGAATTTCCGGATCGGTGTGGCGGTGTCGGATGTGATCCTGCGCGAGCTGGACCCGGTGACCAACCGCTATGTCGAGGTGGTCAAGTTCGATCCGGCGGTCGAGGCGATCCCGGCCGCCTATCTGGAGGTTGTGAACGAGCCCGATCTGCGCTGGCGGGTGACGCTGGCCGAGGGCGTGACAAGCTGGCAGGTGGTGGATGCGCTGAAGCGGGCGGATTTCCTGACCGGCGAAGTGGCGGAGGTGCCGCCCGAGGGGACGCTGGCCCCCGACAGCTACGAGGTCGACAAGGGCAGCGCGCGGCAGGCTCTGATCGATGCGATGTCGGCGGCGCAGGCGCGGGTGCTGGCCGATCAGTGGGCGGCGCGGGCGGACGGGCTGCCCTATGACACGCCGGAAGAGGCGCTGATCCTGGCGTCGATCGTCGAAAAGGAAACCGGGATCGCCGAGGAGCGCCGCCGCGTGGCGAGCGTCTTCATCAACCGGTTGCGGCAGGGGATGAAGCTGCAGACCGACCCGACGGTGATCTATGGGGTGACCAAGGGCGAGGGCGTGTTGGGGCGGGGTCTGCGGCAAAGCGAATTGCGGCGGATCACCCCGTGGAACACCTATGTGATCGACGGGCTGCCCCCGACCCCGATCGCCAATCCCGGCGCGCTGTCGATCGAGGCGGCGCTGAACCCCGACACCACGGACTATCTGTTCTTTGTTGCGGATGGCACCGGAGGGCATGCCTTCGCCGAGACACTGGAGGCGCATAACGAAAACGTGGCGCGCTGGCGGGCCATCGAGGCGCAGCAGGGGCAGGACGCGGCGACCGGGGTGCAGGGCAACTGACCGGGCCGGGCGGGGCGCGGTCCGGAATGCCTTTCTTGACAGCAAGTCGTCGGCGGGCTTAGCCTTGAAGGATTGTTTTCAACAGGATTGCCATGCCCGGTGGATTGCCCGCAGCGCGTTTGATGGACATGCACACCTGTCCGATGTGCATGGGGGCGCCGTTCCCGATCCTGCCGCCCTGCGCGCTGACCGTTCTGATCGGCAAGATGCCTGCGGCGCGGATGGGCGATCTGTGCGCGTGCATCATTCCGGCGCTGGTCCCGGTGCCGTCGGTCGATGCGATCGTGCTGGGCTCGCCCACCGTGTTGATCATGGGGCAACCTGCGGCGCGGCTGACCGATCTGACCGTGAAGGGCGGGCTGATCCTGCCACCCTGCATGCCGACCGTGCTGATCGGGATGGTGGGCATTCCGGTGATCACGCTGCCGGGGGGCCTGGGCCCGATCTGGGTCGAGACGCTGCCGGACGGAACGACGGTGACCCATGTGGGCGACAACATCAAGATCGCGGGCGACCCGGCGTTTCAGCAGACGGTGGTCAACGATCTGGCCACGCTCTACGGCACGCCGTCGGGGCGCGCGTTGATCGACAGCCTCAACCGCGGCCCGCATGGCATGACCATCGTCAAGACCGACGACGGCAACGAGTGCGGCTATGACAGCCCGGAGGCGCGGTTCGCCGGGCCAGATGGCACGCCGGGGGCGGGATCGGCGTCGACCGTCTATTACAATCCCAACCGGACCCAGATCGGCGACGGGTCCGAGCCCTGGATGACGCGGCCCCCGGCGGTTGGGCTGGGGCACGAGATGGTGCATGCCGATGACGCATCGAAAGGGCAGCAGGTCCGGGGCGAGACGGGCGGCACCCGGAACCGCGAGTTGCAGGCGGTGGGTCTGCCGCCCTATGCGCGCAAGGAGCCAAGCGAGAACAGCCTGCGCCGGGATCTGGGCTTGCCGCCGCGGCCGACGTATTGAGGCGCGGTCGGGGATATCAGGGGTGGGGATATCGGGGTCTGGCGGGGCTGGTGGTCTTGCTGATCGGGTTGGGGATCGGGGCGGCACGGGGAGATGCGACGATGACGGACGGCACGGTAACCCTGACGCTGGAGTGGCGGAGCGGCGATGATCATCTGGTCGCGGCCTATCGGATCGAGAACCGGGCGACGCGCCCGGTGCTGGTGTTCGACCGGATCTTCGCGACCCTGCCGCAGGGCGGGCGCGTGATCGAGGCGGGCCGGGCCTATGTGCGGATCAACGAAGAAGGTCTGCTGGTGATCGAGAAGCTGATCCCGCCCCTGCCGGCGGATCGCGATGTCGAGAGCCCCGAGGTGCCCTATGCGCGGCTGCTGGAGCCCGGAGCGGCGCTGCTGGGCGAGGCGCGGCTGACGGTGCCGGTGTTGACAACGCCGGCCTATGGCAGGCCCGGCAGCGCGGTCGGGCGGGCGCGCAGCCGCACTGCGATGTTCCGGATCGGCTATGTGGGAGTTGAGCCGGAAACGCCGGGCAAGTCGTTGATGTTCGGCGAGGAAACGCTGTGGTCGCTGCCGCATTTCTGGGCCGCCCCGCGCCAGCAGGTCCTGACGGGCCCGACGATTGACATCGACGTGCCGATGGCGGGTGTGGCGCAACAGTTAACGAAACCTTAACCTCGCGCGCGCCAAGTCTCTGATCCTGTTCCATTTTTCGTTTGACTTTGCGACCGGTCCGCGGTAGGACTTGTGACATGCTAGAAGAAGTGGGCGAGCGGCACGGGGCAACCCGGGGCCGCTTTTCTGTTTCTCTCGTGCGGTGGATGGCATGAGAGGCGGGTTGAGCAGGAATGAGCATCAAGTTCTCGGCAGGAGACGACGCCCCGGCGCTGCTGGAGGCGACCGAAACCTATTTGAAGGATGCAGTGGAAGATCTGGCCGGGGCGATTGCCTCGGTGCGGCAGGGCCATCTGGCCGATGCGAAAGCGGCGATGTTGGCCGTGCGCGACCTGAAACACGCATTCTACGCGTTGATGGAGGAACGGAACCGTGTTGAAAAACTCCGCAAGCAGATCGCCGGGGATGTCGGAACCGGCAGCCTCGACCTGGACGCCGCGCGCGATGAAATCGGGCGCAGGCTGGCTTGCCTCCGCGACGCAAGGGGAAGTTGACGAGTTTCTGGGGTCCTTGAGCGACAACGCGCTGCTGGCGCTGCCGTGGCTGTTCGAGTTCTGGGCGCTGCCGCATCAGTTGCCGCCCGAAGGCGCCTGGAAGACCTGGGTCATCCTCGGCGGGCGCGGGGCGGGCAAGACCCGTGCCGGGGCCGAATGGGTGCGGGCCGAAGTCGAAGGGGCGGGGCCCCTGGATGCCGGGCGGTCGGCGCGGGTGGCGCTGATTGCCGAAACGGTGGATCAGGCGCGCGAGGTCATGGTGTTCGGGACGAGCGGGATTCTGGCCTGCTCGCCTCCGGACCGCCGCCCGGTCTGGGAGGCCACGCGCAAGCGGCTGGTCTGGCCGAACGGGGCGGTGGCGCAGGTGTTTTCGGCCTTCGACCCGGATTCGCTCCGCGGGCCGCAGTTCGACGCGGCCTGGGTGGACGAGTTGGCGAAGTGGCCGAAGGCGGAGGACACCTGGGACATACTGCAGTTCGCGTTGCGGCTGGGCAGTCATCCCCGGCAGGTGGTGACCACCACGCCGCAGAACGTGGCGGTGCTGAAGCGGATCCTGAAGAACCCGTCGACGGTGCTGACCCATGCGCCGACGGACGCGCACCGGGCCTATCTGGCGGCGTCGTTCCTGGAGGAGGTGCAGGCGCGCTATGCCGGCACCCGTTTGGGGCGGCAGGAGTTGCAGGGGCTGCTGCTGGAGGATCTGCAGGGCGCGCTGTGGAGTTCGGCAATGCTGGAGCGGGCACGGGTGGAGGCGGCTCCGGCCATGGGTCGCATCGTCGTGGCGGTGGATCCGCCGGTGACCGGGCACAAGGGGTCGGATGAGTGCGGGATCGTGGTGGTGGGGGCGGTGACTTCGGGGCCGCCGCAGGACTGGCGGGCGGTGGTGCTGGAGGATGCGTCCGTGCAGGGCGCATCGCCCGACGAATGGGCGCGCGCCGCGCTGGCGGCGATGGACCGGCACGGGGCGGACCGGCTGGTGGTCGAGGTCAATCAGGGCGGCGACATGGTGCAGTCGGTCATCCGGGGGATCGACCCGCTGGTGGCCATCCGGGCCGTGCGGGCGACCAAGGGCAAGATGCTGCGGGCGGAACCGGTCGCGGCGCTTTATGAGCAGGGCCGGGTGGCGCACATGCGGGGTCTGGGGCGGCTGGAGGAGCAGATGTGCCAGATGACCGTGACGGGCTATCAGGGCAAAGGCAGCCCGGACCGGCTGGATGCGCTGGTCTGGGCGCTGACGGAACTGATCGTGGAGCCGTCGGAAAGCTTTCGGCGGCCGCAGGTGCGCGGGCTGTGAACGGGCGGTCTTGCGGAAAGGCCGGGGGGTTTCACACCCCCCGGACCCCCCGTGGGATATTTGGGCCAGTTGGAAAGTCAGAAGGCGGGCTGCGACCTGAAGCGGGTTGCGGTCCAAAACAGTCTTGAGCGGATGAAAGCCCTTGCCGGGGCTTGGGGATGGCCGTGGCCCTGTCGGGTCGGGGTGCGGTGGGCTGTTGCCTGCAGATACAGGAGTTTGGCGGCATGGTGTTCGATTTCCTGCGGAGGGGGGCGGCGGAGGCTGCAGCCACGCAAGCCGGGGGGGGGCCCCAGAAGAAGGCGTCCGCCACCGGGCGGGTGGTGGCCTGGGGTGGGTCGGGGCGCACCGCATGGTCGCCGCGCGACACGGTTTCGCTGGGCAAGACCGGGTTTCTGGGCAATCCGATCGGATTTCGCTGCGTGAAGCTGGTGTCGGAGGCGGCGGCGGCCTTGCCGCTGATCTGTCAGGACCACGCGCGGCGGTATGAACAGCACCCCGTCATGGATCTGGTCCGCCGACCCAACGGAGCGCAGGGGCGGGCGGAGCTGTTCGAGGCGATCTACGGCTATCTGCTGTTGTCGGGCAACGCCTATGTCGAGGCGGTTCCGGGGGCGGGCGCGCTGCCTGGCGAGTTGCATGTGCTGCGGTCGGACCGGATGAGCCTGGTGCCGGGGGCGGATGGCTGGCCGGTGGCCTATGACTATACCGTGGGCGGGCGGACGCATCGGTTCGCGATGGGGCCGGACAGCCAGCCGGTGTGCCATATCAAGAGCTTTCACCCGCAGGACGATCATTATGGTTTTTCGCCGTTGCAGGCGGCGGCGGTGGCGATTGATGTGCACACTTCGGCGTCGAGCTGGTCGAAGGCGCTGCTGGACAATGCGGCGCGGCCCAGCGGGGCGATGGTTTACAAGGGGGTGGACGGCAACGGCACACTCTCGGCCGATCAGTATGACCGGCTGGTGACCGAGATGGAGATGCACCATCAGGGCGCGCGCAATGCCGGGCGGCCGATGTTGCTGGAGGGGGGGCTGGACTGGAAGCCGATGGGGTTTTCGCCGTCGGATATGGAATTCCAGAAGACCAAGGAGGCGGCGGCGCGCGAGATCGCCATCGCCTTTGGCGTGCCGCCGATGCTGATGGGGATTCCGGGGGATGCCACCTACGCCAATTATCAGGAGGCGAACCGGGCGTTCTACCGGCTGACGGTGTTGCCGCTGGCGGCACGGGTGACGGCGGCGATCTCGCACTGGTTGTCGGGGTTCAGTGGCGAGATGGTCGAGGTGAAGCCGGATTTGGACCAGATCCCGGCGCTGGCGGCCGAACGCGATCAGCAGTGGGCGCGGGTCGGGGCGGCGGAGTTCCTGTCGGCGGCGGAGAAGCGGGCGATCCTGGGCTTGCCGGCACTGGGCGGCGATGAGTGAGCGCGGCGAGGGCGGCTCGCGGTTCCTGTATGACAGTTTCGATGTGGCGAGTGCGCGGATCGAGGCGAACGAGCGGGTCGCGCAGGAACGCTGGCAGGCGCTGGAATATCGGTTGAGCCTGATCGATGCAGGGCTGGAGCGAATGGAAAAGCGCATCTGGATCGGGGTCTGCGGGGTGGCGGTGTTCCTGCTGACGCAGGGGGCCGAAGCGTTGATTTCGGCGGCAACGAGGTGAAAGCGATGGACTGTGTGGAGTGGGGCGCGCCGGAACGCAAGTTCTCGCGGGTAGAGACGGCGTTGGTGGTGACCGATGGCACGCTGGTCGAAGGCTATGCCAGCCTGTTCGGCAAGCGCGATCAGGGCGGCGATGTGGTGGAGGCCGGGGCCTATGCGGGGTCGCTGGCGGCGCTGGCGCGCAAGGGGGCGCGGGTCAAGATGCTGTGGCAGCATGACCCGGCGCAACCGATCGGCGTCTGGGACGAGGTGCGCGAGGATGCCACCGGCCTGTGGGTCAAGGGGCGCATCTTGACCGAAGTGGAAAAGGGGCGCGAGGCGGCGGCCCTGCTGGCGGCGGGGGCGATCGACGGGCTGTCGATCGGCTATCGCACGGTTCGGGCGGAGCGCGACGGCAAGGGGCAGCGCCGCCTGGCAGAGTTGGAGCTGTGGGAGGTGTCGCTGGTGACCTTCCCGATGCTTCAGGAGGCGCGGGTGCAGGCCAAGGGCGATGACCTTGGTGCCGAGGCCTGGCGCGATGTGGCCGCGTTCCTGCGGGAGGCTACCGCGCTGATGGCCGGGCGGTAAGCGGCCTTTCACGACCAACCGAAGGGAAGACGACATGACCGAGAGAGACTCTCGGGCCGGGGCAGGTTTGCTTTCGGCCCAGCATCCGGGTGCGGAAGTGAAATCCGCGATGGCCGGGTTTCTGAACGCCTTCAAGGACTTTCAGGACGATGTGAAGACTTCATTGCAACAACAGGAAGAGCGACTGACCATGCTTGATCGCAAGACGATGACTTACGGACGCCCCGTGCTTTCGGCGCATGCCGAAATCGAAGTGCCGCATGTGAAGGCGTTCGACGCCTATCTGCGGTCGGGCGATGATGACGGGCTGCGCGGCCTTGTGCTGGAAGGCAAGGCGATGTCGACGGCGGTGGCCGGCGACGGCGGCTATCTGGTGGACCCGCAGACGGCGGACCGGATCCGCAGCCTGCTGGTGTCGACCTCGTCGATCCGGGCGATCGCCAATGTGGTGAACGTGGATGCGGTGTCGTTCGACGTGCTGATCGACCGCACGGAAGTCGGGTCGGGCTGGGCCACCGAAACCGGCGCGCAGGCCGAGACGGCGACGCCGACCATCGAGCGCATCTCGATCCGGTTGCACGAGTTGTCAGCGATGCCGAAGGCGAGCCAGCGTCTGCTGGACGACTCGGCGTTCGATGTCGAGGGCTGGTTGGCCGGCAAGATCGCCACGCGGTTCATCCGGGCGGAATCGGCGGCCTTTGTCAGCGGCGACGGGGTGGACAAGCCGAAGGGCTTCCTGCTGCCGGCCAAGGTGGCGAACGCGTCCTGGACCTGGGGAAGCCTGGGCTATGTGCCGTCGGGGGCGGCGGCGGATTTCCCCACGACCAATGCGGTCGATTGCATCGTCAACCTCGTCTATGCGCTTGGGGCGGATTACCGCGCCAATGCGACCTTCGTGATGAATTCGAAAACCGCCGGTGCGGTGCGCAAGATGAAGGATGCCGACGGGCGGTTCATGTGGTCGGACGGGTTGTCGATGGCGCAGCCTGCGCTGTTGATGGGCTATCCGGTTCTGGTCTGCGAGGACATGCCGGACATCGCCGCCAACGCCTATGCCATCGCGTTCGGGGATTTCAACGCGGGCTACACGATTGCCGAGCGCCCCGACCTGCGGGTGCTGCGCGACCCGTTCAGCGCCAAGCCGCATGTGCTGTTCTATGCGACCAAGCGGGTGGGTGGCGATGTTTCGGACTTTGCGGCGATCAAGCTGCTGAAGTTCGCGCTGTCCTGAGCGACGGCGGTAATACCCGGTCCTGAAAGGGGCCGGGTTCCGGGCGCGCGCCGGTTTCACCGTGCCGTCTAGCAGCTCCCCCCTCCGTCCGAGCGGTTCGGGGCGCGCGTCCATTCCGGGAGGAGGGGTTGGAGAGCGGACATGATGTTGACCGAACAGGCGAACGTGCCGGGATCGGCGCTGCCGGTACAGGGGTTGAAGGATCATCTGCGGCTGGGCACCGGGTTTTCGGACGACGGGATGCAGGATGCGCTGATCGAAAGCTATCTGCGGGCGGCGATGGCGGGGATCGAGGGGCGGACCGGCAAGGTGCTGCTGGCGCGGCGTTTCCTGTGGGTGCTGGAGGCATGGCGCGATCTGGCCGGGCAGGCGCTGCCGGTGGCCCCGGTGACGGGCGTGGTGTCGGTTTCGCTGGTGGATGCGGCGGGCGGGGTCAGCCTGGTCGACCCCGCCCGATATCGGCTGATGCCGGATACGCATCGCCCGAGGCTGGCGGCGGCGGGCGTGCTGCTGCCGGTGGTGCCGGTGGATGGCCGGGCGGAAGTGGTGTTCGATGCAGGTTACGGGGTCTGGGGGTCGGTTCCGGCCGATCTGGCGCAGGCGGTTCTGATGCTGGCGGCGGAGTTCTATGAGCGTCGGCACGAAGCGGGCACGGTGGCGGGGCTGCCGTTTGCGGTGCAGGCGCTGATCGAACGCTGGCGCAATGTGCGGGTTCTGGGCGGGGGGACGGCATGAGCGTGATGCTGAACCGGCCCCTGGTGCTGGAAGACCCGGTCGAAGTGGCGGACGGGGCGGGGGGGCTGACGGTTTCGTGGGTGCCGCTGGGGGTGATGTGGGGCGAGGTGCGGCCGTCGTCGGGGCGCGAGGTGGGGGGCGAAGAGGTGCGGGTCGCCTCGGTCGCCTTCCGGATCACCGTGCGGGGGGCGGCGGTTGGGTCGCCGCAGCGGCCCCGGCCCGAACAGCGGTTTCGCGATGGGGCCCGGGTGTTCGTGATCGTGGCGGTGACCGAGCGCGATCCGTCGGGGGCGTTTCTGACCTGTTTCGCGCGTGAGGAGGAACCGGCATGAGCTATGCGGCGGCGGCGGCGCTTCAGGCGGCGGTGTATGGGCGGTTGACCGGGTTTGCGGGTTTGACCGGAGTGGCGGTGCTGGATGCAGCCCCGCCGGGGGTTGGCCCGGAAACCTTTGTGCTGATCGGACCCGAGGTGGTGAACGATCGGTCGGATAAAACCGGCGCTGGCGCGGACCATCTGTTTTCGGTGGCGGTGATCAGCAAGGCCAGCGGATTTCGCACGGCCAAGGGGGTCGCTGGGGCGGTGTCGGAGGCGCTGGTGGGGGCGGCGCTGACGCTGACCACGGGGCGACTGGTGTATCTGGCTTTCGTGCAGGCCCGCGCCCGCAGGCTGGGCGACGGCGACGTGCGGCGGATCGACATGACGTTTCGGGCGCGGGTCGAGATTTGACTTTATCGAACCTTCTTGGCTGCTGATCCGAACTGTTCGGCAGCTTGATTGACAAAAACGGAGAGCGGATATGGCTGTGCAAAGCGGCAAGGATTTGCTGATCAAGGTCGACATGATCGGTGACGGATCGTTTGAAACGGTTGCGGGCCTGCGCGCCACGCGGATCAGTTTCAACGCGGAAACGGTCGATGTGACCAGCCTGGAAAGCACCGGCGGCTGGCGCGAGTTGCTGGCGGGGGCGGGGGTCAAGTCGGCCTCGATCGCAGGCTCGGGCGTGTTCCGCGACGCCAACACCGATGAACGGGCGCGGCAGATCTTCTTTGACGCCGAGATGCCGGAGTTCCAGGTGATCGTGCCGAATTTCGGGGTGGTGGAGGGGCCGTTCCAGATCACCTCGATCGAATATGCGGGCAGCCACAACGGCGAGGCGACCTACGAGATGTCGCTGGCATCGGCGGGCGCGCTGACCTTTACGGCGCTGTGATGGCGAACCCTTGGGCGGGGGAGGTGGCGATCTGGCTGGATGGCCAGCGCCACGTGGCCAAGCTGACCCTTGGGGCGCTGGCGGAACTGGAGGCGGCGCTGGAGGTGGGCACGCTGATGGAGCTGATCCAGCGGTTCGAGGGGCAGCGGTTTTCGACGCGGGACGTGCTGGCGCTGATCGTGGCGGGGCTGCGGGGCGGCGGCTGGCAGGGGACGGCAGCCGATCTGCGCACGGTTGAAATCGATGGCGGGCCGATGGCGGCGGCGCGGGCGGCGGCGGAGTTGCTGGCGCGGGCGTTCGCGGTGCCGGAGTGACGCTGGACTGGCCGGGGCTGATGCGGGCGGGGCTGCAGGGGCTGGGGCTGGAGCCTGCGGTGTTCTGGCGACTGACTCCGGTTGAATTGAAACTCATGCTGGGGGCGGACCGGATCGCCCCCGCGCTGACCCGGGCGCGGCTGGACGAATTGGCGGCGGCGTTTCCGGACATCACGAAAGGGCGGGACGATGGCGGAGATCGAGGATCTGCAGGACCAGATCGCGGCACTGGAGACCACGCTGGCCGGGGCGGCCAGCATGGCGGCGGCGTTTGACGGCGAGTTGGCGCGAATGCGCGACAGCCTGGTGTTCACCGGGCGCGAGGTGAATGCGCTGTCGTCGGGGTTTTCGGGCGGGCTGCGGCGGGCGTTCGACGGGGTGGTGTTCGACGGGCTGAAGCTGTCGGATGCGCTGCGCGGGCTGGCCAGTTCGCTGGCTGATACGGTGTTCAACGTGGCGTTTCGACCGGTGCAGAACGCGCTTGGGGGCGCGCTGGCGCAGGGGGTGAACGGGCTTTTCAGCGCGCTGCTGCCGTTCGAGAAGGGCGGGTCCTTTGCCCAAGGCCGGGTGATGCCCTTTGCCAAGGGCGGTGTCGTCAGTCAGCCGACCGCCTTTCCGATGCGGGGTGGGGCCGGGTTGATGGGCGAAGCGGGGCCGGAGGCGATCCTGCCGTTGGCCCGCGGGGCGGACGGGCGGCTGGGGGTTCAGGCCGGTGGTGCGCGGGCGGTGACGGTGGTGATGAACATCACGACGCCGGATGTGGCCGGGTTCCAACGCAGCCAAGCCCAGGTTGCGGCACAGGCGATGCGGGCGCTTAGCCGCGGTCAGCGCAACAGATAGGGGCGGGTCGATGAGCTTTCACGAGATACGGTTTCCGGTGAACCTGAGCTTCGGGTCGCTGGGGGGGCCGGAGCGGCGCACGGATGTGGTCACGCTGGCCAACGGGTTCGAGGAGCGCAACACGCCCTGGGCCCATTCGCGCAGGCGGTATGATGCGGGGCTGGGGCTGCGCAGTCTGGACGACGTCGATCTGCTGATCGCGTTCTTCGAGGCGCGGCGCGGGCAGTTGCACGGGTTCCGCTGGAAGGACTGGTCGGATTACCGGTCGTGCAAGCCGTCGCAGCAGGTTTCGCCGTTCGATCAGACGATTGGGCGCGGCGATGGGGTGACACTGACGTTTGCCTTGGTGAAAACCTATCGGTCGGGCGAGCAGACCTATGAACGGCCGGTGGTGAAGCCGGTTGCGGGAACGGTGCAGGTGGCGCTGGCCGGGGACCCCAAGGTTGCAACGGTGGAGTTCGAGGCAGATACGGCGACCGGATTGATTACCTTCGCCAGCCCGCCCGACATCGGCGTGCTGATCACGGCGGGGTTCGAGTTCGATGTGCCGGTTCGGTTCGACACGGATCGGCTGCAAACCTCGGTCGGGGCGTTTCAGGCGGGCGAAGTGCCGAATGTGCCGGTGATCGAGGTGCGGCTGTGAGCCTTTCTGATCATCTGGCGACCGGGGTGACCACGGTCTGTCGCGCCTGGTCGGTGCGGCGGCGGGATGGGGTGGTTTACGGCTTTACCGACCACGACCGCGACCTGAGCTTTGACGGGTTGGTGTTCCGGGCCAGTTCGGGGATGACGGCCCGGGTGTTGCAGCAGACCACCGGGCTTTCGGTCGACAATTCCGAGGCGATCGGGGCGCTGTCGGATGCGGCGGTGACCGAGGCCGATCTACTGGCCGGGCGGTTCGATGGCGCACAGGTGCAGTCGTGGCTGGTCAACTGGGCGGATGTCGCGGAGCGGGTCATGCAGTTTCGCGGCAGTTTCGGCGAGATCACCCGGGTGGCCGGGCAGTTTCGCGCCGAGTTGCGGGGCCAGACCGACGCGCTGAACCAGCCTCAGGGGCGGGTTTATCACCGGGCCTGTTCGGCCATTCTGGGGGATGCGGCCTGCGGATTTGATCTGGGACAGCCGGGGTTTGCGGCCGATGTCGCCCTGACCGGGGCGGCAGGCACGGTGCTGCGGCTGACCGGATTGGCCGAGTTCCCGACCGGCTGGTTCCGGCGCGGGCGGCTGGTGGTGCAAAGCGGGGCGGCGGCGGGCGGGGTCGCAGTGATCAAATCCGACACACGCGAGGACGCGGGGCGGGTGATCGAGCTGTGGGCCGGTCTGTCGGTCGATCTGGCGGCGGGCGATCTGGTGCGGCTGGAGGCCGGATGCGACTTGACCGCCGCCACCTGTCGGGACAAGTTTGCCAACTTTCTGAACTTTCGCGGCTTTCCGCATATTCCGGGGGATGATTGGCTGGGCTCTTATCCGGTGCCGTCACAGCCCAACGACGGCGGGAGCCTGCGCGGATGACCCAAGGGGCGCGGGTGGTTGCGGCGTCGCGCGGTTGGATCGGCACGCCCTATGTGCATCAGGCCTCTGCCAAGGGGGCGGGGGCCGATTGTCTGGGTCTGCTGCGCGGGGTCTGGCGCGAGGTTCTGGGCCGGGAGCCGGAGCCGGTGCCGCCTTACACGCCGGACTGGTCCGAGCCGTCGGGCCGCGAGGATCTGCTGGCGGCTGCGGGGCGGTGGCTGGTGTCCCGGCCGTTGCAAGGTGCTGCACCCGGCGATGTGCTGCTGTTTCGGATGCGGGCGGGATCGGTGGCCAAACATCTGGGCATTGCGGGGCGCGTCGGCCCCTGTCCGACCTTTATCCACGCCTATACCGGGCACGGCGTGATCGAGACCGCCCTTTCCGCACCCTGGGCGCGCCGCATCGTCGCGCGTTTCGCCTTTCCCACAGGAGAATGACCGATGGCCACGATACTGCTTTCAGCGGCCGGTGCCGGTCTGGGCGCCGGGTTCGGCGGCACTGTTCTTGGGCTGTCGGGGGCGGTGATCGGGCGGGCCGTCGGCGCGACGGTCGGCCGGGTGATCGACCAGCGGGTGCTGGGGGCCGGGTCCGAGCCGGTTGAAACCGGGCGGGTCGAGCGTTTCCGACTGATGGGGGCCAGCGAGGGCGGCGCGATTCCCCGGGTCTGGGGGCGGATGCGGGTGGCCGGGCAGGTGATCTGGGCCACCCGGTTTCAGGAACGGTCCACGCGATCCGGGGGGGGCAAGGGTGCCCCCCGCCCGCAATCCACCAGTTTCTCCTATTCGGTCTCGTTGGGCATCGCGCTGTGTGAAGGCGAGATCACCCGGGTCGGCCGCATCTGGGCCGATGGCGTCGAGATCGGCCCCGGCAGCCTCGATCTGCGGGTGTATCCGGGGAGCGCGACCCAATTGCCCGATCCCAAGATCGAGGCGGTCGAAGGGCCGGGTCTGGCACCTTCGTATCGGGGGGTGGCCTATGTCGTGATCGAAGACCTCGATCTGTCGGCCTATGGCAACCGGGTGCCGCAGTTTTCGTTCGAGGTCGTGCGTCGCGCGAAAGGGGAGGCGGCGAGCGCCGAACTCGACCTGCACGACTGCGTCCGCGCGGTCTGTCTGATCCCGGGCACGGGGGAATATTCCTATGCAACGACGCCGGTGCACTACAGCGACGGGCCTGGGATCAACCGGTCGGCCAATGTCAATTCGATCGCCGGAGTGACGGACTTTTCAGCCTCGCTGACCCAGTTGCGCGAAGAACTGCCGCGGGTCGGCTCGGCGTCGCTGGTTGTCAGTTGGTTTGGCAGCGATCTGCGCTGTGCGACCTGTGCGGTGCAGCCGAAAGTCGAGCAGATTGCCCAAGATGGCGTCGGGATGCCGTGGCGCGCGGGCGGCATCGCCCGGAGTGCGGCGGCTGTGGTGCCGACCCTGCAGGGGCAATCGGTCTATGGCGGCACCCCTGCGGATGCGTCGGTGATCGAGGCGATCCGGGCCTTGCGCGAGGCGGGGCAAGAGGTCATGTTCTATCCGTTCCTGCTGATGGACCAGCTTGCGGGCAATGCGTTGCCGGACCCCTGGACCGGCGCGGCAGGCCAGCCCGCCTTGCCCTGGCGCGGGCGGATCACGCTCAGCGTGGCTCCGGGGCAGGTCGGCAGCCCGGATCGGACCGCCGCCGCCGCCGCAGAGGTTGCCGCGTTTTTCGGTGCGGCAGGGGTCGCGGATTTCGCGGTGTCGGGCGAGACGGTGACCTATACCGGGCCGGACAGTTGGGGATATCGGCGGTTCATCCTGCACTATGCGCATCTGTGCCTCGCCGCAGGCGGGGTTGACGCGTTCTGCATCGGGTCCGAACTGCGGGGCCTGACGCAAATCCGGGGGGCGGCGGACAGCTTTCCAACGGTGCAGGCCCTTGTGCAGCTTGCAGCCGACGTCCGGTCGATCCTCGGGGCGGGCACCCAGATCAGCTATGCCGCCGACTGGTCGGAATACTTCGGCTATCAGACCGGAAACCATGTCTATTTCCACCTAGACCCGCTGTGGGCCGATCCGAACATCGACTTTGTCGGGATCGACAACTATCCCCCGATCGCCGATTGGCGCGACGGCGAGGCCCATGCCGACGCGGCCTGGGGGTCGATCCATGACGTTGATTATCTGAAGGCCAACATCGCGGGGGGCGAAGGGTTCGACTGGTTCTACGCCTCGCCCGAGGGCGAAGCCGCGCAGTTGCGCAGCCCGATTGTCGACGGGGCTTACGGCGAGCCGTGGGTGTATCGGGTCAAGGACCTGAAAAGCTGGTGGCAATTGCCGCATTTCGACCGGATCGACGGGGTGCGGGCAAACGCGCCCACGGCCTGGGTGCCGCAGTCCAAACCCCTTCGCTTTACCGAATATGGCTGCGCCGCGATCGACAAGGGCGCCAATCAGCCCAATCGGTTTCTGGACCCGAAATCCGCCGAATCCGGCCTGCCGCGCGCGTCGAACGGTCGGCGGGATGACCTCATGCAGGTTCAGTATCTGCGCGCCATGACGGAATTCTGGTCCGAACCCGCGAACAACCCGGTGTCCGACCTCACCGGTGCGGCGATGCTCGATCTGGCGAGAAGTCATGTCTGGGCGTGGGACGTCCGACCCTTTCCGGCATTTCCGAACCTTGCGACCCTGTGGCAGGACGCTGACAACTATGCGCACGGGCACTGGCTGAATGGGCGGGCGGCATCGCAGCCTCTGGCGCGCGTTCTCGCCGACCTGTGCGACCGCGTTGACGAAGTGGATGTGACCGAGGCTTACGGTCTGGTTGCGGGGTATTCGGTCGGCGAGGTCGGATCGGCAAGGTCAACCCTGCAGGCCTTGATGCTGGCGCACGGGATCGAGGCGGTCGAGCGGGAGGGTGTGCTGCGGTTTCGGCGGCGGCTGGCGCTGCATCCGCTGACGTTGGACCTCGGCCGGTTGGCGATTTCCAGCGATCTTGACGGCGCGTTCGAAAACCATCGTGCGGCCGATGCGGAGACGCTGGGCCGGATCAGGATAAGCTTCGTCGAGGCGGAAGGCAGCTTTGCCGTGCGCACGACCGAGGCGCTGTTCCCCGATGACACGTCGAACGTGGTGTCGGACACTGAGTTGCCGATGGTGTTGACCGCCGCGCAGGCGCGCGACATGGCGGAACGCTGGCTGACCGAGGCGCGGGTGGCACGCGACAGCGCCCGGTTTGCGCTGCCCCCGTCCGCCGGGTTTCTGGGGGCGGGGGATACGGTCGGCCTTGGCAGCCTGCGCTATCGGATTGACCGGGTCGAGCAGGGAGACGTCCTGCTGATCGACGCCGTCCGCGTCGAACCCGGCAGCTATCTGTCCGGCGAGGAAGTGGCGGACCGCCCGACCCAGGCCAGCCATCTTGCGCCGCTTCCGGTCTATCCGGTGTTTCTCGACCTGCCTATCCTGACCGGCGACGAGGTCGGCCATGCGCCGCATCTTGCGGTCACCGCAGCGCCCTGGCCGGGGTCGGTCGCGGTCTGGAGCGCCTCTGCCGACAACGGATATGGCCTCAATCGGCTGGTTTCGGACCGCGCCGTGATTGGAACGACCGAAACCGAACTTGGCCAGGCGCAAAGCGGCCTGTGGGATCGCGGCCCCGGGTTACGGGTCCGCCTGCTGTCGGGCGAGCTGGCGTCCGCTGATCCTTTTGCGGTTCTGAATGGCGCAAACGTGGCGGCGATCGGGGATGGCGTCACGGATCAGTGGGAGGTTCTGCAGTTTGTCGAGGCAGAGCTGGTGGCCCCTGCCACCTATGACCTGCGCCTGCGGCTGCGCGGGCAAGCCGGAACGGACGCCGCAGCCCCGCGATCCTGGCCTGCTGGCAGCCGGTTTGTGCTGCTCGACACGGCGGTGCAGCAGATCGATCTGTCGGTTGGTGCGCGCGGGTTGTCGCGGTTCTATCGCATCGGTGCGGCATCCAGCGGCTACGACGACCGCAACGTGATCGTGCAGGAACGCGCCTTTGCCGGAAACGGGTTGCGCCCCTATAGCGTCGTGCATCTGCGCGGGTCGGGTGCGGCCGGGCAGGATGTCGCTTTGTCCTGGGTGCGCCGGACCAGGGTTGACGGTGACAGTTGGCAGTCCTCGGAAGTGCCCCTGGGCGAGGATCGGGAAGCCTATCTGCTGCGCATCCTGCAGGGGGAGAACCTGCTGCGCGAAACGACCCTGACCGCTCCGTCCTGGCTTTATACCCAAGCCCAGCAGGCCGTTGACGGGGCGCTCGCCGGGTTCCGGGTGTCGGTCGCGCAACTGTCCGACCGGTTCGGTGCGGGTCCGTTCCGGGACCTGACGATCTGGTGACCCCGGCCGACGCTGCGGATCCCCCGGCTCGGCGCGACAGCGCCCCGGCAGATCCGCGTTGTCGGCCGCATGCGGACACGGCTCGGGTGCCTTTGCTCCCCGCGCCCGATGTGATACCGTCACACCAAAAGCAGGAGCACGACCCATGGCAGAAACCAAATCCCGAGTGTCGACGCTGGACCCGGTCTGGCAGCGGGTTTGCGAAGAGGCGACCGATGCGGTGCGCGCCGAACCGCTGCTCGGCGGTCTGATTCATTCGGGCCTGCTGCATCACAAGACCATGGAAGGCGCGCTTGCCTTCCGGTTTTCGCTGAAACTCGCCTCGGGCGAGATGAGCGAACAGATCCTGCGCGAAATCGCCGACGAGGCTTATGCCGCCGACCCCGACCTTGGTCAGGCGGCCCGCGCCGATCTGATGGCGGTGTTCGACCGCGATCCGGCGTGCCACCGCTACCTGCAGCCCCTGCTGTTCTTCAAGGGCTATCAGGCCGTCCAGGCCTACCGTGTCGGCCACTGGCTGTGGCAGACCGGACGCCGCGATTTTTCGTATTTCGTGCAGATGCGGGTGTCCGAAGTGTTCGGGGTGGACATTCATCCCGCCGCCCGGATCGGCAAGGGCCTGATGATCGACCATGCCCATTCCATCGTGATCGGGGAAACGGCGGTGGTCGGCGACAACGTGTCGATGCTGCACTCGGTCACTCTGGGCGGCACTGGCAAGGAAGACGGCGACCGGCATCCCAAGATCGGCAACGGTGTGCTGATCGGGGCGGGGGCAAAGGTGCTGGGCAACATCCATGTCGGCCATTGCAGCCGCATCGCCGCAGGCTCGGTCGTTCTGCAGGACGTGCCGCCCTGCAAGACGGTGGCCGGGGTGCCCGCCCGCGTCGTCGGCGAGGCCGGCTGTGATCAGCCTGCGATCAGCATGAACCAGGTCATCTCGAACGCCCTTTGAGAAAAACGCCCGGAAGCAACCGCTTTCGGGCGTTTTTTCATGCTTTGCGTCAAGCTCAGGCCAGCATCGCCACCGGGTTTTCCAGGTTCTCGACAATCGCCTTCAGGAAGGCCGCCCCCAAAGCCCCGTCGATAACCCGATGATCGACCGACAGCGTCATCGACATCACCGTCGCCACGCCGATCGTCCCGTCCGCCTTGACCACCGGTTGCTTGATCCCCGCCCCCACGGCGAGGATCGAGCCATGCGGCGGGTTGATCACGGCGTCGAAATTCTCGATCCCCATCATCCCCAGGTTCGAAATCGCAAAGCTGCCGCCCTGGTATTCCTGCGGAGCCAGCTTTTTCGACTTCGCACGCGCCGCCATATCCTTCATTTCCGCCGACAGCGCCGACAGGCTCTTCTTGTCGGCATCGCGCAGCACCGGCGTGAACAGCCCGCCGTCGATCGCCACCGCCACCGCCACATCCGACGGCTTCAGCCGCAGCATCCGGTCGCCGGCCCAGACCGCATTGGCATCCGGCACCGCCTGCAACGCCATGGCACAGGCCTTGATGATGAAGTCGTTGACCGACAGCTTCACCCCCCGCGCCGCCAACTGGGTGTTCAGCGTTTCGCGGAATGCCATCAGCCCGTCCAGTTGCACCGACCGACGCAGATAGAAATGCGGGATCGTCTGCTTGGCCTCGGTCAGCCGCGCGGCGATCGTGCGGCGCATTCCGTCCAGCGGCACTTCGACGAAGCTGCGGTCGGCGTAGATCTTCATCACCGTTTCCGCCGTCATGCCCCGCGCCATCGCCGCCGGCTTCGCCGCTGCGGTTGGTGCAGCAGCCGCGACCGGCGCAGCCTCGGCTTTCGTCTCCGCCTTCGCTGCCGGAGCAGCCACAGCCCCGTCCACATCCGCCTTCACGATCCGCCCGTGCGGCCCAGATCCGGCCACCCTGCTCAGATCCAGCCCCTTCTCCGCCGCGATCCGCCGCGCCAGCGGAGAGGCGAACACCCGCGCGCCCTCGGCCTTGGGTGCCGCCACCGCAGCCATTGCAACCGGGGCACCTGCCGTCGCTACAACCGCCGCCTTTGCCGCCACCGGGGCAGGGGCGGCATCGGCGGCCTCGCCTTCCTCGACCATCACGGCAATCGGCGTGTTCACTTTCACGCCCGCCGTGCCTTCTGCCACCAGAAGCCGCCCGACGATGCCTTCGTCCACCGCCTCGAACTCCATCGTTGCCTTGTCGGTCTCGATCTCGGCGATGATCTGGCCCGACTTGACCACATCCCCCGCCTTGACCAGCCATTTGGCCAGCGTGCCCTCTTCCATCGTGGGCGACAGCGCCGGCATCAGGATTTCAACAGCCATGACGCCCCCCTAGCGATAGCAAACGGATTTGACGGCGGCGACCACTTCGGCGGTCGTCACCAGCGCCAGCTTTTCCAGGTTGGCGGCATAGGGCATCGGCACATCCTTGCCCGTGCAGCAGATCACCGGCGCGTCCAGATAATCGAACGCCTTCTCCATGATCACCGAACTGATATGGTTGCCGATCGCCCCCACCGGAAAGCCTTCCTCGACCGTCACGCAGCGGTTCGTCTTCATCACGCTTGCAATGACCGTGTCATAGTCGATCGGCCGCAACGTCCGCAGGTCTACCACCTCGACCGAAATGCCCTCCTTGGCCACGACATCCGCCGCCTCCAGCGCATAGGTCATCCCGATCCCGAAAGACACGATCGTCGCATCCGTGCCCTCGCGCCAGACCCGCGCCTTGCCGAACGGCACGGTGAAATCCTCCAGCACCGGCACCTCGAAACTGCGCCCGTAAAGGATCTCGTTTTCCAGGAACACCACCGGGTTGCCGTCGCGAATGGCCGATTTCAGCAACCCCTTCGCATCCGACGCCGAATAGGGCATGCAGACCTTCAACCCCGGGATCATCGCATACCAGGCCGCATAGTCCTGGCTGTGCTGCGCGCCGACCCGCGCCGCCGCCCCGTTCGCCCCGCGAAACACGATGGGGCAGCCCAACTGCCCGCCCGACATGTAGTTGGTCTTGGCCGCCGAGTTGAGGATATGGTCGATCGCCTGCATCGCGAAGTTGAAGGTCATGAATTCGACGATGGGCCGCAACCCGCCCCAGGCCGCGCCCACCGCGATCCCGGTAAAGCCCATTTCGGTGATCGGCGTATCGACGATCCGCTTGGCCCCGAACTCCTCGAGCAGGCCCTGGGAAATCTTGTAGGCCCCCTGATACTCGCCCACCTCCTCGCCCATCAGCATCACCGCCGGATTGGCCCGCATTTCTTCGGCCATCGCCTCGCGCAGCGCCTCGCGCACCGTCATCGTCTTCATCGCTGTGCCGACAGGCCAGTCGGGGGACGCCTTCGACACCACCGCAACCGGCGCCGCTGCGACGGGCGCAACCGGTGCGGCCATCGCTGCAACCGGGGCCGGGGCCACAGGGGCCGGCGCCGCCACAACCGGGCTGCCGGCGACCTCGCCCGCTTCGACCATCACCGCGATCGGGGTGTTGACCTTGACCCCTGCCGTGCCCTCGGCCACCAGAAGCTGACCCACCACGCCTTCGTCGGTCGCCTCGAATTCCATCGTCGCCTTGTCGGTCTCGATCTCGGCCAGGATTTGCCCCGACTTCACCGTGTCGCCAACCTTCACCAGCCATTTGGCCAGCGTGCCCTCTTCCATCGTCGGCGACAGCGCCGGCATCAGAACTTCAACGGCCATGCTGCATCCCCCTCAGACGTAAATATCGGTGAACAGCTCCGACAGGTCGGGCTCCGGGCTGTCCTTGGCAAATTCGGCGGACTCGTTGACCCGCGCCTTGATGTCACGGTCGATGATCTTCAGATCCTCGTCCGACGCGAGGCCTGCATTGATCAGCAGATCGCGCACATGTTCGATGGCGTCCTTCTCGTCGCGCATCTTCTGCACTTCTTCGCGGGTGCGATACTTTGCCGGGTCCGACATCGAATGCCCGCGATAACGGTAGGTCATCATTTCCAGGATATACGGCCCGTTCCCGGCGCGGCAGTGCGCCACCGCCTTCATGCCGGCCGCCTTGACCGCCAGCACGTCCATCCCGTCGACCTGCTCGCCCGGAATTCCATACGCCAGCCCGCGGCCATAGAGCGTTGCCGACTTGGTCGACCGCGCCTGCGAGGTGCCCATCGCATAATGGTTGTTCTCGATCACGAAAACCACCGGCAGCATCCACAGCTCGGCCATGTTGTAGGTCTCGTAGACCTGGCCCTGATTGGCTGCGCCATCGCCGAAATAGGTGAAGGTCACGTTGTCGTTGCCCAGATACTTGTCGGCCAGCGCCAGCCCCGCGCCCAACGGCACCTGCGCGCCGACAATCCCGTGCCCGCCATAGAAATGCTTCTCGCGGCTGAACATGTGCATCGAGCCGCCCTTGCCGCGCGAATAGCCGCCCGCCCGGCCCGTCAGTTCCGCCATCACCCCGTTGGGGTCCATCCCGCAGGCCAGCATGTGCCCGTGATCGCGGTAGCTGGTGATCCGCTTGTCGCCCGGCTTGGTGCAAGCTTCCAGCCCCACCACCACCGCCTCCTGCCCGATATACAGATGGCAGAACCCGCCGATCAGCCCCATCCCGTAAAGCTGCCCCGCCTTTTCCTCGAACCGCCGGATCAGCAGCATCTCGGCATAGTATTTCAGCAACTCGTCCTTCGAGACGTTGGGCGTCCCCGGCAGTGCCGTATCAGGGGCTTTCTTGGTGGCCAAGGCGGGGTCCTCCGATCGCATGAGAATGGTTCAAGGTTAAACCACCGGCAGGTTATCGAAGAAACAAGGTCCTGCAAAGCAAATTGCTCGCCGCAGCGCGGCATGATCGGCCCGGTCAGCGGATCACGATCTCGTCGGCACGCAGATACCCCAGAACGTCGCGGGCCTGCTGGTCCAGCAGGTCAAGGTCCAGAAACCCGTCCGACAGCCGCAGCGTCAGGTTTTCCGCCCGCGCCAGATCAGCCCGCAACTCGGCCTCCTTCGCCTGCAACTCGCTCACCTCCGCCAGAATCTGCGCCTTGCGGAACACCCCGTATTCCCCTTGCACCGCCGCCAGCGCGAAATACAGGCCCAGGGCAAACGCCACCGCCAGCGCGAGGATGCCGCCAAGGGCGGGCCGTTTCGTCGAAGGGGTCATCATCTGCCTCTGCCTCGGGTCCCTCTTGCGGAAACCTTTGCCCTGATCCTCTCACATCCGGGTCGGATTGTGAATCCCTTGCGTCACATGTTGTCGAACTGGATATCGGTGTCGAACCGGCCCCTGATCTGCTGGCACTTGCGTGACACCTGCGCGGTCTTGCTGCGCTTCAGGCAAAGGGTCGCCTCGAAACGGCCCCGGGCGTGGCCGTAGGCGTAACTGCTGCGGGTGAACTCCTCCAGCGTGAACACCACTGGCGTCGTTCCAGACGTCAGCTTGCGCCCGTCGATGTCCTTTTCACCCAGCACTTCGATCAGCACCGTGTCGGCCGGCCCCCCGGGCGACGGGAACAGACCGAATTCGGCCACGATATGCAGCCGATCCTCCATCTTCTCGGGCTGTCCCTCGGGATAGGCCATGATGTGCAAGGTCACGTTGTCATCCGTGTCGCCGACCCAGGCCGAGGCATCGAACGCCCCGATCGAGAAATCATAGGTCTGCCACGTCAATGCCCGCCCGCCGACCGTCGCCGTCACCGCACCCATCACCGGCGGATAGTCGTCGGGCACCTCTGGCATCATTGGCACCGGATCGGTCTGCGCCATCGCCGCCACCGTCAGGGTCATGACCGCGGCAAGCCCGGCACCGATCCGCCTCCGCATCCCGTCTAACTCCCCCGGACCCGGCGTTCCAACCGCAGCCCGCGCGCCGATCCTTCGGCAAATCCGGGCCAGCCTGCATCGGGGTCAAGATACTGGCCGAAGTCCTGGCCCTGCAGGTGCACCCCCAGAAACGCCGTCAGGTAATGCTGCGCGATGTTGTTCATCCGCACCGAGTCCCACACCAAGTCCGCATAATGCGCGAACGGCACGAAATCGAGATGCGGCGACGGCTTCCAGCTTTCCTCGGGCGGCGGGATCGGGGCCCCGGCATTGTGCCCGGCATGATCGAACGTCAGCAGCCAGCGGTCGCAGCCCACCGCCTCGTCGAAAATCATCCGGATGCCGTCTTCATAGCCCGAGATGTGATCCCGCCCGCCCGCCACGATCAGCGTCGGCTTGCAAAGACCCGCCAGGCCCGCCGCATCCCACACGCCGCGCTGCCGCCCCCAGGGCCCGAACGTGACGATGGCCCGCACCGAATCGTCGATCAAGGTCGCGTGCGCCGCCGACCCCGCCAGATGACAGGCCAGCAGGCCGCGGGGCGACGTCTCGTCATGCGCCACCGCATCGGCCGAAACCCCCGCCCCGCCCGACACCAGCGCGCCATAGGCCCCCATCGAATAGCCGATGATCGCGGCATCCGCCGTCAGCATCCCCGCCCAGGGGTCCTGCCGCCGCAGGGCCGCGATCACGAACGCCTGATCCAGCGGCCGGTTGATCATGGTCGAGGCGAACAGCGCCTTGTCGGCATAGCCGCTGTCGCGGTGATCCGCCGACGCCACCACATAGCCCCGCGATGCCAGCGTTTCGGCCAGATGGCTCATCAGAAACCGGTTGCCCGGATAGCCGTGACTGATCAGCACCAGCGGAAACCGACCCTCCGCCGCCTCTGCATCGCGGCAGGCCTGCCCGTGCAGCGCGATCGGCAGAACCCCGTCGCGCAGGATCGTGTCATACTGCGTGCCGGGGGGCGTGCCCGGCGCGGCCGGATACCAGACCTCGACCGTCAGGGCGCGGTCACGGCGGGGCAGCGGGCCGTCGACCGGGCTATCGGGCAATGCCACCACGTCGATCTGATCGGGGTTGACCAGCGTGATCTGCCGAACCCCGACCGCCTGCACCCCATACCCGGCCAGCACGGGGGCATCCGGGCGCACACGATCGATCCGGTTGGTCCGGGCATCCTTCGACATGATCTGAGACGGTCACTCAAGCTGGGGTAACGTTGTTTCGAACCATAGCAGGACAACCGGTGCAGGCAACGCCCCGCGCGCGATAATCCCGGCTTCCGCCGAACGGGCAGCCGCGCAAGGCCTGCCGCCCGACACCGGGACCTGAGCCTCGCGCCGTCGGCCGCGACCGACAGGCCATCCCCGTGGGGCAGACCCGCCCAACAGGGGGCACCACCGTGCCCCGATCCGCCCCACCCCCGCCGCGTCAGGCCATCAGCGCCGCAACCCCCGGCAGTTCCTTGCCTTCCATCCACTCCAGAAACGCCCCGCCGGCGGTCGAGATGAAGGTGAACGCTTCCGCCGCCCCGGCATGGTTCAGCGCCGACACCGTGTCGCCACCGCCCGCCACCGAGATCAGCTTGCCGTCCGCCGTCAGCCGGGCGGCGACCTGCGCCGCCGCCGTGGTCGCCGCAT